>OHMH01000381.1_pt1 | contig 24695 bp, 19 predicted proteins | sample 1569311 | NCBI WGS metagenome assembly OHMH01 (sample SAMEA3879503, study PRJEB24766) | human gut metagenome | biome: human-associated habitat; feature: feces | place: USA | collected 1985/1987
GAAGATCGATCGGTGCAAAATTCCAGAATCCTTTAATTCCCCATTCTGCCATCTTCTTTGCGATCGCAGGTGCCTGATCCTTCGGAATTGTCAGTGCAGCGATCTTAATTCCATGTGTTTTGATAAAGTTCTCTAGTTCATCTGTATCAAGAACTTTCACTCCACGGACAGAAATTCCGATCAGCTTTGGATTCACATCAAAAAGTGCCATGACTTTGTATCCATAATCTTCATTAAAAGACTGATAATTCGCAAGGGCCTGTCCAAGATTTCCGGCTCCAACAATGATCATGTCATTTCTCTTATCCAGACCTAAGATCTTACCAATCTCTGTATACAGATTATCTACATTATATCCGTATCCCTGCTGCCCAAATCCACCAAAATTGTTAAGGTCCTGACGAATCTGAGATGCTGTTACCATCATCTGTTCACTTAATTCTTTTGAAGAGATTCTTGTAATATTCTTCGCTTTTAACGCTCCTAAATATCTGAAATACCTAGGAAGTCGCTTGATAACTGCTGAGGAAATATTCTTATCTGAGTTTGCCATTTTATTCCTCCAAAATCTTTATTTCGCTTATAATTATATAAGATTGTCTAATAACTGTCAATCTTTCCGTCATGAAAATATTTCATTTTTTCAAAAAATATGGTATTCTGAGAAATAATGTCTATAATAAAAAATTTGAAAGGGGTATCTTAATGATATTATCATGCCAGAATATCTGCAAAACATTTGTCGAAAAACCAGTCTTGCAGAATATCTCATTTCACTTAAATGAAAACGACCGGCTGGCGATCATCGGATATAACGGTGCCGGAAAATCGACACTTTTAAAAATATTGATTGGGGAAATCTCTTATGATGAAGGTGAAATTTCTTTAAAGAAAGACGCAAACATTGGCTATCTTGCCCAACATCAAGATCATACATTCCACCATACAATTTTTGATGAACTTCTTTCCGTCAAAAAAGAAGTCATTGAATTAGATGAACAGATGCGTACCTATGAACAGGAAATGAAACATCTGACCGATGATGCACTAGAACAAAAAATGAACCAGTATACAAATGCTACTCATAGATTTGAGCAATTAAATGGTTTTGCATACAAAAGTGAGATCACAGGAATCTTAAAAGGACTTGGCTTTTCTGAAGAAGATTTCACAAAAGAGATCAACACTTTATCTGGAGGTCAAAGAACTCGTGTTGCTCTTGGTAAGTTACTGCTTAAAAATCCTGATATTCTGCTTCTTGACGAACCAACAAACCACTTGGATGTTGATTCCATAAGGTGGCTTGAAAATTACCTGTCTCATTACAAAGGAGCTGTGATCATCGTATCTCATGACCGCTATTTTCTTGATAAGATTGTCAATAAGGTCATGGAGATCGACCAAGGACACTCCATGCTGTTTGATGGAAATTATACAACATTTATCGAAAAACGTGATCAGATCAAAGCAATCCGTTTAAAAGAATACAAAAATCAGCAACAAGAGATCAAACATCAACAAGAAGTTATCAAAAAATTAAAACAGTTCAATCGTGAAAAATCAATCAAACGTGCAGAAAGCCGTGAAAAAGCTTTAAATAAGATTGATGTATTGGAGAAACCTACGGAATATAATGCTGATATGCGTCTTAGCATTGAACCAGAGATCATCAGTGGGAATGATGTTCTGACTTTAAAAGATGTATCCAAATCTTTTGGAAACAAATCATTATTCCATGGATTAAGTGCTGATATTTTTCGTGAAGAACGCGTTGCCCTGATCGGACCAAACGGAACTGGTAAAACAACACTGTTAAAGATCATTTGCAAAAAAATCAGTAATAATGGCGGTACGATCAGCCTTGGAGCTGGAGTTTCCATTGGATACTATGACCAGGCACAAGATAACTTAGATGATTCCAAAACGATTTTTGATGAAATTTCAGATGCTTATCCAGATCTTAATAACACAAAGATCCGCAATACTTTGGCTGCATTTTTATTTTATGGAGAAGACGTTTTCCGCCCGATCTCCTCTTTAAGCGGTGGAGAAAAAGGGCGTGTTTCTCTTGCAAAATTAATGCTGTCTCATGCGAATTTTCTGATTCTTGATGAGCCTACAAACCATTTAGATATTCAGTCTAAGGAGATTCTGGAATCTGCAATGAATGCTTATACTGGAACGATCCTTTATGTTTCACATGATCGTTATTTTATCAATAAAACTGCAACACGAATCTTGGAAATCTCTGATCATGGATTAACTTCTTATCCTGGAAATTATCAGGATTATATTACTCAGAAGGAAAAAGAAAAGGCATCTCTTACTTCTTCTACTGCTTCCTCCGTTTCTGTTGATACAGAATCCAAACTCGATTGGAAACAGCAAAAAGAAGAACAAGCCAAACAGAGAAAAAAAGAAAATCGTCTTAAAAAAGTCGAAGAGCAGATCACAGAGTTGGAAACGAAACAAGAAGAACTTTCAGAAGCTATGTCTTTACCTGAAAATGCTTCTGATCCTGCGAAATTAATGGAACTTAGCAATGAGCAGGCTTCCATCGCTTCTTCTTTAGAAGAACTTTATGAAGAATGGGAAACTCTTTGCTAATTTGTAAAAAAACATATATAATAGTAACGTTAACCGTATTGAAAAACAGGAGGTTTTTATGAAATTAATATCCTTTGTTGTACCTTGCTACAACTCTCAGGAATATATGAGACACTGCATTGACACCTTATTACCAGGTGGTGATCAGGTAGAGATTCTGATCGTTAATGACGGATCTTCCGATAACACTGCTGCGATCGCAGATGAATATGAAAAAAAATATCCTGACATCTGCCGCGCAATTCACCAGGAAAATAAAGGACATGGTGGTGCAGTGAATACAGGAATCAAAAATGCCACGGGTATTTACCTAAAAGTTGTTGATAGTGATGACTGGGTAAATGAATATGCTTATGGAGAAATCCTTGATACTCTTGCGAATTTCTACAAACAGGGAACTGTCCTTGATATGCTGCTTTCTAACTATGTATACGAAAAACAAGGAGTCAAGAAAAAAACTGTTATTCATTATCGTCATGCAATCCCAAAAGATCAGATCTTTTGCTGGGATGATGTTGGACGTTTTCCTGTCAGCCAGTATATTTTAATGCACTCTGTCATTTATCGTACTGCACTGCTTCGTGAATGCGATCTAGAGCTTCCAGAGCATACATTCTATGTGGATAATATTTATGTATTCAAACCTCTTCCATATGTAAAAACAATGTATTATCTGGATGTTAACTTCTATCGTTATTTCATTGGACGTGATGATCAGTCTGTCAATGAGACAAATATGATCAAACGTATCGACCAGCAGTTTAAAGTTACTTATATCATGATTGATTATATGACTCAGTTTAATCTTGTAAGTAAGCCATTAGAACGTTATATGAGACATTATCTTTCCATTATCATGTGTATTTCTTCCGTGATTTCTGTAAAATCTGGACAGAAAGAGCATTTAAAGATGCGAAAAGAATTATGGAAATATTTATATGACAGTGACAAACGTCTGTATCGTAAGATCCGTCATAATATTACAAGCTGTGCAGTAAATCTGCCTGGATATGTTGGAAGAAAAGCTACGATTGCTATGTATAAAGCAGCTCGTAGATTTATCGGATTTAACTAAATATTTTTACATTAAAAGGTCCTGCAGAGGGCCTTTTTCTTGTTCCCCTCATCTTTTATTCTGCGTATTCTAATAATATAAAGTATGAAAGGCAACTTTCCATGCAGATTTCTGTTTCAAAACAAATCCATGCTGATCTTGCCCATCAGCATGGTTTTCTTGGAGAAGGTATCGGCATTGCCTATCTTGATACTGGCCTTTTCCCACATAAAGATTTCTCTCCGCATTCCACACGGATCGCCAAATTTGTAGATTTTGTTCATTCCAAATCTTTCAGCTATGACGATAATGGACATGGGACTCATATTACCGGCATCGCTGCTTCCTCTGCAACATTTTGTTCCGATTATTTGGGAATTGCTCCAAAATCCCATATCGTTTCTTTAAAAGTACTGGATGCCTCAGGGAACGGTGTTCAAAGCGCCTTCTTACAGGGTCTTGACTGGATTCATGAGTATCATCGCTCCTATCAGATCCGTATCGTTAACATCTCAATAGGAAGTCCTGGTTCCGAGGATAGTTCAGCCTCCAAAGAACTATTAAAACATGTCAACGCCCTATGGGATGATGGTCTTGTTGTTTGTATTGCCGGCGGAAACCATGGCCCAAAACCATACAGTATTTCAGTTCCTGGAAATAGTCCAAAAATCATCACTGTTGGTTCCAGCGACGATAATTTTCAAATGATCGGAAGAAAACACTTCTCTTCAGGATATTCCGGACGCGGTCCCACAACATCCTGCGTTATGAAGCCGGATGTTGTTGCCCCTGGAACAAATATTTTTTCGTGTTCCTTAAATAACCGCTATGCTATCAAAAGTGGTACTTCCATGGCAACCCCTGTCGTCTCTGGTTCTTTTGCTCTCCTGCTCGAAAAATATCCTTTTTACACCAATAAGGATATAAAAATGAAACTGCGAAAAAACTGCGACAAATTAAAAACCCCCAGACACCATCAGGGCTGGGGGCAGATTAATCTAAAAAAATTAATGGATCTTTGATAAACTTGTATCCTTAAACTTCCTCGTCAAATAAAAATTCACATAAGACCTGATTACTGACTAAGATACCATCTTGCGTCAGAAAAACTCGGTCTCCTTCTTCTTTCATCATGCCTTGTTTCATGGATTCTATCAATTGCTTTCCATAGACAGAATCCATGGAGCAACCAAAACGTTCTATAAACTCTTTCTTCGAAATGCCTTTCGTCTTTCGAAGTCCAAGAAACATAAATTCTTCCATCTGTTCATAAACTGATAACGAACGGGCTCCTTCATATGCATCTCCGAACGATTGAATCTCTAAATAGTCTTTCATATCGGATGGATTCTCAAAACGTTTCTCATCCAGATACGAAGAGGCATTAAGCCCCACTCCCAAATACGGAATATGGGACCAATACCCAAGATTATGTCTGCTTTCAAAACCTGGCTTTGCATAATTTGAAATCTCATATTTGTCGTAACCATATTCATTTAAAATCTTTTCTGTCATTCGATACATTAAAACTTCATCTTCTTCTGATGGAAGAAGTTCCTCTAACTTGTTATCTTCGTAAAAAGGTGTTCCCTCTTCAATGATCAGACTATACGCAGAAATATGTTCTGGAGAAAGTTTAGCTATTTTTTTTAAATTCTCTTCATAAGAAGTTAATGTTTGTTTCGGCACCGCACTCATCAAGTCAACATTGATGTTCAAAAATCCAGCTTGTCTTGCCCAGTCGAAACTTTGTAAAAATTCTTCATAGGTATGAATTCTTCCCAGATACTCCAACTCTTCTTTGACTGTTGACTGCAATCCAAAACTAATCCTGTTGATCCCATTTTCCCTATATGTACATAGTTTTTTTAAATCTACTGTTCCTGGATTCGCTTCAATCGTAATCTCAGCATCCTCACAAATATGAAAATGTTCAAATATAGTTTCACAAATCATTTGAATATCTTCTCTTCTAAGATATGATGGCGTTCCGCCTCCAATAAAGACGGTTACAACGTCTCGTGCCGCTAATTTCTTTCCCCAGAAAATCAGTTCTTCTTTTAGTTTCCCCAGGTATGCATGGATCGTTCCCTCCTCTGCCCGAAAGGAACAGAAATCACAATATCTGCACTTACTTTTACAAAATGGAATATGAATATAAAGCTCGATCGTATTAGTCTTCATCTAACTTCAGAACACTCATGAATGCTTCCTGTGGAATTTCAACATTTCCTACCTGACGCATTCGTTTCTTTCCTTTCTTCTGTTTCTCTAACAGCTTTCTCTTACGGGAGATATCTCCACCGTAACATTTGGCAAGAACGTCTTTTCTCATTGCTTTGACAGTTTCTCTTGCAATGACTTTACTTCCAATCGCTGCCTGAATCGGTACTTCAAACATATGTCTTGGAATTTCTTCTTTTAATTTTGTACACATCTTACGTCCACGCTCATACGCGGTATCTTCATGTACAATAAAAGAAAGCGCATCAACTTCTTCTTTGTTGATCAAAATGTCTAATTTTACAAGTCTTGATGTCTGATATCCTTTCATTTCGTAATCTAAGGATGCATAACCTCTGGAACGTGATTTTAATGCATCAAAGAAATCATAAATGATTTCATTTAATGGAAGTTCATAACGAAGTAATGCCCTTGTCTCTTCCATATACTCCATTCCAAGATATACGCCTCGTCTTTCCTGACATAATCCCATGATCGCTCCAACAAACTCAGAAGTTACCATGATCTCTGCTGTTACGATTGGTTCTTCCATATGGTCGATCTCGGATGGATCTGGAAGATTGGATGGATTCGTTAATTCGATCATACTTCCATCCGTCTTATATACACGATAAATAACGCCTGGTGCTGTTGTTACAAGATCCAAGTTATATTCTCTCTCTAAACGTTCCTGAATGATCTCTAAATGCAATAATCCAAGAAATCCACATCTAAATCCAAATCCTAACGCAACGGATGTCTCTGCTTCAAATTGTAGTGCTGCATCATTTAACTGTAATTTTTCTAATGCATCTCTTAAATCCGGATATTTTGCTCCATCTGTTGGATATAGTCCACAATATACCATAGGATTTACTTTTTTGTATCCTGGAAGTGGTTCAGCACATGGGTCATCTGCATCTGTAATCGTATCACCAACTCTGGTTCCCTGTACATTTTTAAGGCTGGCTGTAACATCCCTGCTGTCAGTTCATCACATGGATTGAATCTTCCTGCCCCAAATGTACCAACTTCTACAACTTCTGCACTCTCTCCAGTTGCCATCATCTTCATCTTTGTTCCGACTTTGATCGTTCCTTCTTTGATCCTTGTAAAGATGATAACTCCTTTATATGCATCATACATACTGTCAAAGATCAATCCTTGTAATGGTGCATTCTTATCACCCTCTGGTGATGGAATCTTCTCTACGATCTGCTTTAATACCTGTTCTACATTTAGTCCGCTTTTTGCAGAAATCTGAGGTGCATCTTCTGCATCGATTCCGATCACATCTTCAATTTCTGCTTTAACACGCTCTGGATCTGCACTCGGAAGATCGATCTTGTTGATAACCGGCATAACTTCTAAGTCGTGATCAATCGCAAGATAAACATTTGCCAATGTCTGTGCCTCTATTCCCTGTGCAGCATCGACAACAAGGATTGCTCCCTCACATGCTGCAAGACTTCGTGATACTTCATAATTAAAGTCCACGTGTCCCGGTGTATCGATCAAGTTAAAAATATATTCTTCCCCATCGTCAGCTTTATAAACAATTCGTACTGCCTGCGATTTGATCGTAATCCCACGTTCTCTTTCAAGATCCATGTTATCAAGAACCTGCTCCTGCATCTCTCGATCCGTTAATGTTCCTGTCATCTGAATGATTCGATCTGCTAATGTTGATTTTCCGTGATCTATATGTGCGATAATACAAAAATTTCGTATTTTACTCTGATCTATTGCCATAAGTTCCTCCTAATTATATTTCAAGTACATATGTCTTTTCAGACACTCCATTTTAGTATAACACATTATTTAATAATTCAGCAAGTAAACTCATAGACGCTTTTGCTTCTGATAACGTATTATTCTGCGCACCAACTTCCACTAACAAGCTTCTTCCTCTGTAGTGCAGATTATAACGATATCCTTTTACGTAAATTTTTCGTGTAAATCCAGGGTATTTCAAAGCAGCTTGTGCTTGCAATTGCAGGCTGAACGCAAGATTTGTCTGCTTATTTGGATTCTTTAAATATTTGATATTTCCATTTGTTGCTGTACGGCTCATTCCATTAAAAAACATGATCTGCGCCATTCTCTTTCCATTTTGTCTCGTCACAAGCTTTGTCGATTCATTGACTCCATCCCTGTGCAGATCGATCACAACCTGAATGGATGGATATTTTTTTAGATTCTTTTCAATTGCAGTTGCTGCATAATTATAAGCCTTGGATCGCTCCTCTTTTCCGTTTTTTACATCGTAAATGTTACGATCATGTACAACCTTGATATTTTTTTGCTCCAATCTCTTCGTTAAAACATCTCCAACACCAATCACAGTATCTGATTTTCTTCCTTTCCTGCTGCCACGGTATGCCTCACTCCCATGTGTATGATAAATTAAAATCTGCGGTTCATCAGATTTCCTTAATTTTAAGTTCGTGTTTAATAAAACTTTTCCATTTAACTCATTTTCTGTCGCCATTGTCGTACTGTCGATCTGATAAATATATTTTCTTAAATATTTTGAATTTTCCCATTTTTTTGCATGAAACAACTTTTCTTCTTTTTTTACCTCCTCTACCACCTCATCCGTTGTTTCATCATCCTGAAAATAATAATCTTGCTGTACCAGATCTTCTTCTTTTTTATCCTTATAATCTGTGCGATATTGTAAGATCGGTACTGTTTCCTGATAATACATACGGACCATGTCCGATAGAATATTTCCCGAAAATGTCACTTCCTTCTTAGATACTGCCGGAAAAAATCCTGTCATGATCCCATGATAATAATGATCCATGAATTCTAAAACCATTCCCTGCACATTGATCTTCTGACTGAAAAAAATGATCAGAAAACAACCGATCGTAATACTCAATATCCATCTCTTTCTTTTCTCCATACTTTCATTGTATTCATTCATATTTTAATTATGCAGTAAATGATTGATTCCTTCAGATATCGTATAACTGATCCGTTTCATAGATTCATCAATATTTTTTGGTGTAACATGCATGGAAATAAATTCTTCATCAATATTTTCAGAAACATTTTCCAGAGATTTTTCTCCAAAAACATCATGAATGATCGCTGGAACAGAAATTACCGTTGGAACACCAATTGCAAGAACTGGAACACCGATCGTATGCTGTGTAATCTCATTCCTATGGTTTCCAACACCTGAACCCGGTGCAATTCCCGTATCGCTGATCTGAATCGTTTTATTTAATCTGCTATAACTTCTGGCCGCCAGAGCATCGATCACGATAACAACATCTGGTTTTATCCGGTCTGCTAATGATTCTAAAATCTCACTTGTCTCAATTCCCGTCTGTGCCATAACCCCCGGTGCGATCGCACTTAGTTCAAATTGATAATTTCCAATCCCCTCTTTTTGCAAATGTCTTGTAATATATAGATTGTTCACAACTTTAGGCCCTAACGAATCCGCTGTCACACCAGCATTTCCAAGTCCTGCGATCAGTATTTTTTTCTTTTTGTTTAACATTTCCTTTAAATTTAAAAACAATGCTTCACTCATTTCTTTATGAAAACTACCATCGTTTGTTGACAGATCTTTCGCTTCGATCGTAATATAGGTTCCCTTTGGTTTTCCTAAAGAGTCCTCCCCTTTTTTGTTTTTGATGATGATCTTTGTTTCTTTTATATGATTCGTTGTATCAATTCTTGTCTTTACGATAATTCCTGACTGTGCAGAGCCAATATTCTTCTCTTCTTTTAATTCCAGTGCCAGATCTGTACGATTTTGCATTGATTTTGCCTCCTTTTTTCTCTAGTATGTGATTGTTTTAAAAAAAATATTACATTTTTTCCCCAAAGATATTGACAAATTCAATCATTTTCTATAAGATATAACAGTATGTTTTGTGTATAGCTAACCGTGTCTCGCTATAGACAAGATTCAAGAAAAGAAAGAAATTTAAGTTATCATATTGGAGGTGCCCACTTTGGCAAATATTAAATCAGCAAAAAAAAGAATCAAAGTTATCAACACAAAAACAGAAAGAAATAAAGCAATCAAAACTAAAGTTAAAACATATATCAAAAAAGTAGAAGCAGCAATCGCAGCTAACGATAAAGCAGCAGCTTCTGAAGCTTTAACAGCTTGCATTTCTGAAATCAGCAAAGCTACTTCTAAAGGAATCTTCCACAAGAATACAGCTTCTAGAAAGATTGCTCGTTTATCTAAAGCCGTTAACGCTATTGCTTAATCAGATATCAAGAAACGAATTTTAATAAAATTAACCCGAAAAAAAGAAGCCACCGTCAGGCTTCTTTTTTTTCATCATTTTTATTATACTAGACTTCTTCTATCTTAAATTGATTGATTTATTTCTGACTGAACTGGATCAACAATAGTTCTACCCCAACTCTGTCGCTGATCTTTCCTGTTTTAATTGATTCATCAGTTTTTGCACATGCTTCGATCATATCTCTGAGTGTATCCATTGAAAACATTTTCGCTTGATCTTTTAACTTTCCTGCAACAAATGCTGGAACTTTCATCTGCTTTGCGATCATCCCATTGCTCTTTCCAAGACAATCTAAATCTTTCACCTGAAGCAGCTGATTACACTGTCTGACTAACAATGCCAGAATTCCAAATGGTGATTCCTTTAACTCGATCAGATCATAATATAGTGTCAATACTTTTTCTCTTTGCTTTCTCGCAATTGCCTCAAGCATCACAAAGATCTGATTTGTCGTCTGAGAAGATGTCAACTCTTCCAGATCACGGATCGTAATTTCTTCTCTCTCTCCAACATAGGAGATCAATTTCTCTAATTCATTTTTTAAAGTATACATATCAGATCCACAGCGATATAAAAAACTTCGCATCGTTGCAGATGACATCTGTTTTCCTTCTTTCTTAAGCAATGAGATCAGCCATCTGGATAATTCTTTATCTCCAGCAGATTCAAAACATACCGCATGTCCTTCCTTCGAAAGAAATTTATAAATCTTTGAACGCTTATCTACACTATCTTCTATAAAAAGCACAACACTTGTATCCGAGGCTTCCTTTAATCCTTCAATAAACGTATCATCACTTTTCTTTCCAAGTCCTGTTTCATCCAAGATCAAAAACCTATGATCACTAAAAAACGGCAGTGTTTTAGCAAGTTCAACAATCTCTATCGCATCAGCCCTTTTTCCTTCAAAATAAGAATAGTTCATCGTATCATCTTCTGAAACTAATGCTTTCTTTAACTGGTTTTTCATCTGGGAGATCATATATTTTTCTTCCCCGTAGAATAGATAAAAACGTTCGTATGTATTTGTCTTGATATCTTCTAATATTTTCTTCATATTCTTTGCATCTCTTTCTATAGCTTTTGATAGTATACCTTTTTTTTTGAAGATTTTCAACCATCTCTTCTTTTGAAAAAAATAATCGCACCACTTCGATCTGTTCTATAAATCTTTGTGCGATATGTCTGTAGTCTGTGGATAGTTTCTAAATGTGGGTGTCCATATCTATTTTGTTTTCCACAAGAGATGACCGTCTGTTTCGGCTGAACCTTTTGTAAAAATTCATTACTCGTGGAATTTTTTGACCCATGATGTGCTGCTTTTAATATATCTGCTCTTTCCAATTCTTCTGATAATAGTTCTTCTTCGCCTTCTTTTTCCACATCTCCCGTTAACAGCACCCGATATCCAAGTATTTTTCCCTGCATTACCAACGATGCCGCATTCTTTTCCATCTGACTGTTCTTTTGAGGATGCAACACTTTCAAACTTCCATCTTTTGTAGTGATCTGCCTTCCTCTTGAAAGATAAAAAATAGTTGTTCCTCGTTTCTTCGCTATACCTATGATCTTTTTCATTGTCTCATCTTTTGGAATCTCTGGAAGCCCAAGATACTTAATTTTCCCCATCTCAAGTAATTCCTTGATCCCAGAATAATGATCGATATCCATATGACTGATCACCGCAATCTGAATCTTCTGATACCCCAGATATTTCATATACGGAAGAATCCGATATCTTCCAACCTGATCTTCACTGCTGCTTCCACCATCAAATATGATCGCCCCAGACTTCGTATCTGCTACAAAACAATCTCCCTGCCCAACATCAAGAAATGCCAGACTCTTTCTTCTTGCCATTGGAATCCATATCAAAATGATCATGATAACATAAGCCAGACTGATCCTGATATGTCGATTTTGTCCATTTTTCTTCCATATCCACAATCCGGTCATAAAATAAAATAAGAGTACCCATAAAAATGGTACATGTCCGATCGTCAACATCCCATAAGACTGTCTGGAAATCCACAAAACCCCTTGGATCATCCATGAGATTGCTTCATGAAATACGGTATACGGCAAAAAAATCAAAAGAAAAGCTAAAGTAAAAGCACACGTTGCCAGTGGTACTGCTGCTACATTCGCAAGAAAAGAAAAAGCTGGAGCTTCATATTGAAAATATATGATCAATGGCAGCATCCCTATCTGGATAAAAATACAAAACGATAAAGATTCCTTCAACTTATAATATTTACCTTTCATCTTTGGTTTAACAAGTTGATAGATTGCGATCACAAAAACTGCTGTAAATGAATATAAAAACCCCGTATCATAGATTCTGTACGGACACATTATAAGTAAGACAATTCCTGCAAAAGCTCCTGCAGACATCATATCATAGTGTTCTCCTAATATTTCTGACAGGAAGTAAACACCCAACATCATCACTGCACGAAGTGACGATCCCGATCCACCTGTTAAAATACAATAAAACACTGCACCTGTCATTCCTGCCAGTGAACCAACTACAAAATTTCCACACCACTTGCGAACCAATTTATATACCCTTCTTCCTGCCAACGATATATGAAGTCCTGATACCGCAAGTAAATGAATTAATCCACTTTCCTTAAAGTCATCTTTAACCTCATCACTCAGTCCATTTTTATCACCTATTAACATCCCCTTTAAGAAATCACTTACTTCATTTTTGTATTGAATTTCTAACTGATGTTTCATGTACTCTCTACATTGCAAGATCTTTTCCTGAAAATATATATTTTGATGTCCTTCGATCTCAATATTTTTCGAATATACATGATAGTAAATTCCTTTACTGAAATAATAATGTCTGCTTGAAAATTGGCCAGGGTTAGCTGCATCTTCCCATTCTTCTAATTCTCCTTGAAACCGAAGAATATCTCCTGGAATGATCTTTTCATCCTCGGGTGTATATAAAAGGATCTTCCCCTCCAAATTTTTATTTTTTAAAAGTACTGCTAACTTTCCCTTCTTTGTTTTCGATACTTCTAAAACTCTTCCCATTGTATATTCTGTTGCCTTTTCCTTTACCTGGATCAGATCAAGTTTCATGGAAGTCTTAAAACCTAACGATAATAAAATTCCTGCAAGTATCCCAACTACAACCCATCCATAACGCCTATCACTAAAAATCAAGGACGCCAACAGACAAATACCTGTCAATAGGTAAAAAGCCGCTGTCATGGACATAATATTCCATACAACGGCTGTTCCGGATAACACTCCGGCAAATATAAGAACCATCGGTCTTTGTTTCATAAATTATTTCATTGGCAACTTACCAAATACAAAACTATCTCTTCCAAGAGCACCAATTGCTGTACCATCTGTATCAAGCATTGGCTCTCCAGAAATTGAAAATGATACATAATTGATATCTTTTAACTGAGTCAATGTATATACAATACCAGCACGGCAGATCAAATCTCTATTCTCTGAAATTCGTTTATACCCTGTCGAAAAATCAATCTCAACGATATTTGTATTCACTGATACACCATTGATCATAATTCTCTTTGGAATCACTGAGCGTATCTTATCACTCTTTGGAGTCTGTTGAAGTTTCTTTAATAAAATCTTCACTTTCTGCTGTTGATCTCCTTTAAGCTTCACATTTTCTTTCTTCATGATCAATTTCGTAACATCATTATTTGTATAGTAAATTGCTGTTCCTTTTTGATTGCCTTGGTCATTGGTTTCTTTTTTTGACCGGCATCCTGCCACTAAAGTCATCAAAGCCAGACAAAGCAAAAAGATCATGCATAATTTTCTTTTCTTCATCTCTTCCTCCTAGCCTTTATACTTTAATGGAACTCTAAGTGTAAATGTTGTTCCTTCACCAACCTTACTGTATAACTTAATCTCTCCATTATGAAGAGAAACAACGCTCTTTGTGATCGCTAATCCAAGTCCTGTGCCTCCAGTATCTCTTGATCTTGCTTTATCCACGCGATAAAAACGATCAAATACCTGATCCTGGCAATCCTCAGGAATTCCAACACCAGAATCTGCAACTTTCACATAAAAATACTTATGATCTGCATTCAGTGTCACGCGGATCCACCCATCATCTTTGTTATACTTGATACCATTCTCGATCAGATTCGTAAGCCCTAAAGACAACTTCACTTCATCAATCTCTGCTGTTACTGGACGAAAACTTTCAAAGATCAATTCGATATTACGCTGTAGAGCCAATGGTTTTAAACGCTTCATGATAATCTCCAACAATTCATTGATACTTACTGTTGTGATCTGAAGCTGCGCTGCTTTCTTATCTAGTTTCACCAGAGATAACAGATCTGAAATGATCACGTTTTCACGGTCGATCTCAGCAACGATATCCTGCATGAATTCTCGATATAATTCAGCCGGAACCTGATCTCCCTGCTGAATTAAGGAATCTGCAAGAACTTTCATCGATGTCATTGGTGTCTTTAACTCATGCGATACATTCGATACAAACTCTTGTCTTGAATCTTCCAACGTCTGCATTCTTCCAAGAATCTCATTAAAACGCTGCACAATACTGCGTACTTCTAGGAATCCTGTCTCTTCAATGGATTCATCTTCATGACCAGCCGCAATAAAATCAACATCTCTCTGAATCTTCTTTAAATCCCTCGTCAGCAGATAACTGATGATCATTGCCATTGATAATCCACAGATGATACATGCTACCAGCAGCATATTCCTGCGATGCTCCATCTCCGTAACTGCTCCCATCATATCCTCAGATGGTACAGTCGCCTGCACAGCTCCCAGGATATGATTCTGCTTTCCAGCTTTTGATACGATTGGAACCATCACTTCGATATACTTTCCACTCTCTGATACAATCCTTGTCTTCTTTCCATCCATAACATCCAATACATTATCATTTAAAAAGAATCTAGACTGAAAATCTGTATGAGTATCCTTGATGATCTTATAATTATTCTTAATTACGATGATCCGTCCATTCATACTTGCTGCAAGTTCATCAATCTGATTAGAAAGAGAGTTGGAGCCATCATCTAAATGAAAATCGACTCCAACTACCTGATCACCAAGCCAGCTACACTGACTGACCACACTATCCACTTTCTGGTCATATGTTTTCTGACGATATCCATCATTTAACAACTTACTAAATAAAACTGATATCAATGTCGTCAGAAGAAAAACTGACAAGAAAATAAAGAACTGCATACTATGTAAAAAGGCAAATCTGTTCTTCTTAGGACTGAAAATAGTAACCTACCCCCCACTTTGTATGTACATAGTCCGGTACTCCCGGATTCACTTCGATCTTCTCTCTCAATCTTCGGATATGCACGTCAACCGTTCTTGCATCCCCCGGATAATCATATCCCCATACTGTATTCAACAAATCCTCTCTGCTGTATACTTTGTTTGGATGAAATACCAGTAACTCTAACAAGTCAAATTCTTTCGCCGTTAGATTTACTTCCTTCCCATGAATATGAACTCTGCGGCTTTCGCAATCAATCTTTAATCCTCTGCATTCTACAACCTTGGCTGATTCTTCTTCTTTCACATCGTGATGTGCACTTCGACGTAAGATCGCTTTGATTCTTGCCTTTACTTCCAGAATATTAAATGGCTTTGTGATATAATCATCTGCCCCATATTCAAGGCCAAGGATCTTATCCATATCTTCTCCCTTAGCCGTCAACATAATGATCGGGACGCTAGAGAATTCGCGAATTGCCTGACAAACCTCAAACCCAGTCAGTCCTGGAAGCATTACATCAAGAAGAATAATATCATATTGATTCTCTTTGGCTTTCTCTAATGCTTCTTCTCCATCATAAGCACAATCTACCTGCATCTCATCTTGTTCCAGACTGAATTTGATGCCCTTCACGATTAGTTTTTCATCATCAACAACTAAGACCTTCCTCATTTTTCCACCTCTAAAATTATATTGTTATCTTGTCTTTGATCTTATGATATATCCCCTCTTTAATTCCCTGAATCTTCATAATATCTGAAATATCAGAAAAAGGGCCATGTTCCTCTCGATAAGAGATAATATCAGAAGCCTTCGCTTCCCCTATCCCTGAAAGCGTCATCAACTCCTTGACACCTGCAGTATTGATATTGATCTTTCCAGAGGAAGATTGCACTGCTTTGGAATCAGATCCTTCATTCTTCGCTGTCTGTTTCTTTGACGGAATCGTTATCTGCTGCCCGTCTTTCATCTTCTCTGCCTGATTAATACTCTCCGCTGAAGCCTTCTTAGTTAGTCCACCAGCTGCTTTCACAGCAGAAACAATACGTTCACCTTTCGAAAAACGATAAACTCCCGGATGTTTTACTTCTCCACATACATAGACATAAATAGTTTCCTTAGAAGAAGACTTCTCAGCCGTTGTCTTTGTCTCCTTCTTTGGTTCTATCGATACTTCCTTCCTGCGGCTGCATCCAATGGACATCATAAAAACCATCAGCAAAATGGTTATCACTTTAACTCTTCTAAACAACATAAACCTCCCGGTCTTATGCAAAGAGTCTGGAACATGTAAATCTAACTTCTATTTTAGCGAAAATTATAATACTTTACAAGAGATATTTATGATTTCCATTTAAATATTATCAATCCTGTGACAAACAAAACCACTCCTAAAAGCTTTACCCATGCAAAAGCTGTTTTTTCCACACCAAACAGACCGAAAACCTCGATTAGATAGGAAACAACACTTTGTGATGCGACAATCAGCATTGCTGACTGTGCAGGTCCTAAACTTGCCACACTTTTGATCACTGTAAATGTGATTGCAGCTCCGATCACTCCTCCTAATAAAAGGTATCTGGGGCTGACCTTTAAAAGCATCGTAAAACTTTGGTCCCTCTCAGCGATCAACCAGATCAACAAACATGCGAGAAATCCTGTTGCCTGTACAAATGTACTCGTTGTCCATGTACTGCTTTGTTTAGTTACTTCTGTGTTAAATACACCTTGAATACTCATTAAAGCTCCCGAAATCAATGCAATGATCAATCCAAACATATAAAAACCTCCATGAAAAACTATCTTTTTACGGATAGTTTTTCCATAGAGGTCTTTTTTATACATTCTATGCGATACAATCTTCTAAAATAGAAATCATCTCATCTACATGTTCTTTTTCAATCACAAGCGGCGGTACAAAACGAATGACATTATTTCCTGCAGAAATTATAATCAATCCTTTCTCCAGTGCTTTCTTAACGATATCTCCAACTGGATGATCTGCATTAAATTCAAGTCCTTGCATTAAAGCAATTCCGCGATGCCCTGTAATACAATCATGCTTTTCTTTTAACTCTTCTAACTTATCCCATAGATAAGTACCAATTTCTTTTGCATGTTCTGGAACCTGTAACTTCTCAAACTGGTCAAATACTGCATTGATCGCCGCTGCTGCGAATGGATTTCCACCATAAGTTGTTCCATGATCACCTGGTACTAAAGCCCCATCAGCCTTTTCACCTACAACAAACGCCCCAACAGGAACACCACATCCAAGCGCTTTTGCAAGTGTTAAGACATCCGGTTTTACTCCATAAAGATCATGTGCAAACAAAGATCCACAGCGCCCCATTCCACACTGAATCTCATCAAAGATCAGTAAGATATCTTTCTCATCGCAGACTTTACGAAGTCCCTCTAAGAATTCTTTATCCGCTGGGAAAATTCCACCTTCACCCTGAACAACTTCACATATGATTCCACAAGTTTTATCTGTGATCTTTGATACAACATCTTCTAAGTTATTGAATTCTGCAAATACAGCACGAAATTCTTTTGGAACAAATCCATCCTGATAATGACTGTTACCAGTCACTGATAAAGCTCCCTGGCTTCTTCCGTGGAATGAATGATTCATTGCGATAAATTCATAATCTTTGGAATCGTCTTTATTATATGCATATTTTCTTGCAACTTTTAACGCACCTTCGATTGCTTCTGTTCCACTGTTTGTAAAGAACACTTTTTTAAGCCCTGAAGCATCGACAATCTTCTTTGCAGCTTCTACTGCTGGAATATTGTAATATAAGTTTGATGTATGGATCAATTTATCAATCTGGTCTTTTAATGCCTGATTGTATGCTTCATTTCCATATCCTAATGCAAATACAGCAATTCCTGCACCAAAATCCAGATATTTCTTCTGGTCAGCATCATATAAATAGACACCTTTCCCTTTTTCTAATACAACTGGAAAACGATTGTATGTCTTTAAGATATACTGTTCTCCCTGCTCAATATATTCCTGCTGAGTTTTCATCTTAACATCCTTCCTCATCTTCTTCGTTGAATAATGGTTTATCAAATAATGGTTCTTTTAAGATGGCTGTTCCAATACCTTTTTCTGTGAAGAATTCCAGTAACAGACAGTTTGTTAAACGTCCGTCTAAGATATGGACTCTGGATACTCCACCTTCGATCGCTTCAATACAGTTCTTAAGTTTTGGAAGCATTCCTCCTCCAACAACTCCGTTATCGATAAATTCTTTTGCCTGTTTAAGATCCATCTCAGAGATCAATGTTGATTTATCTTCTGGATCTACGAATACCCCTTCGATATCAGTTAAGAATACCAGTTTTTCTGCATTCAATGCTTCTGCAACTGCACATGCTGTGTCATCCGCATTAATATTATATGGTTCATAGTTATCTCCTAAACCAATTGGAGAAATAACTGGTACAAAATCATCTTCAATCAATGCTTCAAGAAGTGTTGTATCGACACTCTTAACCTCACCGACATATCCAAGATCTTTTCCAGGCATTTCTTTTTTCTTTACACGGATCATTTCAGCATCTTTTCCAGAAAGACCTACGGCTTTAACCCCAACTTCTGCCATCATGGCCACCAGTTCCTGATTGACTTTAAATAATACCATTTCAGCAACTTCCATTGTCTCTTTATCTGTCACACGAAGTCCATGGTAAAATTCTGGTTCTTTTCCTGACATACGAACCCATTTACTGATCTCTTTTCCACCACCATGTACGATGATCGGTTTCATACCTACTAGTTTTAATAGTGCAACATCTCTGATCACGCTTTTTTGAAGATTCTTGTCTTTCATAGCGCTTCCACCGTATTTTACAACAACGTAACAGTTATTGAAACGACGGATATATGGTAATGCCTCTGTTAATACTTTTGCTTTTTGTTTTGACTGCTCGATCAATTCGTTAATTTCATTTCTCATCTGTTCCATTGATTCTTCCTTTCATAGTTGTCTGCTTTTATGCCTTTTATTTTGTCGTCTATCTATAATAATCTTATTCTTATGATCGGTAATCTGCATTAATTGTTACATAATCGTGTGTCAGATCACATCCCCATGCAGTTGCTTCAAACACTCCATTATGAACATCAATATCTGCTGTCACTGCATCTGCAGATAATACTTTCGTTGCCTCATCTTCAGAATAATCTGTTGCAATTCCGTCTTTTACGATCTCGATCACACCATCCGCACTTTTTAAACTAATATCAACCTTGACTGGATCAAAATCAACTCCAGCATAACCAAGTGCACAAAGAATTCTTCCCCAGTTTGCATCTTTTCCGTAAATTGCTGCTTTTGTAAGACTTGATGTTACGACAGATTTGCTTAAGATCTTCGCATTTTCTTTGGAGTCTGCACCAGCTACATGAACTTCAAATAAACGTGTACATCCTTCTCCATCCCCTGCGATCTGTTTTGCAAGAGACTGGTTAACATATAATAATCCTTCTCTGAATGCTTCATAGTCTGCATCTTTTTCTGTAATTTCTTTATTTTCTGCCATTCCATTTGCAAATACAAAAACCGTATCATTTGTAGATGTATCTCCATCAACTGATACCATATTGAATGTATCTTCAATGAGTTCCCTCTGCAGTTCTAATAATAAAGCTTTATCGATTGCTGCATCTGTAGTGATAAATCCAAGCATTGTTCCCATGTTTGGGTGGATCATTCCAGAACCTTTGCACATACCTGCAATTGTAACTGTCTTTCCATTGATCTCTACTTCTACTGCCGCTTCTTTTGGTTTTGTATCGGTTGTAAGGATAGCCCAGGATGCATCTTCTTCACTTTGTCTGTCTGCTTTTAATTCTGGAACTAACTTCTTGATCCCTTCTTTGATCACATCCATTGGCAGCTGCTGTCCGATAACTCCTGTGGAACCTACGACAACTTCCTCTGGTTTAATATCTAACAATTTCGCTACTTCTTTTGCTTCTGTTACAACATTCTCATATCCTTGTTCACCCGTACATGCATTTGCAATTCCTGTATTAATTACCACTGCTCTGACTGCTTCTTGTTCTTCTACGATCTTCTTTCCCCATAAAACTGGAGCGGCTTTTACAATGTTCTTTGTAAATGTTCCTGCGATCTTTGCTGGCACTTCACTTACGATCATTGCCATGTCTTTGTTTGTCTTCCCTGGTTTCACTCCGGCACGAAGTCCTGCACATTTAAAACCTTTTGGAGCTGTTACTCCGGCATTGATGATCTTCATAATTCTAGTCCTTCCTTACCAAAGCCCTATGGGAACATTGGTACTAATTCTAATCCTTCAGTTTCTTTTAATCCAAACATAAGATTCATGTTCTGTACGGCCTGTCCAGCTGCACCTTTTACAAGGTTGTCCATGGCACCCATCATGATAATACGGTTTGTACGTTTATCGATCTTAAAGTTGACATCCACATAGTTACTTCCCTCTACCCATCTTGTCTCAGGGCAGACATCTTTGTCTAAAACTCTGACAAATTTCTCATCTTTATAATAGGTATCATAAATTGCTTTAACTTCTTCGTAACTTACATCTTTCTTAAGTGTTGCATATGCTGTCACTAAAATTCCACGGTTCATTGGAATTAAGTGTGGTGTGAAGTTTAATAATACTTCTTCTCCAGATGCATAGCTTAACTGATCTTCGATCTCTGGCGTATGTCTGTGAGTTGCAACTCCATATGCTTTGATATTTTCATTTACTTCACAATATAAGTTATTGACTTTCGCACCACGTCCAGCTCCGGATGTTCCTGATTTAGCATCAATGATCACACTGTTCATCTCGATCAGTCCTTCTTTCGCCATTGGGTAAATAGATAATGTAGAGCATGTTGGATAGCATCCTGGGTTAGCGATCAGTCGTGCTTTCTTGATATCTTCACGATTGATCTCACAAAGTCCATAAACTGCTTCATCGATAAATTCTGGGCTCTGATGTTTGATTCCATACCATTCTTCATATCGATTTACATCTTTGATACGGAAGTCTGCACTTAGATCAATGATCTTAACTTTAGATAAGATTTCTTCTGATACTAAAGAACTACAAAGCCCCTGTGGTGTTGCTGTAAAGATCACATCCACTTTAGATGCAAGCTCATCCATGTTATCATCCAGACATTTGTCATCAACGATCTGGAACATATTTCTAAATACTTCATAATATTTCTGGTCTATATAACTTCTGGATCCATACCATACAACCTCTGCATCTTTATGCTGTGTAAGGATTCTTACAAGTTCTTGTCCTGCGTAACCTGTGGATCCAATGATTCCTGCTTTGATCATGTTAATCTCCTTGTCCTTCTCTTTATAATGTAGGTTATTTTTTTAATCATTGTTCATAAGTATACAACTGAATTTTAAAATATGCAATAGTTTTGTATAAATATGCAATTATTTTTTGAAGTTTATTCCTAACTATATGAATAACAAATTTCATCAAACGGAGGGAACTATTATGAAAACAATTATTGCAAGTCTTGACAAAGAAAGCTTTGATCAGAAGCCCTGCGGAACTGAAATTGCCAAGACCAGCTCCAGAATAGCCCACAGCGAAATCGCTCTTGATTCAGCAAGCAGCATACGTTCTTTCGTCCAGAGCATTTCTTCTAAAGGGCAGACTTTCTGTCCTGCGACATTCAAGGACGGCAGGCGCTGCAAGGATAATTTTCAGCAACAGCAATTATTCGCCCTGGATTTTGACAACAAGGACGAGAGCAATTTTGTCAGCTTTGATGATATTAAAAAGCGAGCCGAGGAATATGATCTGCCTATCCTGTTTGCTTATGAAACTTTCTCCAGCACTAAGCATGATAAATTCCGCGTTGTGTTCCTGAATGATGTTCCTATAACGGACAGACCTGTTGCAGAGGCCATGCAGTACGCTTTGTCGGAGATATTCCCTGAGGCTGATACTTCCTGCTGCAATGACGTTTCAAAAATGTACTTTGGTGGTAACCATTCTGATAGCATTTATTATGATGATTCATTACCTCAGGTAAATTTAGATACTCTGTTTCGCAGTATGACTTATAGGTTATTGAGAACCAAAGGCAGTAAACATTATAAGGAGAAGATAAAGAGATTTGCCAATAAAACAGGTATCTCTCTTAACAATAATGGCTTATTGGATATAACTATAACAGATGAGCCTTTTGGCAAGTCTCATCTGACCGAAGAAAACTCTGGTGCAACAACTTCACTGAATACAAAAAACAGGGGAAACTCGCAAATGCCTATTATATATAATTATGTAAAAGATGATGGCGAGACTCCCCCACTTTTCTATCGAATTAAATTTAGTGATAATAGTGATGGCACCAGTAGTTCTTCTGTCAGCAGGATGTCGTCAGAAAATCCTGCTGCTAATCATAAATTATATAGGTCAAATGTCATCAATGAGCTGGTTAATTGTAAATTATACAGGGATTTTATCAGTGGTAGCAGAAAATTGTCTCATGATGAAATATTTCATATTCTGAATAATATGATCAATGTAGAAACAGGGATTTCTAAATTTACAGATATTATCAGCGGATTTCCTGAGCTATACGGAAACAAAATTGAGAGGTGGAAAGAACATGCTGATTACAACAAAAAGCAGGGTTACTATCCGTCCAGATGTTCCAAGTATTGCCCGTATTGCAAAGAATGTGAACATGGAAGCAGTATCATAGTCACAGTACATAAAGGATTCCGTCCCATGGACCAGATCGCACAGGAGGAGCATTACTTTCCTCTGAGCGTAGTCGAAAGCGATACTTACAACGCAATCTACAGCGCTTTTACAGCAAGAGATGACAAGATTCACGTTATCAAGGCGCAGACTGCCATCGGAAAAAGCACCAGCTTTCTGAAAATCATTGAGGAGAACCCGGACTGCAATTTTCTTACCGCAGTTCCTACCAATCTTTTGAAAGATGAAATGCTTAACAAAGCCCGACGAATGGGTATTCCGATTGAAGTTACTCCATCGCTTGAACCCATTATGGACGAGATTCCGATTAATCTGCAAAGAAAGATAAATCGTCTTTACGCAAGCGGCCTATCCGGAAAGGTGCGTAAAGTGATACAAAAGGCACTGCAAAGCGAAGATATCCCCGTTCTTGCTGAGTACATGAAAGAAAAAAACAGGCTCCGGAGGTATAAAGGCAGCCTTATAACTACTCACCGCTATCTCCTTTCAATGGACGATACCCGTCTGGATAATTTTGACTGCGTCATAGTTGACGAGGACATCATATTCAAAAGTGTCATATCTAATCAGGGGGAAATAACAGTATCCGAACTGAAACGGCTCAGAGATACCATTTCCGATAACCAGGTCAGGGCTAAGATAAGCTATATTCTTGACCGCGCTAAGGTTCAGTCATGTATATTCAGCAAAGGATTCAAATGGGAATATAAAGACGGCATTCTCAGAATGCTGCAAGTGGACATTCCTGCTTTCTGCTCAGCCGAATTTTTTACTATCGCAGAGCAGATATTGATCCCAGCATTTCAGAGGACACAGTATCATTCATTAAGCCTGCACATTTGTCTGAAAGAAAGCACATAATCGTATCAGCGACTGCTGATGAGGAGATTTACGGCACTTTTTTCGGCAAGGACAGAGTATGCTTCTATGAGTGCAAGCAGGCGCAATATAAAGGTCAGCTTCTCCAGTATTATAAGCGCTCTATGAGCAGAAGCTGTATTGAAAGTAACCCCAATATCGTGACTGGCTTACATCAAAAATTCTGCATTGATGATGAACACGTTATTACTTTTAAGAAAGAAAACATTGGTTCCCTGCATTTTGGGAATACCGAAGGAAGTAACTCACTTGAGGGCGAGGACATTCTGGTCGTTGGCACTCCATACCACGCTGATTTTTTGTACAAGCATGTGGCATTTTCTCTTGGTATTGATTTTGATGAGGACGAGCGGCGGAAACTCAGCTTATAGAACATAATGGTTACCGCACACAGTTCACCACGTTCCGAAATGAAGGGCTTCGGGGAATACAATTCTGGATGCTGGAAAGCGAGCTTGAGCAGGCAGTCGGTAGAGCTCGTCTGCTAAGACGGGATTGCAGGGTACATTTGTTCTCCAACTTCCCGATTCGACAGGCAATAATGATGGGGGATTTTAGGGAAACGCTGATTAAATAGCCTAGCAGAGCCGCCGTGACACAGGGCACAAGT
>OHMH01000440.1_pt1 | contig 21841 bp, 19 predicted proteins | sample 1569311 | NCBI WGS metagenome assembly OHMH01 (sample SAMEA3879503, study PRJEB24766) | human gut metagenome | biome: human-associated habitat; feature: feces | place: USA | collected 1985/1987
AGTCACTGCGGCGTTGACGTATCGTGCTGATGCCATTCTGATTTCAGGTGACGTTTATAACAGTGATCATCACAGTCTGGCAGCACAGATGGCTTTTGCCAGAGAGCTGTATCGTGCGGCGCAGGCGGGGGTGCAGGTATTTATTATTCATGGAAATCATGATCCTGACGAGGCATGGCGGGCAGATGTGCCGCTGCCGCCTTCCGTTTATGTGTTTTCTTCTGACAAAGTGGAATCAGTACCGTTATTGGTGGGTGGCGAGACGGCAGCTATGGTTTATGGTATCAGTTATAAAAACCGTCATATGAGAGAAAATCTGGCACTTCGATTTAGGAAGAAAGACGAAGATATCTTTTCTATCGGCATGCTCCATACGGAACTGGGCGTGGCAGGAAGTCCTTATGCTCCCTGTACGGTGGATGATTTAAGAACTACAAAGATGGACTACTGGGCTCTTGGGCACGTGCACGCGAGAAAAACACCATCTATGCGGCCATACATGGTTTATCCGGGGAATACGCAAGGCCTGGATCGTTCAGAATCCGGCGAAAAAGGTTGTTATCTCGTAGATGTAGGTGCTTATGGAACGATAACTTTGAAGTTTATTGTTACTGATGCAATCCGCTGGATGGATATGGAAGTGGATATCAGTTCTTTCCAAAATCCTGAGGAATTGGTCAGGGAAGTTGTAAAACAGCGGGCCACACTTCGTGAAAAAACGGGAAAGCCTAACATCGTCCGCCTTGTTTTGCGTGGGCAAGGGGTATTGCAAAAAGCGGTTTCTACGCCTGAGGGGCAGGCGTATATTCTTCAGCTGCTTAATGATAAAGAAAAATTTCATCACATTTTTTGTTATTTTGCTGAGATTCAAGACGAAACAAAACCTTTTCTGAATTTGGAAGAACGGAGGAAGATTCCCGATGTCATGGGAAGTTACCTCCGGACCTTTGATGAAATTAACGGGCTTTCCAGCGAAAAAAGACTGGCAGTTCTGAAGAAGGAGATAGCAGACCGTCCGGAAATGGCCAAGTTTAGCAGATTGATGAATATGGTGTCGGATGACATGATTATCCGTGCCTTTGAAAAAGCGGAGATAAAAGGCGCCGAAATGCTGGCGGAGGATGAAGGATGAAGATTACTGATTTAGAACTGGAACAGTATGGAATTTATCAGAATGAATCTTGGAAACCTGCGGCCGGGTGCCTGAATGTAATCATGGGTGAAAATGAAAGCGGGAAGACGACGCTTCTTCGGTTTATCCGTGATATGATGTTCGGCTATGAGCGGGGCAAATGGCAGGGGAAAAAAGGAAATATGGGATTTCTCCGTGCGGATGGATCTGCATATCGCATTTATCGTGATGGAAAAAACAAATGGGCCGTTAATGATAAAGGTGAAGAATTTAATGATGAATTATCTTCTCTCTGGTGGCATGGATTGAATCGCGGGATTTATGAAAAGATTTTTGCTGTCGGATTGGAGGATTTGCAAGGAACGTCTTTCTTGGCAGATGATTCTGTCCGAAGCCGCTTTTTTATGCTTCAGGGAGGAGATCTCGTTTCCGGTGCCATGAAGCAGGCGGATGAAGAAATGGAAAAACTTCTTGTCTCTTCTTCCCAGGGGAAACGGAGGATTAATCAGCTGCTGATGACTCTTGCTGAGGTACAGGAGGCGTTGGAACACCTGTCCGGACAGGAAAAAGATTTTTCTATACTTCAGAAGAAGCAGGCTCTGTTGAAAAAAGAAATAGACAAGATGAAAATTTCTCTGGCTGCAGATCAGGAAATGGATAAGCAGCTGGAAAAACGTCTCGGCGCGTGGGAGTATTATAAACGGGCAAGGGAAATTAAACGTCAGCTGCAGCTCAGTGAACAGGTTAAATTATTTCCTTCCAATGGAAAAGAACAGTGGGGGCATTTGGTCAGCCGGATGAAACTTATCCGTGAACAGCAGGAGGTACTTCAGCCAAAGATTGACGAATACCGGCCCAGGGCGAAAGAGGAAATTATTCCGTGGACGGGAATGGAACAGGAACTGGAAGGTCTTTATGTAGATTTGGGGCAGTGGAAACAGATTGCAGCTGAAGAAGAAGAATTAAAAAGAACCAAGGCAGATTGGGCACGATCTTTTGTCAATCTGGGATATGCCCTGCCGTTGTGGGACAGAGCGCTCAGCTTAAAAGATGCTTGTGCTGATGTGGATTGGAAGCAGGGGCGGGATCTGGCACAAAGTGCAGGTGTAAGGAACAACGAGCTTCATTTCTGGCAGCAGCGTGAGCCTGAAGTGGAAATGCTGGAAGAAATGATCCAAGGCGGAACACTTCTTTCCAGTGAAGAAGCCTGGCGGAAATATGAGGCAGATGCATCAAAGATTGAAGCACTGCTTAACGAAGAAGCCGCTTTAACGGAAAAAACGGATGCTCTTTCTGCGCAGAAAGATACCCGTTATACTTTCTGGTTTTGGCTGGGAGCAACTGCTCTTATCGCAGCTGTAGTTTTTGTTATTATGTTTTATATGTCTCTTATGGGGTATACGGTGCTTTATGGTGCTGTGGGTGCGTCGGTACTGGCGGCGGCGTGTTTTGCTATTAACAATCATGTTTTCCGCAGAAAAGAAAATCAAATCAGAGAACTTGAAGCGCAGATTGATGAGATAAAGAAAGAATGGCATGAAGTAGCAAGCCGTTTTCCTGACCATGTGCCGGAAGATAAAAAAGATCTGCCGGCATTCCATAATATGCTCCAGGCGAAAAGAAGTGATTTTTATGGAATGCAGGCAAAACAACAGGCTTTTGCCTGGAAGCGGGAAACAGTGAAAAAACAGCAGTCTGCACATAAAGACTGGGCAGAAGAGGGGAAGCTGCTAAAAAAAGCGCAGGCGGCCGTCCTGGATGAATGGTATAAGTGGCTTGAAGCAAATAAACTGCCTAAGGTGCTTCCTGAAAAGGTATCAGAATTACAAGAACAGTGGAATAAGATTTATGCAGAAGAAGGCCGGGGAAAGATTATTGATGTTCGTATTGACGGGGCACAGGAAAAATTGGCGGGCTTTGCAAAACGTGCAGGGTCCATCATTCGGGCTGCAGGAATGTCATGTCCCATTACACCGGAAAGCATCGCTTATATTTATGAAGAAAATAAGAAGCGCAATTTGGAGTGGCGGTCCATTTCAGAAAAGAACCGCCAGCATGATGAATATGAGCGGGAAATGAATAAGCTCAAATCGGACTGGGCGTCGTGCGAGCGGGAAATGAATGCTTTATTTTGCCTTGTGAATGCAGTAAATGCGGAAGATTTTGCGGAAAAGGTAAATGCACATGAAAACCATGACAGGCTTTTAAAAGACTGGGAAAACGTGCGGCATGATATCCGTCTTTATGCCGGCGGTGAGGAAGAGTTTAATCGTTTGTGGGCCACCTTGGAGAGCGGACGGTATGATGAATGGATGGCAGAACATCAAAAACTCGCGGAAAAGATAGCAAAAGAAGAGCAGGAACTGGGCGATTTGCAAAGACAGCAGGGGGCTGCCGAAAATGAAATATTCCGTCTTGCAGGGGACGATACGATTACCAAAACACTCCAGAAGAAGAAAGAATTAGAAACGGAAATCGGTCAAACTATGGAAGATTGGCTGACAGCTCTCTTTATACGGTCACTTATGGGAAAGACACAGAAACGGTATGATTCCGGAAAACAGCCGAAGATTATAAAAATGGCAAATCGTTTCCTTGGGCGGATGACAAAGGGAAAGTATTCTCTTATTGTTAATGATGATGGAAAAGATGTGAGTATTATAGATGAGTTCTACCGTAAAAAGGAATCAAAGGTCTGGTCTTCCGGTACGGGTGACCAAGTATACTTGGCAATCCGTCTGGCGATGGCACTTTCTTTTGGAGAACAGATGGAAACGCTTCCTATCGTACTGGATGATATTTTTGTCCGTTTTGATGAAGAACGGCAGAAAGAAACACTTCGCTTCCTTATGGAGTTGGGAAAAGAACAACAGATATTTCTTTTTACTTGTCATGAACGGACGATGAAACTGGCAGAGGAAGCGGGGCGGGAGGAAAATACCGGAGAATTTATCCAACTGAGGAATGGATGTATCTCAAAAAGAATCTGATTCAATTAAAAATAACCTGACTGCACTTTTCTGCAGCAGGTTATTTTTAATTGCTCTTAAATCAAATGGGCGAAGTAAGGGATTTTCTTAACGAGATAAGTCAAAAGCAATCCTAAGATGAAGGCGGAACAAATCCAAATGACGGCATCAAAAAATGGGAATCGGGGAATGTATGTAAGAAGGATACGATTGAAGAAAAAACGTGTTATGTTGCGGGTAATCTCTTCAAAAAGCATGACGCCAAAAGACATGCTTCCAAGAAATAGGAGAATTTTTTGCCACCTTTCTGAAATATTATGGGTAATAAACCATAAGCGGGAAGCACAGAAAATGAAAGCGGTATTCAGAAAGAGGAAAGAATCGTAGAAACGTTCGGAAATGGCTTCTGTGAGGCCTCCTGCCACGACACCGTGGTAACAAGTCATGATGGACGCAATCATTGTGCCTGCAATGGCCGCCATGCCGAGATAGAGTAAATTTCTTTTTGTCAGCCAATGAATAGGAAGGACGTTTTCAATCCAATAGCCTAAAATGAAATAGAAGCTTGGCTCACTGACAGCAAGAATAGGATTTATGAACCAGTTGATATCTGCGGTTCCTTTAAAAATTAAAAAGGAGAAAATAGGAATGAAACCGACAAAAAATAAATTAAGGGCAATTAAGTATAAGAAAAGCTGATTTGTCATATGGCGGACGAGTATTCTCCAGAGTGGGAGCATAAGGAGAAATCCAATATAAATATAAAGAAAATAGTACGCTGTGGCCATATTTGACGAATACATCAACGTAAAAAATTTAGAGAGGTGTCCAAAGAATGATAAATTAAGTCCGTGGTAAAAATAAAGATAATTAATAAGGGAGAAGATAAAAATGATTTGTGCAAATCGCCATATTCGTTTCTTAAAGATGACAGAGATCGGTTCTTCCTTTTTGAGAAGGAGCGCTCCTGAAATCATAAAGAAAATGGGAACTGCCGTTTTTACCCAAAAGGGAACAGCAATGTAAAAAGGAAAGAAAAATGATTCAGGTCTCAGCAGATAGAGGGAAAAGCCTGCTGTAGAGGTGTGGGTGAACATAACAAGCCATATGCAAAAGAAGCGGAGAAACTCTATGTGAAGTTTTTTCCCCTTCTTTGATTCAGAAGATATCATGGAGAAGAAATCCTTTCTTTATATTTCTTTTATGATATCATGTACAAGGTGTTCAAGCCAAAGAAAAAAGGAGAATGAGCTGAATAGCAATAGCAAATCGGACATCTTGCAGAAAAATTATCTTGCGATATAGAAACCTTTTTGATAGAATAAAAAAGCATGAGTACACATGTCTGCGGATTTTACATCTGTGCCGGATTTGGTGGCTGTAAGAGAAGAAGCAGGCAGAGGTTATTAACAGGAGGTTATTATTATGTCAGTTGTATCCATGAAACAGTTGCTTGAAGCAGGCGTTCATTTCGGGCATCAGACCCGTCGCTGGAATCCGAAGATGGCAAGGTACATCTTCACCGAACGTAATGGTATTTATATCATTGACCTGCAGAAGACAGTGAAAAAAGTAGAAGAAGCTTATGCTTTTATCCGTGAAGTGGCAGCAACAGGAGCACCGATCCTGTTTGTCGGAACAAAGAAACAGGCTCAAAATTCTGTCAGAGAAGAAGCCCAGCGTTGCAATATGTTTTATGTAAATGAACGTTGGCTCGGCGGCATGCTTACCAACTTCCGTACTATCCAGGCTCGCGTAGCCCGCCTGAAGGAATTGGAAAAAATGTTTGAAGACGGAACTACCGAACAGTATCCGAAGAAAGAAGTCATCCTGATGCAGCGCGAACTGGAGAAACTTCAGAAGAATCTTGGCGGGATTAAAGATATGAAGAAGATTCCGGGAGCTATTTTTGTGATTGACTCTAAAAAGGAAGAAATCGCAGTAGCGGAAGCGCATAAGCTTCACATTCCGGTTGTGGCTACCGTTGATACCAATTGTGATCCGGATGTGGTTGATTTCCCGATTCCTGCAAATGACGATGCTATCCGTGCTGTAAGACTGCTGGCGAGCAAGATGGCTGACGCTATTCTGGAAGGTCGCCAGGGACAGCAGGAAGAAGTTGAAACAACTGCTGCGTCTGAAGAAGCTGAAGAGGTTTCTGAAGAAGCTGCTGAAGAATAAAATCTTTAATACAGACAAATACCTTGGTTATGTAATGGAGGTCATAGAATGATTAGTGCAAGTATGGTAAAGGAATTGCGCAACAGTACCGGAGCCGGCATGATGGACTGTAAAAAAGCCCTCGTGGAAGCAGATGGGGACATGGCAAAGGCGATAGATATTCTTCGTGAAAAGGGACTCTCCCAGGCGGCGAAGAAAGCATCCCGTATTGCAGCAGAAGGTGCCGTTGTTTCTTATATATCAGAAAACGGTAAAATTGGTGTTATCACGGAAGTGAATTGTGAAACTGACTTTGTCGGGCACAATGAGAATTTCCAGGCTTTGGCAAAATCTATTGCGGCACAGATTGCTTCCGTAAATCCGGCGGATGTAGCAGTCCTGCTTGATTCCGCTATGGGAGATAAGACTGTTAAAGATGTAGTCACAGAAGCTATTGCTAATATTGGAGAAAATATTTCCATTCGTCGGTTCACCCGATATGAAAGTACTGAAGGCCAGGTATACAGCTATATTCATGGCGGCGGGAAAATCGGTGTTCTTGTGGAGATTAAGGGCGGCGATGCTGAACTGGGGAAAGATATTGCCATGCAGGTAGCTGCTGCTAATCCGTCTTATCTGGAACGTTCACAGGTCTCCAAAGAAGAATTGGAACATGAAAAGGAAGTTCTCCGTGAACAGGCCCGCAATGAAGGTAAGCCGGAAAATGTTGTTGAAAAAATGGTTACAGGCCGCGTCAATAAGTATTATAAGGAAGTGTGCCTCGTTGATCAGCCATTCATTAAGGACGGAGATTTGTCCGTTGCCAAACTGCTCCAGTCTAAAAGTGCAGAAGTTATTCGTTTCAGTCGTTTCCAGCTTGGTGAAGGCATTGAAAAGAAGCAGGATAACTTGGCAGAAGAAGTTGCAAAACAGATTAATCAGTAGTTTCTAACGGTAAGAGAACACTTTTTTGTGTTCTCTTATTTTCATAAGCAGGGGAATACTTTATAATATAGAGGAATTATGGTTAATCTGGAGGTGTGGGATGGAAACGGAAAAGAAAAAGTACAAAAGAATCATGCTGAAGCTCAGTGGTGAAGCATTGGCTAATGATAAGGGGTTTGGTATTGATCCGGAAGTTGTGTATCGGCTTGCGGGAGAAATTAAAGAAGCCAGTGATTCCGGAATTGAAATCGCCGTTGTTGTTGGCGGCGGAAATATCTGGAGAGGCCTTAAAGGAAGTGCCGGCGGTATGGATAGGGCATCTGCCGATTACATGGGCATGCTTGCCACTGTCATCAACTCTGTGGCACTCCAGGATGCCCTCGAAAAAATGGGCGTTACCACAAGAGTGCAGACGGCTATCGAAATGCAGCAGATTGCAGAGCCTTATATCCGCCGCAGAGCAATCCGACATCTGGAAAAAGGAAGAGTCGTTATTTTTGGCGCCGGTACAGGGAATCCCTATTTTACTACTGATACGACCGCTGCTCTCCGTTCCGCGGAAATTGAAGCAGATGTTATGTTGATGGCAAAAAAACAGACAAATGGGGTTTATGATGCGGATCCTAAATTCTATCCGGAAGCAAAGATGTTTACCCATCTGTCTTATAATGATGTTTTGCAGAAAAAGCTGGAGGTTATGGACAATACCGCAATTACACTCTGCATGAATAATAAAATCCCGATCATGGTTTTTAATATCGACGTTCCGGGAAATATTGTCAAAGCCTGCGAAGGTGAAAACCTGGGCACATTGATAGAGGAGAAATAAAATGTACGAAGACGAATTAAAGCATCTTTCTGAAAAGATGGATAAATCCATCCAAGCATTAAGAAATGAATTCACATCAATCAGAACGGGCCAGGCAAGCCCGAGTCTTTTGGATCGTGTGTTTGTAGATTACTATGGATCCAAGACGCCGGTTACACAGGTGGCATCTGTTACCGTACCGGAAGCAAGAATGCTTGTCGTGCAGCCTTGGGATAAAGGAATTCTAAAAGATATCGAAAAAGCAATCAATATGTCTGATTTGGGACTGGTACCTATGAATGACGGTAATCTGATCCGCATGGCGATTCCCCAGCTCACGGAACAGCGCAGAAAAGACCTGGTCAAAGTGGTTAATAAAAAAGCGGAAGAAGCGAAAGTGGCTATCCGCAATATCCGCAGAGATGGAAACGTATTTCTGAAAAAGGAAGAAAAGAACAGCGATATTTCCAAAGATGTCATTAAAGACATGGAGGACAAGATTCAGAAACTGACTGATCAGAAAATCAAAGATCTGGAAGCGGTTACCGATAAAAAAGTTAAGGAAATACTGTCTGTATGATGGGAAGAACTATTTATGCAGGTATGCGGTTTGATGAAAACCTGGCAAAGCAGATTTCAGAGGAATATCCTTCATGGCATATTTCTGAAACCCGCGGGCGCCGTTATGATTTGCATAAAGTGAGAAAATACCTGGTACGGTGTGGTAAAGAGGCGGTCATTATGCCTCAGATGAAGTACAGTGATGAAGTGGAAGCGGTACTAAAGAGATTGACGAGTAAGGAGAATGGGTGTGTCTGATAAGAGGTTTCCCCGTCATGTGGCAATCATCCTTGATGGAAATGGGCGGTGGGCGCAGCAGCGGGGAAGAGAACGAACCTATGGGCATCAGGTCGGCGCGGCAAATGTAAAAAATATAGTTCGCGCCGCCGGTCATATGGGTATCCGGTGTCTGACGATATATGCTTTTTCTACAGAAAATTGGAAACGCCCTGCTTTTGAAGTGAATTTTCTTATGCATCTTTTTAAGAATTACCTGATCGGGCAGCTTCGCGAACTGGTTGCCGATAATGTGCAGGTTCATATTATCGGCGATACAATGGAATTGCCGTCATCACTTCAAGAGGAAATCAAGGTGTGTGAAAAGGATACTGCAAATAATGACGGGCTTATCCTGAATGTGGCCATTAACTATGGCGGCCGAATGGAACTGGTTAACGCAGTGAGGGATATCAGCCAAAAAGTTGCAGAAGGCAGGATGGGAGCAGATTCTGTTACAGAAGAAACCATCACGAACCACCTCTATCCTTCGGCATCATCAGATGTGGATCTGCTTATACGTACGGGCGGTGAATCGCGGATATCGAATTTCCTTTTATGGCAGGTTTCGTATAGCGAATTGTATTTCACACCTGTTTTATGGCCTGATTTTTCAAGTGAAGAGTTGGAAAAGGCTGTTTTCTGGTTCACAGGAAGAGATCGTCGTTTTGGCGGTTTGACGGAGGCTTCCCGATGAAGATCCGTGTCATTACAGCTGTGGTTGGAATTATTGCGGTTTTAGGCCTTGTGGCTCTTGGCGGATGGTTTTTGACATCAGCTGTTTTTGTTGTATCGGTTTTAAGTTTGTTTGAATTTAAAAATATGTTGAGTAATGTGAATATTCGTGTATATCGTATACCTGCGGTAGCAGCCTTGGCAATTATCGTAGGAGCAGCAGGCTTTTATTCAATCCGCATATTCTTTTCTGCCATTGTTGCGTCTTTTATCCTGCTTTTATTTCTTGTGATGGTACTGAAAAAAGAACAGATGCATGGGCTTATCTATACCGTTTTGGGCGTTATTTATCTGGGGATCGGGTTCGGTTCATTGGCATTTCTTCGTGGAGGGAATGAACTTCTCGGCATGGGGAGTATTACCGTGACACCGGGGGCATTCCTGATTTCGTTTGCTCTCATTGGCACATGGGCGAGTGATTCTTTCGCGTACTTTGCAGGGAAAAGGTTTGGAAAGCATAGGATGGCGCCTCATATCAGCCCGAATAAAACGATGGAGGGACTATTCGGCGGTATGGCCGGAACGATTATTCTTTGTCTGATTCTATCGGCAGCTGTGGACTTTTCCATTCTGATTGGATTTTTGATGGGTGTGATTGTAGCCGTTATGGCGCCTATGGGTGATTTGTTTGAGTCTTACCTTAAACGGGCCTGCGATGTGAAAGATTCAGGAAATATTTTGCCCGGTCACGGCGGCATGATGGATCGTTTTGACAGTCTGCTCTTTGTGGCGCCGGCAGTACTTTTATTCTTAAGTCTGGTCAGGTATGGTGTATAGATGAAAGAAATAGCGATACTTGGAAGTACAGGTTCCATAGGTACACAGACGCTTGACATAGTACGGATATATCCCCGGCTTTTTCATGTGTCCGTTATTTCCGCCAAAAGAAATATTGACGCTCTTTTTGCACAGGCAGAAGAATTTCATCCCCATACTATTGTCGTGACGGATGAAGAAGCAGGAAAAAGGTTTAAAGACCTTTACAGGGGATCGGCGGAGGTGCTTGTCGGGGAAGGAGCGTTATCGACGGCTGCCTGTGGGAATCAAGTGGATCTTGTCCTTGTTTCCGTGGTCGGCATTGATGGCTTGAAGCCGACTTTAGATGCCATAGCGGCAGGAAAAGAAATCGCCCTCGCAAATAAAGAAACTCTTGTGACCGGCGGGGAGCTTGTCATGAGGGCAGCCAAAGAAAAGGGAATCCTTATCCGTCCTGTAGACAGTGAACACAGTGCTATCTTCCAATCAATGCTGGGGCAGGATAAAAAAGCAGTTCATAAGATACTGCTTACCGCATCGGGCGGACCGTTCCGAGGATATACAAGGGAACAGTTAGCACAAGTCACGTTGGAGGATGCCATGAAGCATCCTACCTGGAATATGGGACGAAAAGTAACACTCGATTCGGCAACCATGTTTAATAAAGGATTGGAAGTCATTGAAGCGCGGTGGCTTTTTGATGTGGATTATGACCATATTGAAGTGCTTGTCCAGCCGCAGAGCTTAATTCATTCCATGGTAGAGTATGAAGACGGTTCTGTTATTGCACAAATAGGAAATCCTGATATGCGTCTCCCCATACAGTTTGCGCTTACTTATCCCCATCGCCTGCCGTCACCTTCCCATGAATTTGTGGATTGGAAGCAAGTAGGATCAATTATTACGGAGCAGCCTGATGTGGAAGTGTTCCGTTCTCTCCGTCTTGCTTTTGAGGCGGGAAAACGGGGAGGAAATGCAACGACTGCATTCAATGCGGCCAATGAAGAAGCGATTGCATCTTTTATTAAAGGGCAGTTATCTTTCCTTTCCATTTTTGACGTCGTGGAAGAAACGCTTACCCAATGGACGAGCCGTCATATCCATTCGCTTTCTGATGTATTGGAAGCGGATAAAGAAGCGCGGCGCTTTGCAAAAAAAATTATAAACAGAGGAATTTTATGTTAAATGCTATAATAGCTCCCGTTATTGTTTTTGCTATCATCGTGATCGTTCATGAAGGCGGTCATTTCTTTATGGCGAAGCTGACAGGAATGAAAGTGGATGAATTTGCTGTCGGGTTTGGACCGAAAATAGTGTCTTTCCGAAAAGGAGAAACATTGTACGCTCTTCGAGCCATTCCTCTTGGCGGATATAATAAAATTGCAGGAATGAATCGCGACGACTTGGATGATCCCCGTGCATTTCGACATGGGCAAAACTTCTTGTCATTGCTGGGGGCGCGCTGTTTAATATATTGCTTGCTTTTTTTATTTTTACAGCAATTTTTTTTATCAATGGAATTCATACTTTTAAGGACATACCCGTGGCAGGTTCTGTACTGGAAGAAAGTTCCGCTGCCCGTGCGGGAATTAAGGCAGGTGATAAAATTATTTCCATCAATGAAGAAAAGGTAGAAAGATGGGAAGATATCGGCAGGATTGTATCCGATAAAGCGGGACGGGTTCTTTCTGTCGTCATAGACTCTGAAGGCGTGAAAAAAACGGTCACTGTTATTCCAAAGGACAATGGAGAGGGGCGCGCAATTATGGGAATCACTCCTTCTGTGGAAAAAGAAGATGTTTCTTTAGATCGTGCAGTTTCTCTTGGGGCAGAAAGGTGTGTCTATATATTAAAGATAATGGTTGCCGGGCTGGCGGATATACTTGCCGGAGCAGAAGCTGGTGTGGCAGGGCCCATCGGTGTGGTCCGCATGGCAGGAACCGTGGCGGATTCAGGAATGACGGCGCTCTTTGCATTTATCGCGCTTCTGAGTTTGAATCTGGGCTTTTTGAATTTGCTGCCGATTCCGCTTCTTGACGGGGGACTTTTGATTCTTACGCTGATAGAAGGTATTTCCGGGAAAGAGCTCCCTGAGAGGGCCTTGTACTATATACAGGCGGTTGGGATAACTATTATCGGATTTATATTTCTCTTCGCCATGTTTAATGATGTAATGTCTTTGATGAAATAGGTGACAAGGGTGACAAGACAGATAAAAGTGGGTGATGTGCTTATCGGTGGAAGTGCGCCAATTGCCATACAGTCGATGAGTACTTTTGGCCCGGCAGATACAGAATATGCGGCGGCGCAAATCAATGCTCTTGACGAAGCGGGGGCTGATATTGTCCGTCTTGCCGTTCCCGATAAAAAAGCGGCGGAAGCTTTGGGCGTCCTTCGGGCAAAAGTAAAAGTACCTCTGGTGGCGGATATCCATTTCGATTATCGTCTGGCTCTGACTGCTATGGAGTCAGGTATTGATGCGCTCCGGATCAATCCGGGAAATATAGGGAAAAGAGAGAATGTCATTAAAGTAGTGACGATGGCCAAAGAAAAAAATATTCCGCATCGGTATCAATGCAGGGTCTCTTCCTGAATATATTTTAGAGGAGTATGGCGGACATCCTACGGCAGAAGGCATGGTGGCGGGTGCACTTGAACATGTACGGATATTAGAGAATGAAAATTTCCATAATATCGTTATTTCTGTAAAATCCACGGACGTGCCGATGATGGTAAGGGCAAACCGTATGCTTCATGATAAAGTGGACTATCCTCTTCACTTAGGCGTTACAGAAGCGGGGACGCTTTATCGCGGGACAATCAAGTCTGCAGTGGGAATCGGTGCACTGCTTTTAGACGGAATCGGTGATACAATAAGAGTATCACTGACCGATGATCCCGTGAAAGAAGTGAAGGCAGCCAAGGAAATACTGAGTTCCGTGGGACTTCAGCAGTATGGGCCGGTTCTTGTTTCCTGCCCCACCTGCGGACGTACACAGGTGAACCTTATTGAAATGGCACAGGAAGTGGAAAAGCGGCTTGAAAAATTTAAAAAGCCTGTCCGTGTGGCAGTCATGGGGTGTGCGGTCAATGGCCCTGGAGAAGCAAGAGAGGCAGATTTTGGAATTGCCGGAGGGGGCGGGACTGCTCTTTCGCAAGGGGAAAGTCATCAGGAGTGTGCTCGAGACGGAATTGATTGACGCGCTTATGGAAGAAATTGAAAAGTATGAAAATGAAGGAGAATGAGTATGTTAGCATCTAAACTGTATAGTCCTACATTGAGGGAGATTCCTTCCGATGCGGTGGTAGTCAGTCATCAGTATATGTTGAAGGCGGGAATGATGCGTAAAGTGTCAAATGGGCTTTATGCATTCCTGCCGCTGGCGCTCCGTTCTGTCCGCAAAGTGGAAGAAATTGTCCGGGAAGAAATGAATGCGATCGGGAGCCAGGAAATTCTCATGCCGATTACCCAGCCCGCTGAAATCTGGAAGCAGTCGGAGCGTTGGGATGTATATGGCGAAGAAATGTTTAAATTGAATGACCGCCATGGACATGAATACTGTCTTGGCCCTACCCACGAAGAACTGGTTACGGTGCTGACAAAGATGGATACTTCTTCTTATAAGCAGCTTCCGGTTTCTTTGTACCAGATTCAGAATAAATACCGCGATGAAAAGCGTCCCCGCTTCGGGTTGATGAGAAGCCGTGAATTCATTATGAAAGACGCTTATACCTTTGATATGGACGAAGAAGGTTTAGATAGGCAGTATCATTTGATGTATGACGCATATACAAGAATTTTTACCCGCTGCGGACTTCATTTCCGCCCCGTTGTGGCGGATTCCGGCGCTATCGGCGGAAGCGGCTCTCATGAATTTGAAGTCATTGCCGATTCGGGGGAAGCAGATATCGTTTACTGCAAAGATTGTGATTTTGCGGCCAATATAGAAGCAGTGGAACCGAAAGCACTTTCTTCTTCAGTTCATAATGACAAAGCGAAAGAAATCGTGGAAACACCCGGACAGCATACAATCCAGATGGTCTGTGATTTTCTTCATGCGCCTGTTGCCTGCTCTGTTAAAGCTGTTGTTTATAAACTGGATGATACAGTGGTGCTTGCTCTGGTGCGCGGTGATCATGAAGTGAATGAAGTCCGTCTTCAAAATCTTTTTAATGCTGTCAATGTAGGGCTGGCGTCTGACGAAGATTTGAAACGCTGCGGGCTCATTGCGGGCTATATCAGTCCGGTCGGTTTAAAAAAAGCGGATAACTTTGAAATCATCGTAGACACAACGGTCATGGAAATGGAAGATGCCTGCTGTGGTGCAAATGCGGTGGACAAGCACTATGTCCATGTGAATCCGAAACGTGATTTTGGGGATGTGAGAGTAGAAACGATCCGCCTTATTACCGCGGAAGACTGTTGTCCGAAGTGCGGCGGCATGATTGAATTGAAAAAAGGAATTGAGGTAGGGCAGGTATTTAAATTGGGAACCAAGTACAGTGAGAAGCTTGGCTGTACATATTTAGACCGGGACGGAAAAAACCATCCTATGGTCATGGGGTGTTATGGTATCGGCATTACCCGTACAGTAGCTGCTTCTATCGAACAGAATCATGATAAAGACGGCATTATCTGGCCGGTGGCTATCGCTCCCTATGAAGTGGTCATCGTTCCCGCCAATAATAAAGATGAAGGTGTGATGAATGCTGCCCGCCATTTGTATGATGAAATGGAAGACTGTCGGGATGAAGTCATATTGGATGACAGAGATGAAAGGGCGGGTATTAAGTTTAAAGATGCGGATCTGATCGGATATCCAATCCGTGTAACTATCGGTAAGAAATGGAAAGAAAGCGGACTGGTGGAAGTACGTCTTCGCAGAAGCGGTGTCGTTAGTGAAGTGGCATTAGCGGACTGCAAGACGAAAGTACTGGAAATGCTTGAAGAACTTCACAAAAAGAATTTATAATTCATGGAGAGCATCATGGACGAAAAGGAATTCGAGATCTTGTGGGAAAAAATCCGAAAGATCGACAAAAATATGGCCGATCTTTTTGACGAGCGTGTAGAACTGACACGTCGGACTGCCATCTCTAAAATAGAAGCAAATATTCCTGTCTATGATGCCAAAGGGGAAGAGAAAAATGTGGAAGAGCTGTCGGCCTTGCTTCAGAAAATGTCAAACCGATTCCGTTTCATTAGATGGTATCATTTACTGACGGAGCCGGGAAAAATGGCACGGAAAGAATTCAGGCAGGGAGAGAAGGAATGACAGAAGAGCTGCGGGGTGTTGTAAAAGCGGTTATCTTTAAAAGCAAAGATGAATCTTATTGCGTTTTCCGAATTGAAGAAAAAGAAAGCGGCACTTCCGTGACAGTGACGGGAAATATAGTTGTTCCCTACGTAGGGGAAAATGTAGTTGTACGAGGGGGCTGGTTGAGGCACCCCCGTTTTGGTTTGCAGTTCAGGGCTGCCATTTTGGAGAGGATGAAACCGGAAGCGGCCGATGAGGTAGAACAATTTCTTGCTTCCGGCCTGATCAGCGGTATCGGTCCTTCCATGGCGAAACGGATTGTACAGCACTTTGGTAAAAAGACGCTTGAAATATTTGAGCGGAATATAGATGCTCTTTCTGAAGTGCCGGGGATCGGGCAGAAAACATTGGAGAGGATCAAAGATTCTTATTCAGGAATCAGCGCCATGCAGGAAGTGATTATGTTTCTTCAATCCCTTGGGATTTCAGAACGCTTTGCGCTTCCTATGCAGCAGCTTTATGGTGATGATGTCATGAAAGTGGTGCGGGAAGATCCGTATCGCATGGTCAGTGAAATACCGGGGCTCGGTTTTAAAAATGTGGACCGTATTGCCTTATCGGAGGGAATCATTCCGGAAGACAGCGACCGTATCGTCCACGGCATTTTTTATATTCTTTCACAAGCGGTAAGCGGTGGTCATGTCTGCGGACCATCTGATCAAGTATATACGGCAGCCAGCGAACTGCTGCGGGTGTCACCGGAAATTGTAGAAACCGTAGGGAGGGAGGCAGTGGATTTCGGTATTGTTCCTTCCGTCGTTTATGAAGGAAAGACCTATCTCTATCTTCCTTATCTTTACGAAGCGGAGACGGAATCGGCATACCGCGTGCATCATCTGATGGAAGCCGGGCCTCTGGGATCGGCAAATTTGGCAATTGAACGGTTTGAAAAGGAAAATGGTTTCCGTCTGGCGAAGGAACAAAGAGATGCCGTGGAAAAATCGATGAAAGCCGGAATGATGGTGATTACCGGTGGACCGGGTACAGGAAAGACGACACTCATTCGTGCAATCATCACGGCGGCAGAGCAAAATGGACTGGAGCCTGCTCTAATGGCGCCTACAGGAAGGGCAGCGAAACGTCTTGCGATATCAAGCGGGCGTGATGCAGATACTATTCACAAAGCGCTGGAAGCATCCGTGCGGGAAACCGGTAGGACATACTTCGAAAGAAATGAAGTCAATCCGTTGGAAGAAGATTTGATTATCGTAGATGAAGCGTCCATGCTGGATATTTCTCTTTTCTACCATCTTCTCTGCGCGCTGAAAGATGGAGCAAGGCTCATTTTAGTGGGGGATATAGACCAACTTCCTCCTGTGGGGGCGGGGGAGCCTTTAAAAGATTTGATGAGTTGGGGATATGTGCCCATAGTGCGGTTGAAGCATATATTTCGTCAGGAAGAAGGCAGCGGCATTGTAGAGAATGCGGCGCTTATCCGGAAAGGGGAAATGTGTGTCCCTGATGAAGCGGGTGAGTTTCGTATTGTCTATGCAGCCGATGATGAAGATGCGTATCGGATTGTCATGGATTTATGCAGAGAACTTAATTACGGGAATGAAGAGAATAAAATGCTGCTGCAGGTGCTTTCCCCCATGTACCGCGGTGTGTGTGGCGTGGACCATTTGAATGAATCTTTGCAAGAAATGATTCACGGGGAAAAGGTTCCGGATGGGATGAAATTTTTCCCTGGTGATAAAGTGATGCAAACGAGAAATGATTATGAAAAAGGAATTTACAACGGCGATGTGGGAACCGTCTGGACGGCAACGCCTCAAAAAGTATTTGTCCATTATTTTGATAAAGAAGTAGTATATGAAGGCGAGGAGCGGTTTGATCTCCGGCTTGCTTATGCGGTGACCGTCCATAAAAGCCAGGGAAGTGAATATGAGACAGTGATTTTCATTCTCCGCCCGTCACAGCATAATATGCTCCAGCGTAATCTGCTCTATACGGGGGTGACGCGCGCGCGGAAGAACACGATTCTGGTAACCGCGCCTGATGCGTTGCGTCGGGCGTTGGCGATACAGCATACAGGGAATCGTTACAGTTTATTTCTTCCTTTTTTAAATCATGAGGCGCTGTAAATGAAACTGGTCGAGTCTATTTTAGAGCTGTTTTATCCAAGTACCTGTCCGGGCTGCGGGAATCATACTTCGTTGAAAAATTTGTGGTGTGAAAAATGTATACGGCAATTTTGGAATCCCCGTATGCTGAGTTCTTCTTTGACTAAGTATCTTTGCGGCTGTTATACGCTCTGTAATTATACCGGCGGTCTTCGTAAGTGTGTGATCCGCCTGAAATATAACGGTAGGGTGGAGTTGAAGCATGCTTTTCCTCCGCTGCTTACGGCTTTTCCCTGGTGGGAGCGTTTGAAAGAATATGAAACTGTCATTCCTATTCCTTTATCGAAAGCTCGTTTTCGTGAACGCGGATATAACCAGGTGGATATGATTTTCCGTAAATGGGTGGAAACTTCGGGAAAGACATACATCCCGCATGGTATGGTGCGAATGAGAAATACAGAAACGCAGTCACTTCTTACAAAAGAGGAGCGTTATAAAAATATGCGCGGTGTATTTCATGTGAATAAAGGAACATCTGTTAAAGGGAAGAAAATTCTTCTTGCAGATGACATATATACCACTGGCGCTACGATGGAGTCTGCTGCCCATGAACTTATGCGGGCAGGCGCGGAAAAAGTGGTGGGGATTACCATAGCCAGCGGGGCATTGTAATAATAGAAAATCCTGTAAGGGAGAAGAATCAGTCTCTTTACAGGATTTTTTAATTGAAGTGATCAATGGAAAAAGTTTTTGATTTTTTGAAACAGTATGGAAGTCCAGGAAAAGGAGAGAAATGATTTCTGATGCATCAGTTTTCGGGAAGTTGAATGAACCGCTTTTTTACGATAAAAAGCGGTCCTTATTCTCTGCGGAAAGGAATGTCTTGCCATGGGAACAGATAGAGATGATTTTGCTGATTCTTTCTTTATCTGTCCGGTTTTTAGATCAAACTCGGCAAAACTTGCGCGGGATTGGAAAGGATTCATTCCGAAGGGCTCCTGTTCCTGTGGCACGGAGGGATTTTTACGATTCTTATCCCGTTCGAGTTGGCTGAGCATCTTATTTTTTGTTCGATAATCAAATGCCGGTTCTTCCGCTGCCCAAAATCCTGACTTTTGTATTTTTCGGCTGTCTAAATCATAGGAGATGCGTGCGCTGCAATGGGGGCAACGGATCATACCTTTCCGTTTTTTTATACTGCTGTCAAATAATTTCAGTTTATGCCCGCATACGTGGCAGATGAGAGTAAATGCCATAGAGTCCTCCTCATGTCTGCTTAAGTATAATCAGAGAGAGACTTAGGAGCAAGTGCGGTAGAAAAAGGATTTTTTGAGAAGTACGATATGATATAATAAAACTCAAATCAATAATCATCGTTTGTGGAGGTGCTAGTTGTTGATGGAAGTTCCCTTCTATATCGAGCATTTTTTGGACTTCCGCCTTTGTCATATCATGGAATACCAACGAATGCCGTCATGGGATTTTTAAATATGCTTTATGATATTTATAAAAATTTTGATCCTGAGTACATGGCTGTTTCTTTTGATAAGAACAAGCAGACTTTTCGTTCCGAAGTTTATAAAGAGTATAAAGCAACGAGAAAACCGGCACCTCCGGAATTGGTCCCCCAGTTTGCGCTGATTCGTGAAGCACTTCGTACATTAGGCGTTGCCGTTTATGAAGTAGATGGCTATGAGGGCGACGATATACTGGGGACGCTGGCGGCTCGTTACGAAAAGGAACTTCCCGTTTTCATCGTAACAGGGGATAGAGATGCTCTTCAGCTTGCCACCAAAGATACGACTGTTTATATTACCCAGCGGGGCGTTTCACAAATGGCGGCGATGACGCCGGAAGCAGTTGTGGAGAAATATGGAATCACGCCTCGGCAGGTTATTGATATGAAGGCGCTTATGGGAGATACATCAGATAATATTCCCGGTGTCCCCGGCGTGGGAGAAAAGACGGCGGCCAAGCTGTTGTCCCAATATCAGACTTTAGACAATCTTTATGGACATGTAGGAGAAATAAAAGGCGCAGTCGGCAAAAAGCTGGCGGCCAATAAAGAGTTGGCATATCTGTCATACCGTCTGGCAACGATTAAGACAGATGTTCCTTTTGAAGCTACTTTGGAAGGAATGAAGCAGCCGGTTCATTTTGAAGAGATGATGGAGTTTTTCCATCGTTTAGGTTTGGAACGCATCGCCGATCGATACAGTACGCTGCCCCGTTTTCGTGAACTGGCTGTATCTAAGAAAAAGGAAATACAGGCGGCAGCTGTAAAGCTGGAAGAATTTCCTTTGCATCCGGATTTTACCGGCAAAGAAGTGTCTCTTGTCCTTCACATGGAAGGGAAGGCGCCTTTTTATCATGCCGATTTGGCGGTGGTAGGATATGGAAATCATGTTTATAGAGCCCTGCCGGAACGGTTTGAAGATGTATGTATGGCTCTTGCTGCGGCGAAGCACGTCATTGTACAGGACAGCAAATCTATTTATGAATCAGACTTTCCTACAGAAGGAATTCCTTTTTATGACATGACCCTTGTGTCCTATGTACTTGAACCAACACGGACGACCTATCCACTGTCGTACATGGCAGAATTATTCGGAACGTCGCCTGTATTTCCAGATCATTTGGATACGGAAGAAGAAAAAAGTGCCTGCATCTGCGGATTTCTTTTATCTCTTTATGCGACATCATTGGAGCATATGAAATCGAATGGAGTACAATCGCTTTTCGAAAAGATAGAAAACCCGCTTGCTGCTGTTTTGGCAGAAATGGAAAAAGCGGGTATTGCTACTGATCAGAAACGATGGGAAGCGGTCTGCCATGAATTAAAGGTACGGGAAAGGAAATTGCTGTCGCTGATTTACGAGGCGGCGGGAGAAGAATTTAATGTGAACTCACCTAAGCAGCTTGGTGTTATTCTGTTCGAAAAGATGGGCATGCCGGCCGGCAAGAAGACAAAGAACGGTTATTCCACAGCGGCAGATGTGCTGGAAATGCTGGCGAAAAGTTATCCCTTTGTGAAAGATATTCTGGAATACAGAACGATTTCAAAATTGATTTCCACATACCTTGAGGCACTGCCGCTGCTTATCCGCCCTGAAACGGGACGGATTCATACATCATTTAATCAGACAGTTACCGCCACAGGACGTTTGTCCAGCTCGGATCCCAATTTGCAGAATATTCCTGTCCGTACGGCAGAAGGGCGGCAAATTCGTTCGCTTTTCGTCCCGGGGCCAGGATATGACTGCTTTATTTCTTCCGATTATTCTCAAGTGGAACTCCGTGTATTGGCGCATATGTCAGGAGATGAACAGCTCATAGAAGCCTATAAAATGGATGAAGACATTCACCGTATTACAGCGTCGAAGGTATTCCATACGCCTTTTGAAGAAGTAACAGACCTTCAGAGACGCAATGCAAAGGCTGTTAATTTTGGTATCGTATATGGTATCAGTTCGTTCGGACTGAGTCAGGATCTCAGCATATCCACCAAGGAAGCCAAGGGTTATATTGATGAATATTTCAAGACATATCCCGGTATCAAGGTATTTCTGGACAAGCTGGTATCAGATGCTAAAGAAAAAGGCTATTGTGAGTCCATGTTTGGCAGACGCAGACCTGTTCCTGAGTTAAAATCATCTAATTTCATGACTCGTTCCTTCGGGGAAAGAGTAGCAATGAACTCACCAATTCAGGGTACAGCAGCGGATATTATCAAGATTGCCATGCTGCATGTGTATGACGCTTTGAAAGCAGCCGGTTTACAATCTAAGCTGATTCTTCAGATACACGATGAACTTCTGATTGAGACAAGGGAAAATGAAACAGAAGAAGTAAGGCGTATCTTATCAGAAGAAATGAAGAATGCCTGTCATCTGGCTGTGGAGCTGGAGATAGATCTGCATACAGGCAGTGACTGGTACGAAGCAAAATAACAGAAAGCAGAGACTGTCGGGAAGGTGGGGCATATATGAAGATTATTGGAATTACTGGTGGTGTAGGAGCCGGTAAGACGCAGATTTTAAAATATATAGAAGAACATTACAGCTGTCGCATTATCCGGGCAGATGAAGCTGCGCATCTTCTTGAAGAGCCGGGGCAAG
>OHMH01000457.1_pt1 | contig 21382 bp, 18 predicted proteins | sample 1569311 | NCBI WGS metagenome assembly OHMH01 (sample SAMEA3879503, study PRJEB24766) | human gut metagenome | biome: human-associated habitat; feature: feces | place: USA | collected 1985/1987
TTTCTCGCTTTGCAAGCAAAAAACGCACTAAGTCCTAATAGTTGCGGATTTGAGGATATATACACGCCATCCCTGATGGGCATGAAGGCATGTGCTTTGTTTAATCTTGCGCTATCCAAGGGTAAAGCATCACATTTAGGTATTGCTCATGTCAAGACATTATTGTACTTTTGCAGCATAATTGATAAATCAATTGAAGATGATGACAGAAATGACAATGGTGATGCTTGTAGGGCTAATGATTCCGCTCCTTGGTACGATGCTTGGTTCAGCATTTGTCTTCTTCATGAAAGAGGAGATGTCTGTACAGCTGCAAAAACTGTTGTTGGGCTTTGCCTCGGGTGTGATGGTGGCAGCTTCGGTGTGGTCGTTGCTTATACCTGCCATGGAGATGGAGCCAAAAGGTGGTTTCTGGTCTGTTGTGCCGGCAGCTATTGGTTTTCTTATCGGTATCGGCTTTCTGTTGTTGATAGACGAACTGACTCCACACCTCCATTTTGACACGGACAAGCCAGAGGGCATGCGCTCCCACTTGTCGAAGACCGCTATGCTTGCCCTTGCCGTGACGATCCATAACCTACCCGAAGGTATGGCTGTGGGTGTGGTCTTTGCCGGTGCAGGCGACAGCGCTGCTCACATATCTTTAGCAAGTGCCATCTCTTTGTCACTGGGTATTGCCATTCAGAATATTCCCGAGGGCGCCATCATTTCCATGCCTATGCGAGCGGCTGGCAACAGTCGAAGGAAGTCGTTTTTGCTGGGTACACTCAGTGGTGTCGTAGAGCCTTTGGGAGCCATAGCGGTAATTATGCTTGCCTCGCTTCTAACTCCTGCTCTCCCCTATATGCTTGCTTTTGCAGCGGGAGCCATGTTCTACGTCGTAGTAGAAGAGTTGATACCAGAAGCCTCTAGCGGTCAGCATAGCAATCTCAGCACTATTGGCTTTGCCATTGGTTTTGTGCTGATGATGGTCCTTGATGTGGTGATGGGGTGACCCAATCTGTGTGTCTGCAGTTAAAACTATTGAAAAATGATTGGATATTCTTATCAGAACAATCTTTTTGTTGTAACTTTGCGTGGAAATATCAAAACGCGAGTTTGGAATAAATGAATTTCAAGTCAATAGGTAACAAAATCAAGGGTAATCCTAAGATGATAGAGGGTACGGTGTATTCGATGCTCATCATCTGTAGCATCTCTCATTTTCTGAATGACATGATTCAGTCGATTATCCCTTCTATCTACCCGATAGTGAAAGATAAGTTTCATTTTTCGTTTGCACAGATAGGTATCATCACCTTGGTGTTTCAGATGACCTCTTCTATCCTGCAGCCTTTCACGGGACTTTATGCAGACAAGCATCCCCGTCCCTACGCCCTTTCCATCGGCATGTGCTTCACATTGTTGGGGTTGATCCTCTTGGCTTTCGCTGAGAATTATTTTCTGATTCTCTTGGCGGTGTGTGTAGTAGGTCTCGGATCTTCTATCTTCCATCCCACGGCTTCGAGGGTGGCACAGATGGCATCAGGAGGAAAGAAAAGTTTGGCACAATCCATCTTCCAGGTGGGCGGCAATGGCGGTTCTGCAGTAGGACCATTGTTGGCAGCCATCATCATCCTGCCCTTTGGCCAGCACGCCATTTCCTGGTTTGCCCTTGCTGCGCTGCTTGCTTCTATTATCATGATCAGGTTGGGGGTCTGGTATAAAGCAAGATTGTCCTATGTGGTAGATCATCCACAGAAGCAACCGCTTCTCAACACTCATATCTCCAAAAGGGTGAAGTATTGGGCCCTGTTTATCCTTATCATGCTCGTTTTTTCGAAATACTTCTACACGGCTTGTATCACGAGCTATTTCACCTTCTTCTTGATGGATAAGTTTGGCGTATCGGTGCAAGCCTCGCAGTTGTGTCTCTTCGTATTCCTTGCTGCCTTTGCCATAGGAACAGTGGCCGGAGGAATGCTGGGAGACAAGTTTGGTAGAAAGTATGTCATCTGGTTTTCTATTCTTGGTGCGGCACCTTTTGCCATTGCCATGCCTTTTGTAAACTTCACATGGACCATCATCTGCACTTTCCTGTCGGGATTGATCATTGCTTCGGCATTTTCCTCCATTGTCGTATATGCCACCGACCTGATGCCCGACAAAGTGGGATTGATAGCAGGTATCTTTTTCGGTCTGATGTTTGGTTTGGGAGGACTGGGGTCCGCCTTCTTCGGTTGGTTAGCCGACAAGACAAGCATCGAATTCATCTTTCAGGTGAGTGCCTTCCTCCCATTACTCGGCATCATCGCTGGATTCTTGCCGAATACGCAGTCGACCAAAAACTGTTCGTAGGCAAAACTACGACAGCATCACAAATACACATCATTCACCTTTTTAACATCAATCATTATGGAAGTAAAAGACAAAGTATTGGCAACTATGAAAGAGGCTGGTCAGCCTCTGAACGCAGGTAAAATCGCTGAGCTTAGCGGTCTCGATCGCAAGGAAGTGGACAAGGCTATGAAGCAGTTGAAGGCTGAGGGCGCAATCGTCTCTCCCGTTCGCTGCAAATGGGCGCCTGCAGAGTAAGAAACGCAATGGACTGCTGTCTGCGATTATCGCAGGCAGCAGTCCATCAAAGGCTACATGATGCGATGAAAGAGTTACTACTGGTTTTTATAGGAGGCGGCTCCGGAAGTATGCTACGCTACTTGCTTGGAAGATGCTTAGGATCCTCTGCGTTTCCTTTGGGTACATTTGCCGTCAACATCGTCGGCTGTTTCCTCATCGGCTTGTTGGGCACGTGGATAGTGCGCCACAGCCTATCCCCAGACCTGCGTTTGCTATTGGTGGTCGGCCTTTGTGGAGGATTCACTACCTTCTCCACTTTCAGCAATGAGGCGTTGGGACTCATGCGTAGTGGACAGACTCTGTTGTGTTTTGCCTATATTGTCGCCAGTGTGACTCTGGGACTCATCGCTGCTTATGTGGGCATGAAACTATCATAAAGGATGAAAGAGAAAAAAGGCCTGAGAGATGACCACAGACCTTTGGAGTAGCCAATCATTTTTTTTCTCTTATTGCTCGCCCTCATACGCATTGTAAGAAACGTTTTCCTGCTTCCATTTGTCCTTAGGAGTTACCTGGCTATCAGGATATCCTATGACGATGGTGTTCAAGGGAATCAAGAATTTGGGCAGATTGAGCAATTTCGTCACGGCAGCACAGCGCTCCTTTGACGGATAGGTGCCTGTCCAGACGGATCCAAGTCCCATTCCTGTGGCTGCCAGGAGAATATTCTCTGTGGCTGCAGAGCAATCCTGGACCCAAAACTCACGAGCGTCGCCTTCAAGTGCTTTGTTCATATCACCACAGACTACGATAGCCAGCGGAGCCTTGGCTGCCATGCCGGCATTGGGATTGGCTTCGGCGAGCTTCTGCAGCTGATCTTTGTCCGTAACGACAATAAAGTGCCAGGGCTGCTTGTTTACTGCCGTTGGGGCAGCCATTCCTGCTCGAAGCAGCTTTTCTATCTTCTCTTTTTCAACGGGTCTGTCCTCATAGGAGCGGACAGAGGTGCGCTGGAGAATATTGTTGATGACCACCTCAGAACTATCTTGTTCCTGTTCTTGCTCCTGTTCCTTTTCTTTGCCTTTCCCTATTGTCACAAGATAACAGAGGAACACCAGGGCAATGCCGAGTGCTACGTTGAGAATCATTGAAATCTTCATGTTGTTTATTCCTATTTTTAAAGTTGACTATATTTAAGGAGCGAACCTGTTGGACAGACGAAGCGGCAGTAGGGCCGCATGATCACCGTCGAGAGTGCCACAAAGGCTATGGCGATGGCAATGACTATCCACGATGCAGACTGGAACACAAAGGCCGAGAATGGCTCATAATCAATCCACTCGAACCATGCGCCAGTCCACAGACATAGCATGAGGAGGGCCCACAGTATCTGGCGAAACATATCCAGGCGCTTGACAGTCGTCGGTTTCATGTGGATTTTGTATCCTACACATTTTCCTGCAAGTTCTTGCAAAGAACCAAACGGGCACACATGCGTGCAATAGTATGATTTCTTGCCCAAAAGAGGATATACGAAGGCGGTGATAAGCATGATGACCGGAACGATCAATGCCATCACGTTCATACCATTGGACATGTAGCTGATGAACGATGTGTAGTTCAGAAACGATCCACACCAGAATCCAAGTACTATCACATTAAGGATTTGCTGACCTATTCGATATCGTCTGTTCTTGACAAAAAGCGGCAGGATGGCGGCCAAAAGCACCACAATCAGTCCAGCTATAGCCTTAGGAGAGAAATCAAACGCTGCGGATGCAGACTCCTTTACTGGATTCTTTGCCGCATACTGAAGTCCGCGCTGTACGTTTCCGATGATAGCCTTGGAGGAGAATGTCGCACCAGTCACCCCGTCCACTTTCATTTTCTGTGCGTCTTCTATGGTCTGTCCATCCCATTTGGAAAGAAGTGCTGAAGCCTCCCCAAAGAATTCGGGACTCTCGGAGTTGGCGAGGGCCTTGATATTCTTCACCCTACCGTCCTGCAAGGTGATTTCCAAAGGCACAGTACCTCCGTAGCCAATGATGTCCTTACCAAGTTCAGTAGTATTCAATCGTACTGATCCATCCTCAAGTACGACCATCGTTTCTGTCTTTGGCGAGGCCTTCTGTTGCTGCTTCAGTTCTCGTCCTGCCACCTTGCCGTCCCTACGTATACTGACAGCCACAACCATCAAGACGCAGGTGATCAAACATAGCAGTTGTTGTAGTTTTCCAGAATAATTGATCATATTGTTTATCTTTACTATTGCAATATAAGTAGTGAGCTCATCCTATTTGACCCATAAAATTCGACAAGGTTTATTGCATTGACATTGTTTAACCTGTTTGATGGTATAAAATGCTGTTCTTCAATCATTCTTGTTTGTGCCCGGACCATGATGTCGGAGTTAGAAGTCCTCCTGTGGGGCCTCTTTCTTCTCCCATCCGGCACTATATACCTCGGAGCGAGAGCGGAGGCGAGAGACGAGGCGGTCGAGTAGCGCCTTGTGTTCTCCCAGCGTCTCCATGTTGCAACATACCGTCACCCGTTCCTCGTCGCCTTTGTAGAACAGGGAGTTGAGTTTCACATTCTTGTCAAAGGCAAGGGTGTCCGTGATGAGTTTCTGGATGCTCTCAGACACATTCCTCTTACATTCCGCCCGCACGGAATAGTGGAACACGCCAGCCGTCCTTTTGCCCAAGAATGTGCATAAAGGACGGAAAAGGCAGTGAGTCACCAGTACGCAGGCCACCAGGATGGCGGCTTCCCTATAAAGGCCTACGCCCGACAGCGTACCGCAAGCAGCTGAGCACCATATCGTGGCAGCGGTATTGAGTCCTCTTACTGTGAAGCCATCCTTTAGGATGAGACCACCACCCAGGAAGCCGATGCCCGATACGATCTGTGCCGCCACACGAGAGGGGTCTCCCTCCTCCGCGGTCATGGCGTAGGACAACACCGTGAAGGCTGCGGCGCCTACCGAGACGAGGATATTGGTACGCAGTCCGGCATTGCGCTGGCGGAACTGTCGTTCCACGCCAATCAGTGTGCCCATGAGAAAGGCACAGCCTACTCTTGCCAAATAATCAGTCAATAGAATCATCTTCTTTTTGTTTTTTCTGCAAAGGTAATAGCTTTTTTTGATAGTACGTCTTAGAAAGTGATTAGAGTGGTATTAGAAATCGATAAGAAGCAAAAGTCTTCTTCTTTTTGAAGTAAAAAAGCGCATTTCCAGATTCCTGCATATCAAGGAAGAGTCCATTTGATCCTAAAGCCAGGGCATTGGGAATGAGGGTCCTTATCCGCTGAACTCCATCAGGTAGCAGTCTGCCCAGATGGTGATGTCGATGCGGATACTGAGACCCTCTTTGCGGTAGGAGAGGATGTTGGAGGATGGTCGCTGGGAGGACAAGGTGAAGCCGATACGAGCGATCCACTCGGCATAGTGGCGGTAGATGCGCTTGTCCCAAAAGACCAGTTGGAGGGAACCTGCGGGGTGGTCTATCACGGCAAAGGCGAGAGGACCGTCTGCCTTCAGCTGACGGTCGAGCGGACGGGAGGCTTGGAATGAGCTATCGGGTAGGGAGACATGGTAGCCCCACAGATGGTTGTCGGAGGCGTCGTTAGGCTCTGGCAAGCGCATCCGTCGCATGGCATATTTGCGGAAAGGAGCCCAGCGCGTGCCCTGCTTGGACTTGGAGGCCTGATACTGGAGAAGTTCGGGAAGAGGCGGAAAGTTGTTGGCAGCAGGCTGGGCAAGCGTATGGGGCGCAAGGGCCAGCAAGAGAAAAGGAAGAATCAACCGAAATAGTTGATTGTGTGGAAGCAGGTCGCAGTGGCAACTCATGATATAGGATTTTTTATCATGGCACATGGTAAGAATCCGTAGTACGGAGTCGCACCATGCGCCATGATTGCCAGACTATTCGTCGAGCACGCTGTCCACTTCGCGCATCCAGCTATCGACGATCGCGTCGGTAGGCATTCGCCAGTCGCCACGTGGAGAGAGGCTGACGCTGCCCACCTTTGGTCCGTCGGGCAGGCAGCTGCGCTTGAACTGCTGCGAGAAGAAGCGCCAGAAGAACGTGTGCAGCCAGTGGTGGACAAACTCGCGGGAGTATTGGCCCTCGAAGGCGTGCATGGCCAGCATGAAGATCTTCTTGGGGCGGAAGCCGAAGCGGAGGAAATAGTAGAGGAAGAAGTCGTGGAGCTCATAGGGACCCACCAGGTCTTCCGTCTTCTGTGCGATGTTGCCCTGGTCGTCTGCAGGCGTCAGTTCGGGCGAGATCGGTGTGTCGATGACATCGTGGAGCACCTCGTGGGACGTGCGTCCGTCCTTGGAAAGCTGCTGGGAGGCCTCGTCGGAGTCGGCCACGAAGGCCACGAGGTGGCGGATGAGCGTCTTGGGAATGCTGACGTTGACAGCATACATGCTCATGTGGTCGCCATTGTAGGTACACCATCCGAGGGCCAGTTCGCTGAGGTCGCCCGTGCCGATGACCAGTCCGCCATACTTGTTGCTCAGGTCCATGAGGATCTGCGTGCGTTCGCGTGCCTGCGAGTTTTCGTAGGTTGTATCGTGGACGGAGGCGTCGTGGCCGATGTCGGCAAAATGTTGTGTGACGGCCTTGGCAATGCTGATCTCATGGATAGAGACGCCTAAAGCCTCCATCAGCGAGATGGCGTTGTGGTAGGTGCGGTCGGTCGTGCCGAAGCCCGGCATGGTCACGGCGACGATCTGTTTGCGGTCGATCCCCAGGCGGTCGAAGGCGCGCACGCAGATGAGCAGAGCGAGGGTGGAGTCGAGTCCGCCGCTGATGCCGATGACGACCGACTTGGCATGGGTGTGGGCGATACGTTTGCAGAGGCCGAGCGTCTGGATGTTGAGGATCTCCTCGCAGGAAGCCCGCATGTTGTCGGCCTTCGGGATGAAGGGGTGGGGATCCACTTCGCGCAGCAGTTGCCACTCCTCCTTCAGCGTCTCCGGCAGCATGGCCTCGTTGGTGATGCAGGTGTAACCCCGCTCCTGAGGCCGGAGTGCGCGTTGTGCATTGACATAGGTGCTGTTGCTACGGCGCTCGGCGCGCAGGCGGTCGATGTCGATTTGACTCACCACCAGTTGTGACTCCAGCGAGAACCGATCCGACTGCTTGATAAGGCGTCCGTTCTCGATGATCAAGGCGTTGCCACCATAGACCACATCCTGCGTGCTCTCTCCGTAGCCACATCCGCTATATACATAGCCCGAGATATTGCGTGCGCTCTGCTGCTTCAGGAGGTTGATCAGGTAGTCGTGCTTGCCTATCAACTCGTCGGAGGCCGAGAGATTGAAGATGATGTCCGCCCCGCTGAGAGCCAGCTCGGTGCTCGGCGGGTTGGGTGCCCATACGTCCTCGCAGATCTCTATGCCAAAGCGCGCGTCGCCGTAAGTGTGGAAGAGCTGGCGCCTGGCAGTCAGAAGCACGTCCTCCCCCGCGTAGCAGAGCGGCGTGTCGTGGAGGTCCTGGGCCGAGGCAAACCACCGTTTCTCATAAAACTCACTGTAGTTGGGCAGAAACGTTTTAGGCACCATGCCGAGGATGCGCCCCTGCTGGATGACGATGGCACAGTTGAGCAGCAAGTTGCCCACCTCGACGGGTGCGCCGACGATGGCGATCACGTCCTTGCGCATCGTAAACTCCAGGAGGCTCAGCACCGCCTGCTCCGCCCCGTCGATGAGGGTGCGCTGGCGAAACAAGTCCTGGCAGGTGTAGCCCGTGAGGGAGAGTTCGGGGAAGACGACCACCTCGACATGCTGGCGCTCGGCCTCGTCGACGAGGCGCTTGATCTCCTCCAAGTTGTAGTGGAGGTCTGCGACGCGCACGCTGGGGATGGCGGCGGCCACGGTAAGGAATCCGTACTTCATAGTCTTTGGCGATTTATCTGATGGTCACTTGCGTTGCCCCGTAGCCATACTCCTGGAACGAGGCATCCTGATATTGGAAATGCTTGTACTTGTAGTTGAGCTCATGGATGATGGCCTGGCGCAGCACGCCCTCGCCCTTGCCATGGATGAAGATGATCTTCTGTCCCTTGTTGGTCTTGTAGCGGTCGAGCACGCGGCGGAAGACATCGAGCTGGTAGTCGAGGATGTTGCCACTCGACATGCCGGCCGTCGTCTCCAGCAGTTGGTCTGCATGGAGGTCCACGATGATCTTGTCGTTCTTGAGCACCTGCTTCACCTGTCGGCTCTTCGACTGTGCCGGTTCATAGCGTTTGACGAGCTTGCCCCGTTCGGGATTGACGGCCTCGGGAGCAAGATCGTTGAGCACGGCCGCATTGTCATGGCGCGCAGGCTGCACGGCCTTGCGCTCCTCTTTGGGGCGAGCGTTGCCCCCGAAGAGCTGGCTCTTCAGTTCTTCGGCAGAGACGTTGAAGCCATTCTGCGGCTTGCCCTCCTCCATGACGGGGTAGAGCAGGGCTGGCTGCTCGAAGAAGTCGTTGTCCGTGAACGTATTGAGTTTGAAGAACTTCACGCCGTCCAGGCGGAGCTGCACATCGACGGCGGGCAGACGGAGAAACGTCTTCTGCCGCTTGTAGAGCAGCAACTGGATGCAGAGGTGCTCCATCGTGTTGAGCTGTTCGCGTCCGATCTCCTCCAGGAAGAGTTTTGTGTTGGGCTCCACCTCTCCCGTCTGTCGCAGCGACCAGGTGCTGCCCTCTGCCACCAGGTAGGTGAAGTGGACATAGTAGTTGGAGTCGTTGACAAGGTAGGACTCAAAGCGCGTCGTACTGAAGTTTTGCTTGTCCATTGGTACGAAGGCGAGGCAGACCGTCGGTTTGTCGCCGCCGCGTCGCTCCTGAGGTTGCGGCTCAAAGTCGATGGAGGGATCGTCGGCCGCCAGGTCCTTGGCCGTCACCGTCTCCGCATCCTGACCCTTGGCCCTCGCCTCGGCGTCGTCCGTGCCCTCGTTGAGACGCTGGCGCAGGCTGCGCTTGTCCTCCTTCGCCTTCTCCTGGGCACGGTTGCGTTGCTCCACCTCCACCATTCGCTTCGTGCTGTAGTCCTCGTCGCCTACGACCACGACCTCGTTGATGGGCATGGGAATCTCGAAACCGTCCTGGTCCTCGACCAAGACGAGGTTGTTGCCCTTGAAGCCAGCGATACGGCCACCGCCGCTCTCGCTGAGAAATCTCACTTTGTCGCCTATCTTCATATTCTTATCTTCTCTAATGTGATGTAATCTATATACCTTATATAATATAGTCTTTCTCTATATCGTATCAATATAGCCTTTTCCTTCCGTCCCCTTTACGGGATGAGCAGACTACTGTCGCCATAGCTCAAGAAGCGGAAGTCGTGGGCCAGCGCATAGTCGTAGATCTTGCGCCAGTCGCCCTTGACGAATGCGCTGACGAGCAGGAGCAGCGTCGATTGCGGCTGGTGGAAGTTGGTGATGAGCTTGTCCACGATCTTGTAGGTGTAGCCCGGTGCGATGATGATCTGCGTGCTACTGTGGAGCACGTCGAGTTTTGCCGCGTCGAGCCAGTGGAGCAGGTGGCCGATGGCCTCGGCAGCGGTGACGGCCTTGCCTCCGACGAGGACCAGTCCCTCCTCGTTGTGTGGCAGGTCGTAGGGTTCCCATTGGTTGACGTGGAGATCCTCCTCCTGTGCGTCCGGATTCATGGCCAGTTTCACACCCATGTAGTAGAGGCTCTCCAGCGTGCGCACGCTCGTCGTGCCCACCGCCGTGGCATGGCATCCGTGGGCCAGGAGCTTCTCAAACGTCTGGCGTCTGACGGCTATATACTCCGTGTGCATCGCGTGGCCCTCTATCTCTTCCGACTTCACGGGCTTGAACGTTCCCGCTCCCACATGGAGCGTCACCTCCTCGCGGTCGATGCCGTGGGCATCAATGTCGGCGAGCACTTTCTGCGTGAAGTGGAGACCCGCCGTCGGTGCTGCTACCGAGCCCTTTATCTTCGAATAGACCGTCTGATAGGTCGTCTTGTCCGTCTCCTCCGTCTCGCGGTTGAGGTACGGCGGAATGGGCAGTTCGCCGATGGCATCCAGTATCTCGGCAAAGGCGACGCTGTCGTCGTCCCATGAGAAGTCCACCCAGTAGTTGGTGCCACCGCTGAGCTGTGCCGTCCGGCTGCGGTCGAGCTGCGCCTGCAGCGTGACGTCCTTGCCCTTGACGGTGCAGACCTTCGTGAGCGCTCCCTCCTTCCATTTCTTGAGGTTGCCCACCATGCAGAGCCAGGCGCAGTGGCCCGTGGCCTGGAAGATGCGCTCATAGTCGGTGGGCTGAGCCGGCTCCATGAGGAAGACCTCGATGAGCGCGCCCGTCTCCTTGCGGAAGTGGATGCGCGCCTGGATGACCCGCGTGTTGTTGAAGACGAGCAGCAACCCCTTCGGCAGGTAGGCGGAGAGGTTTGCGAACACGTCCTCGCCGACCTCCCCCTGGCGGTAGAGCAGCAGCTTCGACTGGTCGCGCTCCTTGAGCGGATACTTGGCGATGCGCTCCGAGGGCAGCGGGTAGTTGTAGTCGGCTATGTGAATATGTTTTGTTTCTGAGTCCATCATTGTTATATAACTATCGTTGTACGTTGTCTTTATCTATCGTGTTTATATCCTTGTGTCGTGATCTCGCGACTTATCGTGTCGTCAACGTGCCTATACCGTTATCGTGACAAACGTGCGCAGCAATACATAGATGCAGGTGCAGACCATGACGGTCAAGAACACGTCGATGTCGCAGAGACTGTAGCCCGTGCGGGTGTATTGCGTGGAGATGTAGTGGAGTTTCGGACTGATGCGGAGATACAGGCGGAAGTAGAGCCGATAGACCGTCAGTCCCACCAATGATCCGAAGAGGATGCCGACCAGCACGTCGAAGGGGTAGTGGACGCCGAGATAGATGCGCGTCCAGCTATTGACCAGCGCCCACGTGAGGAGCGCCACGGTGACCGTCCTGCGACGGATGAGCAAGCTGAAGAACACAGCCAGCGAGAAGGTGTTGGACGCATGGGCCGAGAAAAAACTGTAGCCGCTCCCCCTGTAGCCATCTACCGTGCGCACCAGTCCTTCCATGGCAGGCTCGAAGGAAGGGCGGAGCCGCGCCACCTCGGGTTTCACCAGTCCGTTGTCAATGCCCGTGACGATGCCGACACAGAGCAAGGCCGAGATCACGGCCAGGATAATCTGTCCCGCCTTCTCGTTGTTTTTCACTACCAGGTAGAGCAAGGAGGCATAGAGAGGCACCCACGTCCACGCGCTGGTGAGAATGAGGGCGAGCTGGTCGAGAAACAGAGAGTCGCTGCCGTTCATCGCGAGGAGCAACTGCTGATCTGAGGTCAGAAGTGATTGTATATCCATGAATGCTGTATGGGTAATCGTTTGTGAGCGCTGCTGGGAGCGTCAGATCTCTTCTATCTGCCTTGCGGTGAGCCAACCTTCGCGCCCATCCTCCAGTTGGACGAGGAACCAGCCCGTGATGCCGCGGTCCTTGATGAAGACCTTGGTGCCCTCGTGGATGACAAACTGGTCGGGCGAGGCCGTGTCGGGCGACTTCTTCACCGCCACCGAACTGCCCATGACGATGGCTCCACAGTGGTTCTCCAGTTGTTGCTGCTGCTGCCAGGCAAAGAGCGTGCTGAGCAGGAAGAAGACGCCCAGCGAGATGGCGGCGTATCGTCCTGCCGTGCGGCGGACGCGGTTGCGGGTGGTGAGAAAGACCGCCAGGGCGACGATCAGGAGCACCAGCGAGAGGATGCCGCAGACTGCCCACGCATCTACGGGCATGAAATTGACCAGCGCCCGATAGCCCGTGACGAAGAAGAGCTGCGACTGCGGCGTGATCTTGTCGATGGTCTTGGCCCGTGCCACCTGGAGGTTGAAGCGGATGTCGCCGTCGCCTGGAGCGAGCAGCAGGGCGCGCTCGTAGGCGAGGATGGCGTGAGGGATGTCGTCCAGCCGGTAGTAGGCGTTGCCGAGGTTGTAATAGACGTCGGCCGAGACCCCATGTTGCAGCAGGTCGTTGTAGTCCTTGACCGCCTGAAGGTAGTTGCCCTGCGTGTATTCCTTGTCGCCCATCTGCTTGGTGACGGCCTGAGAGGGCAGCGCCATCAGGCAGAGCATGACGACCAGCAGCGTCTTGAAGCTCCGCGTCTTGGCCCCTTTCTGATTCTGTTCCATAGCGTTCTCTATCTGTGTGATGGCCGTCATGGCCGCCTCGATGGTGCGGTTCATGTTGCCCTTGGCATCACCTGGTGCGTAGCGCTCAAACTCACACTCGTCGATGGTGCCGATGAAGCGGCGGATGGTGTCGCCGTCGATGTGGAGCTCATGGAGCTTGGTGGCCACGTGCTCGCGGTTGAGCTGCTCAGCCTCCATGTTGAGTCGGTCGCCGATGTAGCCCCACAATGCGCGGAGCACCTCGTCGAAGAACTCGCCCGCATTGCCCTGCAACATCAGTTGGTTGGCCTTTTGCAGGCGGATGGTAGCCACCTTGTTGGCGTTCTTGCGCTTGTTGCGGAGGAAGTCGCCGTTCTCCTTGGCCCGCTTGCGGAACGTGTAGGCCACGGCGAGGAGCACGATGATCAGCAACACGATCGTCGTCCACCAGCCTGCCGATCCGAAGAAGAAGTCGGCCCTGTTCTCGAAGACCGTGCTTCCCGACTTGATCGGACGGATGTCGCCCGGCTTCTCGGTGAAGTCGTTGACCTCGCCCGCGTTGTCGCCCGGCAGCACCTTGAGTTTGAAGGCATGGGTGCTGATGGTCTTGTAGGCCTGCGTCTTCATGTCAAAATAGGTGAAGGAGACCGGCGGGATCGTGTAGTCTCCCTCCTTGCGGGGCACGGCCAGAAGATCATAGACAATGTTGCCCTCGATACCGTTGTCCGTCAGTCGGGTCTTGTCCGTCACTTTCGTGTCGTACTTGTCAAACGACTGCGGGAAGTCGGCCTTGGGCTGCTGGATCAGTTTGAGGTTGCCCGTTCCGCCGATGACGATGCGCAGCGTGACCGGCTCTCCCGCTTTCACCTCCGCTTTCGTCAGCTGGCCCGAGATGTTGAACGATCCCACGCCTCCCGAGAAGTTGCTCGGCTTCGTGGGTAGCGGATCCACCTTTATCGTGATGCCATCAGCCTTGATGTTGCGCTTGGTCTCCCTGTAGCCCGCTCCGTCGATGAACGCCTCGAAGGGATCCACGCTTCGGTTCTCCTGTCTGACGATACCCTGGAAGGTGATGGGCGGGATGGTGATCTTGCCCGTGATTTGCGGATAGACCACATACTGGCTCCACGTCACGCAGTTGTAGCGCCGGCCTTTGTAGGTCTCGGTATGAAACGATTTCTGCTGCGGGAGTTTCACCTCCTGCACGTGGCAACCCTTGAGGTCCGGCATCTTGCCGTCGAGCTGCACGAGGTTGACGGTCGTATAGACCTTATAAGTAAGGAGTACGGCCTCTTGCTCTCGGACGTGCGTCTTGTTGGCAAAGACCTTGATAAACAGTTCGTTGCCGCTGCTTGCCTGCTGCCTTCCTTCCTCCTCTTCGTAGCCTTCGTCCTGGCCGTGAGCCCCATAGCCCTGCGACGACGCGTGGCCACCCGAGGCGACAATCTTGATCGGTGTGGAAGCCAGGTTGTTGCCCCTCGAGTGGAAGCGTGCTGGCGGGATGGTGAACGTGCCGCTCTTGCGCGCTATGAGGACGTAGGCCACGGAGACCGACGACGAGGAGGTGGTGTGGCCGTTGACGACCTGGAAACTCGACTGCTCCGACCTGAAAGGTCCGTAGCGACACTCCAACCCGCTGGGGAGGCTTCCGATGTGGAAGTTTCTCACGTCGCGCGTGTTGATCGTATATTCGATTTGAAATTCCTCACCCACCATCACATGGCTTGGAGCCGCCACCTGCACCCGTTGGGCGTAGAGGCAGGCGACTGCCGTGAAGAGCGTACATATCAGTATCAATCGCTTCATATATGTCTTGTATCGTCCTTACCAGTTTTTGTCCAGCTTTCTCTTGTTGGGTTGGCGCATGGCTTGTTTCAGCCGCTGCTGCGTCTCCTGCTCCTTCAGCATGGCCGCATTGAGCAGTTGCTCAGCGTTCTGCCGGCTCATTTGGTTTTGATCCTGCTGCTTCTGCTTCTGCTGGTCCTTCTGCTTCTGGTGTTGCTGTTTATTTTGGTCCTTTTTCTTATTCTTATCCTTGTTCTTGTTCTTGTCCTTTTGATCCTTGTTCTGCTTTTGCTTCTTTTGCTGCTGTTGTTGCTGCTTGAGCAGCCGCTTACACTGCACGTAGTTGTAGCGTGCGCGTTCGTTCTGCGGATTCATGCGCAAGGCGTTCTTGTAGGCTTCCATCGCCTTGTCATACTCCTTCTGTCCCTGCAGCACCGTGCCCATGTTGTAGTAGGCCTGCGACTGTCGCTTCGGTCCGCTGATCGTCTTGGCCGCCTGCTTGTATTGTGCGAGGGCCTGCTGGTCCTTCTTCTGCTTTTGCAGCGCGCAGCCAAGGTTGTAGTGGGCCGTGCCGTTGGCCGGCTGAGCCGCTATCGCCTTGCGGTAGCAGAGTTCCGCCTGCGGATAGTTGCCCTGTCGGTAGAGCTGGTTGCCCTGCCTTACCAGTTGGCGGTCGCCCTGTGCGCACGCTGGCAGCATGGCCACGAGGAGCCCGATGATTATAAGAACCGTTTGTTTCATTTTCTTTCTGTTGATGAGGCCTCCTGCCCCTTCTTTTCGCGCTTCTTCTCCAGGATCACGGCCTCGGCGATGAGGAGGATCAGAATGAGGATGGCCACGCCCTGAAATTGCTCGTCGTAGTCGCTATAGACGACGTTGTCGATGGCCCCCTGCTGCATTTTTTGGAGTTCCTTGTCCAGTTGTCGCTCTGCGATGAGCGAGTTATCTACATGCATATAGACACCCTTGCCCGCCTTGGCCACCTCCTGACACATGGTCTCGTTGAGGCGCGTCATGACCACTTGTCCCGCGGCATCCTTCATGTAGCCGCCGTCGCCGAGGGGGATAGGAGCTCCCGCCGCCGTTCCGATACCGAGGATGAAGACGCGGATGCCCTGCTTCTCTGCCTCCTTGGCCATTGCCTCTGCGCCCCCCTCGTGGTTTTCGCCGTCAGTGATGACGATGATGGCCTTGCCCTGCTTGCCGTTCTTCGCAAAGCTCTGCATGGCCAGCCGGATGGCCTGAGCCATGTCCGTGCCCTGCGTACCGATGAGCGACGGGTCGATGTCCTGCAGGAAGAGTTTGGCCGACACATAGTCGCTCGTGATGGGCAGTTGGATGAAGGCGTCTCCGGCGAAGACCACCATTCCTATCTGGTCGTTGCGGAAGTGATCCACCAGGTCCTCCACCACGATCTTGCTCTTCTCCAGTCGCGACGGCGCCACGTCCTGCGCCATCATGGAGTTGCTGATGTCGAGGCAGATCATCGTCTGTATGCCCTGTCGCTTCTCGTGCGAGATGCTGCTTCCCGTCTGCGGGCGGGCGATCATGACGACCATCAGGGCGATGGCCGCCATCAGCAGCCAAAACTTGATGGCCGGGCGCCGGCGCGAGATGCCTGGCGAGAGCGTTCTGAGCAGGGTGGGGTTGCCCAGGAGCGCCATGCGCTTCCGCTGGCTGCGGAGGCCGATGATGCGTATTGCCACCAGTGCCGGGACGAGCAGCAACAGCCAAAGGTATGTTGGATCTTCAAATCTGAACATGATATCTTACTTCCTTATTTCTCACACTGGCAGGCGTCTCAGCCACGTCAGTCTCAGTAGCACCTCCACCAGCAGCAGGACCAGGGCGGCGATCGCGAAGGGCATGTAGGCCTCGTAGCGGCGCGCCGAGGGAGATGCGACGAGCTTCGTCTTCTCCAGTTTGTCAATGTCCTTGTAGATGCGCTGCAGTTCGCCCTTGCTGGCCGCGCGGTAGAAGTTGCCGTCCGTGGCCTGCGCTATCTTCCGCAGCGTCTCGTAGTCGATCTCTCCGCGTCCCTGCACATACTGCTTCATGCCATTTACGGAGATGGGGTAGCGGACGATGCCGTTGGTTCCCAGTCCGATGGTATAGACGCGCACGCCAAACTGCTTGGCGATGTCGGCCGCCGTCAGCGGCGAGATGTCTCCCATGTTGTTGCTGCCGTCGGTGAGCAGGATGACCACCTTGCTCTTCGCCTTCTGGTCCTTCAGTCTGCTCACGGCGTTGGCCAGTCCCATGCCCACTGCCGTTCCGTCGTCGATGAGGCCGCTGGCCGCCAGGTCGGGGCGTAGGGCGTGGAGGAGGTTGAGCAGCGTGGTATGGTCGGTCGTCATGGGACACTGCGTGAAGGCCTCACCCGCGAAGACCGTCAGTCCGATATTGTCGTTGGGCCTTCCGGCTATAAATTCCGCCGCCACGTCCTTGGCCGCCTCCATGCGGCAGGGAGCCACGTCCTCGGCGAGCATACTCGTCGAGACGTCCATGGCGAGCATGATGTCAATGCCCTCCACCTCTCGCTTGTCGAGCGGGTTGAACGTCCGCGGGCGCGCCAGGACGATGACGACCAGCGCAAACGTCAGGCAGCGCAGCAGCATCGGCAGGTGGAGCAGCCTCATGCGGAGCGACCGCGGTCCGTAGCGGTAGGCCTTCGTGGTGCTCATCCTCAGCGACGGTAGTCGGTTCTTGCGATACAGGAAGTACCACAAGACGTAGGGTATGAGCAGCAGCAGGAGCAGCAGATATTCCTTATTAGCAAATTCCATTTTTTTCTTTCTTTTGTTGATGCGCAGGATTTTGTTGATGCGCAGGACCCGCGTCCGAATGGCAGGCTACAGCAGCTGGTAGGCCATGCAGGCTACGTAGGCCACTATTGCCGCCGTGGCGGCGATGATCAGCCAGAGCGCGATGCGGACGCCCCTTCTGCGGCGTCGCTTGCTGCGGTCCTCGTCGCTCAGCGTCTCCTCCACGCATATCTCCGTCGGCGTGTCCGCCAGTTTCGTGTCTTCGATGAATCGGACCACGTTGGCCAGATACATCTCGCCGATATGGCGGTCGGCGGCGAAGCGCGCAAACTTCACGAGGTCGGCCGTGGCGAAGAGTTCGCGCAGCTCGTCGATCTTTGTGGGATCCTGGTCCGCCTTCAGTCGCTGGACGATCTCCTGCGAGGTCATCTCCATGGCGTTGAAGCCGAAGCGCTCGCTCATATACCTTCTCAGCGCCTCCGTCAGCAGCGTGTAGTATTCCTTCTGGTCGTCGCCCCCTTCGAGGCGTGCCGCCTTGATCTCGTTGATGCGCCGCAGCGCTTTCTGGTGGGGCGGCTCCTGGCGTAGGATCTGCTTGCGGCTGATGATGGGCTTGCCACTGCGCAGCCGCGAGAAGAGATACCAGCCCACGATCGTCAGCAGCAGGGCCAGCAGGCTCCATAGGTAGATCGGCGTCCATTCCTCTTGGCTGAAGGGCAGCTCCTGGATGTCGTAGGGCGGCTTGGGATCGTCCGGGCGGATGGAGTCCGTCTGCACGGTCGCTACCTCCAGGGTGATAGCCTCCGTCTTGTATTTCTTGCCGTCCACGTCCACCGTGAGCGCCGGCACCGTCTGTCTGCCCTCGTCCCATGCGGTGAGCGTATAGACCTTGCGCATCGTGGATTGTCCCTCCTCGTTATCGCCCTCGGTCCGCTGTCCCACCACCTCTATCTCCTTGGACAGATGGTGGTCCTTGAGCGTCGGCCACAGGATGCGCGCGCCCTGTCGTGCGCTGACCTCCACGACCAGCCTGCATTGCGACCCGACCTTGATGCTGGTGGAGTCGAGGCGGGCCGTCACCTTGGCCTGCGCAAGGGCCATGATCGGCGTCAGCACGCCGAGGACCAATAGTAGTATCGTCTGCTTTCTCATGCTCTTCCTCTCTGTTTGAACAGCCGCAGCAGGGCCTGTACGTAGTCGTTGTTGGTTGCCAGGGAGATGTGGTCCACCTGGCAGCGGCTCAGCATGGCGCGCAGCCGTTGCTCCTGCTGCAACCAGTAGTCGTGGTGGCGGCGTCTGAGCCGCTTGTCGCCCGTGTCGATGATCATCTCGTGGCCCGTCTCGGCGTCGCTGACGCTGAGCAGTCCCACGTTGGGCAACTCGCGCAGCAAGGGGTCGTAGAGCTGTATGGCCACGACGTCGTGCTTGCGGTTGGCGATGTTGAGCGTGTGCTCGTAGTCGTCGGTGTCATAGAAGTCGCTGATGAGGAAGGCCGTCGTGCGCCGTTTGGTGACGCGGTTGAGAAACTCGATGGCCTGTCCGATGTTGGTTCGGCGGCTCTGCGGCCTGAGCTGGAGCATCTCGCGGATGATGTAGAGGATGTGGCGTCGTCCCTTCTGTGGCGGGATATACTTCTCGATACGGTCTGAGAAGAACACCACCCCAATCTTGTCGTTGTTCTGTATCGCGCTGAAGGCCAGCGTGGCTGCCATCTCCGTGGCCATGTCTCGCTTTGTCTGCTGCGTCGTTCCGAAGTCGAGCGATCCGCTGACATCGACGAGCAGCATGACCGTCAGTTCGCGTTCCTCCTCGAAGAGCTTGACGTAGGGGCGGTGCAGGCGTGCCGTGACGTTCCAGTCGATGTCGCGCACGTCGTCGCCGTACTGGTATTCGCGCACTTCCGAGAAGGCCATGCCTCGTCCGCGGAAAGCCGAGTGATACTCTCCTGCGAAGACGTTGCGGCTCAGTCCGCGTGCGCGGATCTCGATCTTGCGCACCTTGCCCAAAAGCTCTTGCGCGTCCATCAGGGCACCTCCACTTTGTTGATGACCTGGGAGATGATGTCCTCCGTGGTGACGTTGGCGGCCTCGGCCTCATAGGTCAGTCCGATGCGGTGGCGCAGCACGTCGTGGGCCACGGCTCTCACGTCCTCGGGCACGACATATCCCCTGCGCTTGATGAAGGCGTAGGCCCTGGCCGCCTTGGCCAGGCTGATGCTTGCTCGGGGGCTTCCTCCAAACTGTATGTACTGGTGGAGCGACGAGAGTTTGTAGCGGTCGGGGTAGCGTGTGGCAAAGACCAGGTCGGCTATGTACTGCTCTATCTTCTCGTCGATATAGACCTCCTCCACCACGCTGCGCGCGTGGAGGATCTGCTGGGCGTCGGTCACGGGATAGACCTCCGTGCGCTCTCCGGCGAGGTTGCCGCGGATGATGCGCTTCTCCTCCTCGATGGTGGGGTAGTCGATGATGACCTTGAGCATGAAGCGGTCCACCTGGGCCTCGGGCAGCGGGTAGGTGCCCTCCTGCTCGATGGGGTTCTGTGTGGCCATGACGAGGAAGGGCTTGGGGAGGGCGAAGGTCTCCTCGCCGATTGTCACCTGGTGCTCCTGCATGGCCTCCAGCAGCGCGCTCTGCACCTTGGCGGGTGCGCGGTTGATCTCGTCGGCCAGCACGAAGTTGGCAAAGACGGGACCCTTCTTCACGAGGAAGCGCTCCTCCTTCTGCGAGTAGATCATCGTGCCCACCACGTCGGCGGGGAGCAAGTCGGGGGTAAACTGGATGCGGTTGAAGTCGGCATCGACCAGTTTCGAAAGGGTGCTGATGGCCAGTCCGGGCACGCCCTCCAGCAGCACGTGGCCGTCGGAGAGGAGACCGATGAGCAGCGATTCTACGAGGTGCTGCTGGCCCACGATCACGTGGCTCATGCCGGCGGTGATGTTGGTCACAAACGCACTCTGCTGCTCGATGCGGGCGTTGAGCTCGCGAATATCAATGGATTCTGACATAAACGTATTTGTTGTCTCTATTTAGACGCTATTCTGTATTTGTTTTGCGTACCACTTTTTATTTTGTCGCAAAATTACACAATTTATGCCATAAGGGGGAATGGTGGTATCTAAATAATATTAAAAAGGCCGTCCCTTTGCTTTATTTTAAGAAAGATTTTTGTTTTGAAACAAGCGCGGGCCGTAGTGGGATAGTCCTTGGGCTTGCGGTGGGGTAGGCAGGGAGGAAAAAGTCCATTCCCTTGCCTTGGGCTGGTGGTGTTGTCAAGAACGAGCTGTGGGCCCAGCAGTCCACAGCCCAAAGCGGCGCCTTGGGCCATACGTCGAGGCGGGGTGCGCCCTGTGTGGATAAAAACTAATAACCAATTGATTATTAGTGCTTTTGTCCTTGCGTGACGAGGTGTGTCAGTTGGAGACAGAAGCGCACTCGCAGCGCTGCTTGCGCTCGCAGTAGCGCTCACATTGGGCGCAGATGTCGTAGCCGAGCATGGCGCCGAGGATGAAGTCCTCCTCGGGCGTGAGTTGGCAGAGCGGCCGCGTCACCATGCGCCGGATGGCCGCCATACACTCCCTTTTGCCAAAGAAGAGGTTGACCCTTCCGTTGCCCACGGGCTGGATGATGTAGTCGATGCTTTGCTTCTCCAGTCGGTTGACGGCGAAGTCGCGATACTTCTCGTTGAAGGTGTAGAGCACCATCTGTCTCACTCCCTTCTTATACTCATAGATATGATTCATGAGCACCTTCATGTCGGCCAGCGGCATCACCTCTCTCTGTTCCATTTCTCTTTGTCTCCTCGCTTTTTCTATTGGGTTGTTTGCTATGTGTCATCCTGCCCCGCGGGCCACCCATGGTCTCCCACGGAGCAGGCTTTTGGTCTCTTAGAAGTAGGGTCCTGTCCAGCCCTTGGGGCAGCGGACCTGGCCTCCTACGAACTTGGCTTCCTACAGGACTTGACCTCCTACAGGCTCGGCTTGATCTCCTCCAGCCAAGCCTCGATGCGCTGCTCGGTCTTGTCGTCCTCGTTGACGTCGTCGAGGGCGAGTCCCACGAAGCGTCCATCCACGACGGCCTCCGAGTCCTCATAGGAGTAGCCCGCCGCATCGACCGAT
>OHMH01000465.1_pt1 | contig 21165 bp, 19 predicted proteins | sample 1569311 | NCBI WGS metagenome assembly OHMH01 (sample SAMEA3879503, study PRJEB24766) | human gut metagenome | biome: human-associated habitat; feature: feces | place: USA | collected 1985/1987
CGGCTTCCTTTGCCTTTGCCGCCAGTTCTTCCAGCTCCGTGAAAGAATTGGGCAGCTCCCAGCCGTATTTCTTCAGCAGGGTCTTGTTGTAGGTGATGCCGTAGCAGTTGTAGGTCGAGGGCAGCAGGTAGATGGCACCGTTGTCGAACACGTCCTGCAGACGGGACTCCACATAGTTATCCGTAAAATCGTAGCCGGAAAGGTCCAGCAGTTTGTCGGAGACCAGATCGATCCGGGGGTCGTAGTAGGTCAAGGTGCAGACGTCCGGCAGGTCGCCCGCCGCAAACATATTCTGCAAACAGGTGGTGGTGTTATCGCCGCTGTAGGGCACGACCTCGATGTTCACTTCCGGGTAAACGCTGTGTACCTGCTCAATAAAGGCTTCTATCTCCTTATAAGGTGCCATAAAGGTGATGGCTTCGTGCACATCGTCTTTTTTAGCCGTTTCGGTCTTACCGCCGCCGCAGGCAGTCAACGCCGCCGTGGCTGCCGTAATGCCGCAGACCTGCAAAAAAGAGCGGCGGGAGATCTTTTTCATCATATAAATATACTTTCTCACATTTTCGGAAAGCAATACTGCGCAGGTGCAGTAGCGCAGTGCTGCCCTAGCTATTCTTACACATCCCATAGGAATCCACACACCCGCAGCCTGTCCGCATGGGCTTTGCGCCGAGCTTCCATAAAATAACATTATTATTGTACCATTGCAACAAAAGTGTTTCAAGTTGTTTTTGAAGGCTTTTACATACGAAGGAACTTTTTATATCTGATTCTGCCTTTTGCATGGCATAAAATGCAAAACGACCTATTGAGGAAATAATCGTAGATGGTTAGCATGAATGGAAAAAATGTGCAGGCTCATCATCAACACTAAACCACCCAGTGTGAAGAAGAGCTTTTCACATCCGGCGGCTGCGTGGATCAGCTGCTGCCAAAGGCCCTTTTTCTGCATAAACAAGATCCAGCCCATGGAGGCAATGTAGGCCATGCCGACACTGAGATGACTGAGCATTATCTCCATGTTCTACAACACCGGCACCCGGCTGGGGCTTATCCACGAAACAGGTCATCGAAAAACTGAAACTGCTGACCGATGCAGAGTTTGCGGAACTGAAATTTCCCCCGGACTGATTATTGCCGCCTGCGGGCGGCGTACATAAAGTATTTTGTTCTTCCAAAAGATATGCTATAATCAAATCAGACAAAATTCCTCTCTTCAAGCGATTTCTCCGCAATTTTCCTGTGGCTCTGCTCGTATCAAAAATAAGGGACCGATTTTTAATTGTCAGAACGGAGGAACCATTATGGCAATCTTTGAAAAGACCATCCGAAACAAAAACTTTGACAAGCTGCTTCGGAAGCTGGAACAAGAAATCCCGGACAGCAGTTGGTCGGCAGATTTAGAGGCAGGCAGTGATTTCAAAGAGGGCGATGCCCGGTGCAGTGTCCGTGTATTTGAACGGTACAGCATGATGGGCGGCAACCGCCTGAGTCTGACACTGACCATGTTCCAGAATGCGGACAGTCCGGTTCGGCTGTCTGCCATCACCGCAGGAGGCAGTCAAGCGGTGTTCTTCAAGGTGAACACCCTCGGAGAAGAATCTTTTCTGAACGATGTAAAAGACCTGCTGGAAGAAATTTTGGAGGAGTAAAATGTTTTTTGGATGGTTTGACGCTATATTCAGCTTCATTTTCCCAATCCTGTTCCTGCTTTTTATTGGAATGTTTTTCTTTGCTCTAATTTCAAATCTCCGCACATGGAACAAAAACAACCACTCGCCGCGGCTTACCGTTCCGGCAACAGTGGTAGCAAAGCGCACCGATGTTTCGCATTCCAGCAGTGCCAATGCCGGAGATATGTCCGGTGCGCACGGATACGACACTAGCACATTTACATCGTACTATGTGACTTTTCAGGTGGAGAGCGGCGACCGGATGGAATTTGAAGTGGACGGAAGCGATTATGGTCTGCTCGTGGAGGGCGACATTGGAAAGCTGAGTTTTCAGGGCACCCGCTATCTTGGGTTTGAGCGGAACTAAGTGTTTCTTACATTATATAGTATGGAGTGCTGCATGAACGATCTGTTTATCCAAGGGCTGACCATCGACTGGAACAGAGTTCGCCCATACAATTATGTTCGTCAGATTCCTGCCATCAGTGGAATCGACACTTTTACATTCCATAAGCCCATTACGTTCTTTGTTGGCGAAAATGGAAGTGGAAAATCTACGCTTCTGGAAGCAATCGCTGTTGCTTACGGCTTCAACGCAGAGGGTGGAACGAAGAACTATTCATTTTCCACATACAACTCCCATTCGGAACTATGTGAGGCTATGACGATTTCCAAGGGGTATCGCAGACCAAAGTTCGGGTATTTTCTCCGAGCAGAGAGTTTCTATAATGTAGCCACCAAGGAAATCGACTATTCCGATGACGATCATCCCTCCAAAGGCTATCACCAAAAATCACACGGTGAAAGTTTCCTCGCCATTGCGCAGGACTACATGGGTGCAGATGGAGTCTATATTTTTGACGAGCCGGAAGCCGCTTTATCCCCGCAGCGGCAGCTCACGTTACTGATCAACATTTATCGGTGTGCCCAAGAAGGGGCGCAATTCATTATCGTATCACATTCACCCATTCTCCTCGGAATGCCTGATGCTGAAATTTTTAGCTTCGACAATGGCACGATTCATCCTTGTCAGTATGAAGATACGGACAGCTACGTTATCACCAAAACATTTGTAAATAATCGGCAGCATTTTTTGAACCAGCTTCTGAACGAAGAAACGTAATGCCGGGAAAGGACATTCCATATGAGTGATTCTACGTTGAAAGAGCTTTGGCAGCAGGTCGCTGAAAAGAAAAGCTGCGAAGCAAAACAGAAAGAACTGACCGCCCAGAGAGATACGCTTGCTGATCGCCTGAAAAAGCTGGAAAAATCCAAGCTGGCAGAGCAGGCTGATGTGGACCGTCTGGAGGGACACAGCCTTGCCGCATTTTTCTATCAGGTGATCGGAAAAATGGATGAAAAGCTGGACAAGGAACGGCAGGAAGCCTATGCAGCCCGTGTCAAGTACGATGCGGCTCTCCATGACCTTTCTTCCGTTGATGCTGATTTAGCACAAATTCAAAATAGGTTGGCACGGCTGTCCGATTGCGAAAGGCAGTATCAAGCTGCTCTTTCCGAAAAAATCAAAAGCATCAAAGCATCTGCCCACCCTGCCGCACAGCAGGTTGCGGAAAGCGAAAGCCGTATTGCCGCGCTGAAAGTCCAAAAACGGGAGCTGCTGGAAGCTATCAACGCCGGAAAGACCGCCCTGCATACGGTCAATGAAGTTCTGGAAACCCTCGACAATGCCGAGGGCTGGAGTACATGGGACGTAATGGGCGGCGGTTTGATGGCCGATCTTGCCAAGTATGAGGAACTGGACGATGCACAGGAACAAATCGAACAGCTCCAAGTGGAACTGCGGCGGTTCAAAACTGAACTTTCCGATGTTGAAATCACCGCAGACCTTCAGGTTACGGTGGACAGCTTTTTGAAATTTGCGGATTTCTTCTTTGACGGCCTCTTTGCAGACTGGGCAGTTCTGGATCACATCAATCAGGCACAGAGCAGGGTGGAAAACACCAAGGGTCAAATCAAGCGAGTCCTTGCACTTCTGAAAAAGATGCGCGAAGATGTTGATGTCCAAATCGCTGACGAAAAAGAAAAGCAGGAGCAGCTTGCGGTGGAAACTGAGCTGTAGGGTTGGAGAGATTACTTTGTGTGCTCGGCGCAACTCGATCGTTTACCCGCCGAGAGAAAGCAACCGTGACCGCCTGTGCGGAATCATCGACACCATCCTTGCAGAGCAGCCGAAGGACTTTGAAGTTTTTCTTCAAAAGCTGATACAGCAGGGCTACGAGGTGAAGCGTGGCAAGCACACGGCGGCGAAGGGCAAGGAGCAGAAGATCAGCAGTGCCGACGAACTGTGGGAACGAGCAACGACGGCGACAGAACGCTATCATGCCATGGGCGATTCCATCAAGGCGGCGGAAACGAGGTTGGCCGAAATCGCCGTGCCGCGCTTCGCAAGTTGGTATCCTCCGTCTATCTGGAAAGCGATTTGAACCTTCCATTCAGAAAAAACGGAAAATTTTTATTCCAACTTGGGTATACTCCTGTTGTGTCCGACATGAAGAAAATCGTTCAGAAAACTGCCGCATTGTCTTTCCCCAAATGGGCGTTAGCCGTATGGGATATGGATACTGCAACATTATATATGGTCAAATACGACAGAAGTCATTGATTTTCTTTGTTTATCTGTGATACCATTCGTTACGAGACCAACGGCGTTGCTCTCTTCGCTTATGGTGGAGACTCCGGCACTCAAAGAAACTTTCCGAAAAACACAACGAGGTGACCATTTTTGAAACGTCGAACTTTTCTTGTTTGCACCGCTGCACTTTTTTGCAGTGCGTTTCTGGCAGTGGGCTGCACTCAAAAAACCTCTCAGCCCGTCCTTCAGCAAATTGAATACTCCAATTTGGCAGATTCGGATACACAAGCTCTTCTTTCCAAACTTTTGCAGGATGCCGGCGTATCCGACCTACGGATACAGACCTTCTTTGATCATGTACAAAAGTTCAACAATGCTGTGGACCCGGCATGGCTCACCACAGGGTTTGAAAATGCCAAGCCTTCGGATCTGAAATACGATCCTTACTCCATGCAGGACGCATGGACGGAAAAATATGACACCTTCCCCGGCTGGAACTGTCGGATCACTGCTTGTGGGCTGTTCGGTGATTTTATCACTGTCACGGGCAAGGCAGACCTTGACTCAGCCGAGGACACCCTGTTTATGGACTATGAAACACTGGATTCTGACCCAGAATCCCTTTGCGGCGATGAAAGACAAAAGTTTGATGCGCTGTTCGCCCCGGTTAAAACCACCAATACGACCGATATTCCTACCCATTTGAAAACGATTCAGCAGGAATGGAAGAAACGCGGTCTCTCCTTCGTGGACGATGATAAGATCCGTCTCGTCTCCGTAGTCCTGCACGATCAGTTCTCTGAAACGGACAATTCTCTTATGATCGGTCATGTCGGCGTTATGCTTCCCACATCGGATGCGGTATATTTTGTCGAAAAGGTCGCTTTTCAGGAGCCGTATCGCTTGTTGAAGTTCAAAAATCGAACCGAGTTGAGCGATTATCTGATGCTGAAATACGACAACTCGTGGGGACAGGACACCGCCCACACCTTTATTATGGAAAATTCAGACCTGATGGACAGCTGGCGCATTCTTGAAGAGCAGGAAAATGCAAGCTAAAAGCATCGCATTCGTTGGGAGCCGTTTAGTCTGACAGATCATTCGCCCCCTGATACCAAAAAGACGCTGCAACCTCTCACCCAGAGGCGGCAGCGTCCTTTTTATATCGGAATATTTTGTTCGCAGGGGAACTCCGGGCTTATGACAGGGTATGTATAATGTGCAGAGCCATATCAGCATTTTCTTTGTCCACAAACACCTCTGTGACATACCTCGGTTTTATGCCGAGGGTTCCAATTCTCGCTTGGTCAAATGTGTTATGCCGATTGACATCTTTGGATTTGCAATAGAATTTAATTCCAGCTGCCGCCAACGCATCCGTGATGCGATTGCATTGGTAAGGGTCAGAAACTGTTGCAACTAGCGATTTGAAAAAATGCTCTAACATAAAGAGACCTCCTTGTATACACTCTAATCTCGTACAAAGCCATCCGGCACATAATGGTCGCTGTATCCATTCGGGAGCTGTTCCAACGGTTCGCCGTCAACTTGATATGTCAGGTACATCTCAACAGGCAGGAACGTCTGAATCAAGGAATCTTTCTCATTTTTCAGTAGATTCTTCCAGATTCTTTCGGTACTGTGCCGGACTGACACCATACTCTTTCTTGAATACCCGGCTAAAATAGAGTGGGTTATCATACCCTACGATCTCTGCAATTTCTCCAATATTGTATTCGGTGTTCTCCAATAAGCTTTGTGCATTTACCATCCGAAGGGACAGGATGTATTGTGCAGGGCTTATTTTCATGTACAGCTTAAAATTACGGATAAACCAGTTCGTACTGATATGCAGCGATTCTGCGTAATCGTCCACACTGACCTTTGTATTATAATTTTCGTTAAAGTAGGCAGCGGCGGCTTCGATTTCTTCGGGGATGCTTGTAGTTGTTTTCTCGCTTTCCTGCTGTTGCCTGCTTACTAAAAGCAGAATGATGTTGAAGAGAGAAGCAATATAATCTTCATAGTCATATTCACATTGTTGCAGTTCCCGGATGATCTTTCGGAACAGCATTTTGTAATCCGGCAGTGTGCCGCTGTAAAAAACGTGCTTGTCCAAGGGTATTCCGTGATAGTTCAGGATGTTTTTGACATCATATCCTGTAAAGTGAATCCAGAACACCTCTGGATGATCTTCTACATAGTAGACATACTTCTGGATTTCTTTCGGCTGATACAGCACCATGTGTCCAGAAGTCACCACTTCCTCAACACCATCGAACCAGAAGTGTGCTTTACCAGATGCCACATAGAGGATTTGATAGTCTCTGCGACCCTTTGCCCAAAAAGTAGGTAGCTTAGGGCGTTTTTTCAAGCGATAAGTGCCGCAGCTGCCTACGACCAGCGGCTTTGAGTAGTCTTTGAAATCCAAACGGGAGTTGTTCAAATATCCTGAGTTGAAATACATCCCTGCGTCCTCCTCATCCTCAGAGATTTTACAGTGATTTAGGAAATGTTCTATCAAAAAATTACAAACTCTTTGATTTTGTGCATATTTTGTTCCATCTTGTCTATATCTTTTCGTTCCATTAGATTCTATAATATTTTCAGACGAAACGCAAGAGATTTGGGCAACTTGCGTAATGAGAATTCCAGTCTGAAGTGCGCAGCAGATTGGTCGCGCCCACACAAAACAAGCAAGATGGGAGAAAGCACAATGACTGAGAAGCATTATCTAAAGTGGTATAATAAAGTCGGCTATGGTTCAGGCGATATTGCAGGAAACGTGGTGTATGCATTCCTGTCCTCCTTCGTCATGATCTATCTGACCAACACCGTTGGCCTGAACCCCGGTATTGTCGGCACTCTGATTGCAGTTTCCAAACTGCTGGACGGTGTGACGGACATTTTCTTTGGTTCTTTGATTGACAAAACGCACTCCAAGATGGGCAAAGCCCGTCCTTGGATGCTGTACGGCTACATTGGCTGTGCCATTACGCTGGTGGCAATTTTCGCCATCCCGACCAATCTGGGACAGTTTGCACAGTACGCATGGTTCCTGATCGCATATACTCTGCTGAACGCTGTATTCTACACTGCCAACAACATTGCTTACTCTGCACTGACTGCTCTCGTCACGAAGAACAGTGCCGAACAGGTCGAGATGGGTTCTTGGCGTTTCATGTTCGCCTTTGCCACCAGCCTGCTCATCCAGTCCATCACACTGGGTGCTGTTATGGCATTGGGCGGTGGTGCTGCCGGTTGGCGCACTGTTGCAATCATCTACGCCATCATCGGTCTGCTTGTCAACACCCTCTCCGTTTTCTCCGTGAAGGAACTGCCGGAAGGCGAATTGGTGGATACCACCGACAAAAAGGAAATCGAGCAGGACGAAAAGTACAATCTAGTTCAGGCTGCAAAGCTGCTTGCTGGTAACAAATATTATATGATGATTTGCGTCACCTACATTTTGCAGCAGATCTACGGTGCCATGATCAGCATGGGCACCTACTATGCAACCTACATCCTTGGCAACCAGAATCTGTTCGGTGTATTCTCTTGGGCAGTCAATATTCCTCTGATCATCGCTCTGGTATTCACCCCGACGCTGGTTGCCAAATGGAGCGGAATGTACAAGCTGAACGTCATGAGCTATACTCTGGCAACCGTTGCCCGTGCACTGGTTGCTGTAGCTGGTTACATGGGCAGCGGCAATGTGACCTTGATGCTGCTCTTTACTGCAATCGCAGCTCTTGGTCAGGGTCCTTGGCAGGGCGATATGAACGCTGTGATCGCAGCCTGCTCCGAGTACACTTGGCTGACGAAGCATAAGCGCGTGGATGGCACGATGTACTCCTGCACTTCTCTCGGTGTGAAGCTGGGCGGCGGTCTGGGTACTGCCATCACCGGCTGGCTGCTGGCTGCAAGCCATTTCGATAGTGCGCTGGCTGTCCAGCCCGAATCCTGCATCTCGATGCTGAAGATCATGTATCTTGTGATTCCGTTTGCTCTGGATGCCATCATCACCTTCATTCTCTCTCGTATGAAGGTCGAAGAAGCAAATGAAAAACTGCGTGCAGCAGCCTGATAACAAGCCATTATCATTTCTCCTTCATCTGCTGTTCCCCGGAGGAATCCAGCGATTCCTCCGGGGAGGCTGGAGAAATATTATAAAATTATAAAAGGTAAATGAGGAAATACTATGGCTGCATTTGATTTTGCAAAAGTAAAAGACCCCACCTTTTTCAAGGAAAACGTGCTGAATGCTCATGCAAGTTTCCGTACTTACGCTTCCCGCGAAGAATATCGGACAGGCTCCTCTTCTTTGGCGCTGAAGCTGGACGGTATCTGGAAATTCGCCTACGCAAAGAACTACACCAGTGCCATCCCCGGCTTTGAAAAGACGGATTACGATTGCAGCGGCTGGGATGACATTCATGTTCCGGCACACATCCAGATGGAGGGCTACGACATTCCCCAGTACGCGAATGTTCAGTATCCGTGGGATGGCCGTGAAGAAGTACAGCCGGGTGAGATCCCGCAGTGGTTCAATCCGGTGGCAAGCTATGTAAAATACTTCGAGCTGCCGGAATCCATGCAGGGCAAGCCCGTCCACATCGAGTTCGAGGGTGTGGAAAGCGGCATGGCTCTTTGGCTGAACGGGTCTTATGTGGGTTACACCGAGGACAGCTTCTCCGCACACGCATTCGATCTGACTCCCTATCTCCAGCCGGGCGTGAACAAACTTGCTGTGCAGGTGTTCAAGTGGACTTCCTCCAGCTGGTGCGAAGATCAGGACTTCTTCCGCTTCTCCGGCATCTTCCGCAGTGTGTGGCTGTACGCCATCCCCACTGTGCATCTGGAAGATATATCCGTCAAAACGCTGTTTGCCGGGGATGATTTTACTCATTCCAAGCTGGAAGTTGCATTGCAGGTGGAGGGTAAGGGCGCAGCCCGTCTGACCCTGCGCCGCAGTGAACTGGAAGTGTTCTCCGAAAAAATCGCACTGAACGGCGGCTCTGCTCTGTTCAGCCATGCGGTGGAGAACCCCTACCTGTGGAGTGCAGAGGACCCGGCTCTGTATGAACTGGAAATCGAGCTGCTGGACGATGCAGGCCATCTGGTAGAGGTGACCGGGCAGAAAGTCGGTTTCCGCAAGTTTGAGCTGAAGAACAATCGGATGCTGCTCAACGGCAAGCGCATCGTGTTCAAGGGTGCCAACCGTCATGAGTTCAGCTCCATTACGGGTCGTGCTGTGGGCGTACACACCCATGAGGAGCTGCTTCGGGATATCATCACCATGAAGCAGAACAACATCAATGCCATCCGTACCAGCCATTACCAGAATCAGGATGCACTGTACGACCTGTGCGACGAGTATGGTCTGTATCTGATCGCAGAGAACAATCTGGAATCCCATGGCACATGGGATATTCATCAGGCGGGCATTCGCGGCATCGAGGGTGTTTTGCCCAATGATAAGCCGGAGTGGAAAGCTGTCTTGTTTGACCGCATAAATTCCACTTACCAGCGTGACAAAAATCACCCTGCTGTTCTGATCTGGTCTCTGGGCAACGAATCGTTTGGCGGTGAGACCCTGCTCCAGATGGCAGAGATGGTCCGCCGCTTTGATGACACCCGTCTGGTGCATTACGAAGGTGTGGTCAATGATCCCCGCTTCCTCGAAACCACCGATATCGAGAGCCATATGTACAGCACTGTGAAGGACATTAAAGAGTATCTGGCACAGGGCGATAAGCGGCCTTATATCGAGTGCGAATATTCTCATGCTATGGGCAACTCCAACGGTGCTTTGCACAAGTACACGGAACTTGCCGACCAGAAGGACTGCGGCTATCAGGGCGGCTTCATCTGGGATTACATCGACCAGTCCATCTGGAAAAAAGACCGCTACGGCAAGTGGTTCCAAGCCTACGGCGGCGACTTCGGTGAGCGTCCTACCGACTATAATTTCAGCGGGAACGGCATTGCCTACGGTGGTGACCGTGCTCCTTCTCCCAAGATGCAGGAGGTCAAGTTCTGCTATCAGAACATCGCTGTTTCCATCGACAACTCTGGCTTCGAAGTCTGGAATAAGAACCTGTTCACCTCTACGGATGCTTTCGACTGCGTTGCACTGCTGCATCGTGATGGAAAGTTGTATCAGCAGCAGAAACTAGCCAATATTGATGTTGCTCCCGAAGAGCGTTCCAGCTTCCCGCTGCCATTTATGGTTCCTGCGCTCCCCGGTGAATATGCAGTGACCATCAGCTTCCGTTTGAAGGAGGACACCAGCTGGGCAAAGAAGGGTCATGAAGTCGCCTTTGGACAGGGTGTGATCGCTGTGGTTCGTTCCATTCCCAGCAAGAAGGTCACGCCGTTTACCGTTACGCACGGTACACACAACATCGGTGTCCGTGGTGAGAATTTCGATGTTTTATTCTCCGATCTGAACGGCGGTCTGACTTCCTACCGCTATGCCGGCAAGGAGATGATTCAGGAGATTCCCCGTCCCAACTTCTGGCGCGCTCCCACCGACAACGACTGCGGCAACAACATGGGCGGCGTTCGCGGCCAGTGGAAGCTGGCAAGCCTGTACGCTACCGTCAAGGGCATCGGCAAGGAGATTCCGTCTGTTCATGGCGGCACCATCCTCCAGAACCCCACCTGCGAGGTGGAAGCCGACAGCGTGGTCGTGACCTATCTCTATAACCTCCAGACCAGCCCCGCAGCAGAGTGCAGCCTGCAGTACCGTGTGTTCGGTGATGGCCGCATCCAGACCACCCTGCACTATGACCCGGTGGAAGGACTTGCAGCAATGCCGGAGTTCGGCGTACTGTTCAAGATCGACGCTGACTACGACACAGTGGAGTGGTACGGAAACGGCCCTGCGGAGACCTACTGGGATCGTCAGCATGGTGCAAAGCTGGGCATTTACCAGAACAAGGTCGCAGACAACATGGCACAGTACCTTGTGCCGCAGGAGTGCGGTGCAAAGACCGCTGTGCGCTGGGCAAAGGTAGTGGACCGCAAGGGTCGCGGGCTGCTGTTTACCGCAGATGCCGCAAAGCCCATGTTCTTCTCTGCGCTGCCCTACACTCCCCATGAAATGGAGAGTGCCAAGCACCCCTACGAGCTGCCCCCGGTCCATTACACGGTGATTCGTGCCATCGGCGAGCAGATGGGCGTCGGCGGTGATGACAGCTGGGGTGCCAATGTCCACCCGGAGTATATTCCTGATGTGACCAAGCCTGTGGAGTTCACCTTTACGTTCCGTGGCATCTGATGATTGCCCGCAAATGAGGTGTTCTCTGTGAAAAAAGCGAAAGATCAGCCTGAATCTGAACCAGTCGAACTAGCATCCCTTGTTGGAGAACGGATCAGAAAGATACGCAAAGAAGAGGGGTTAAGCCTAGAGCTTTTTGCTTTACGTTGTGACATGAATGCCGCATACGTTGGGCATATTGAACGCGGCGTTCAGAATCCAACTTTGAACACGCTGGAACGTATTTGCAAGGGTCTGGACATCAGCGTAGAAGACCTTTTCATAGATAAAAGCGCAACGGTTGATATGAATACTGCCGCATTGCAGTATTTCTCTCAGATTACTCGTGATCTTTCACCAGAACAATTTCATCGACTGCTAAACATCATAAAAGAGATCGTAGCCGTGATGAGATGACCCTCGTTATAAGACACCTTCGCATTGAGATATGGACATCCCTGCATGAGATTCCTATCAAAAGCGAGGGTGTCTTTTTGGTATTACAAAATCTCAATTCCTGACGCCACTATTTATAAGTAGTGCTTCACTCTATATAAGTAGCGTTGCTATGCCAAAATAACCGTATTCAGCTTTTGTTCAGAGCATTTCTTTGAATGGTTCTCCAAACTTTCTTTAACGTATTGAAGTATACAAATGTTTAGGATATAATCAGCACATTCCCCAAAAGCTATATAGAATTACACAAAAAATTTGATAGGAGGCGTACACACATGAATTGTTTCGGTTCAAGGTTTTTATTAGCAAAACCTGCAGGCTGCAAAGTCGCTGGTTGTGCTCATCCGCACCCCTTTGCACAGGTTCATCGGCTGATGATAGAACCGGATTGGCTGATGAAAGAGCCTCCAAAGGGAAGTTTCCTGCCGTCTCTCCCATCCATGCTGCGGCAATGCCACCCATCCTCGTTGACGGAGGTCGGCTGACATGAAGGATCGACTGAAAGACCACCTTGAAGGCTGGCAGTTTTGCGAAAACTGTGATATGCAGGCATTGGGCGTGGATATTCAGACCATCCAGAGCATCGTAGGCCATGCCGATACCGAGATGACTGAGCATTATCGCCATGTTCAGGAGTCCATTCGGCAGAGTGTGATCCAGTTGTTCAGTAAGGCATTTTCGGCCTAAAAGTTAGACAGAACGGCACTAATTAGACCAGATAAAATCTTTGGCATTGTGGTCAAAATTGTGGTCAAAACCAAATGAGGCCAGCCTATAAACAAAAAAATCCAACGATTTCTAACGTGAAATCGTTGGATTTATGGTCCAGCAGAGCTGGACAAATCCGAACTTTTTCCTTCTACCCCATCAGCCGTCAAAGCGTCCTCAAATCGGACGGTTTGGGTGCCATCCTTGTAGTTGAACGTGATTAGCATCCGGTCATCGTACAGGAAAATGGCATTTATAAAAATTTCAATCAGCGCTTTCCGCTGCTTTTTCTGCGAAATATCGAACTTTCTGAATTTCATCAGCCAGAATCGGATGAAATCCTCATTGAAGCTGGGCTTCTTCAATTTTTCATCTGCGATTTTTACAGTCAGCTCATCTTTCTGGATTTCCAGCGCTTCCAGACGCTCTTTCGTTGTCCGGGTGTACAAGCCGTCCTCGATTGCCTTCATCAGGTTGTCCAACTTTTTGTTGACCTCTCGCAGTTGCTTTTCCAGCAGCGGGATCGTGGTGTTCTCCTGATTCTGGACATCCATGACCAGTTGAACGATCTTGTCGATCATCGCATCGTCCTGAATCAGCTTCATGGTCTCCCGGACGACCAGATCTTCCAGCCAGTCCTTCTGCACGGTCTTTTTATTGCAGCCCTTGCGGCGCTTGACGTTGGCGCATTTATAATAATAGTAGGTGCGCCCGGTGGCACTGGTTCCGCTTTCGCCGAACATCAGCGCACCACACTTGCCGCAGAACAGCTTGGTGGTCAGCAGATATTCCTCGTCTGCCTTGCCACAGGCAGGGGCACGCTTGTTCTTATCCAGACGCTTCTGCACCCGGTCAAACAGGTCTTTCGGAACAATAACCGGAATTGCATCCGGCACAACGATATCCCGGAAAGACAGTTCGCCAATGTACCGACGGTTCTTCAGCATGGTATTTACGCTGCTGTGGGTCATTTTGCCGCCCAGCATATTGCGGACACCCTTGTCGTTGAGGAAGTTTACGATCTCCACCATCTTATCGCCGTTATCATACCGCTGAAAGGCTTCCAGTACCAACGGAGCGGTCAGCGGGTCAAGATGATAGAACTTGTCATCGTCGATTTTATAGCCGATGGTTCCCGTACCGCCGGTACACTTCCCTTTCAGAGCGTTCTCAGTTTGACCACGGATCACCTTTTCGGACAACTCTGCGGAATAGTATTCTGCCATACCTTCCAGAAGGGTTTCCACCAGAATGCCCTGTGAACCCTCGGCAATGGGCTCCATGACGGAAATCAGATGGACGCCGTTCTTTTTCAGAATCATCTTATAGTTTGCGCTATCAAAACGACTCCGGGCAAAGCGGTCAAATTTCCAGACGAGAACAACATCAAACAGCTTCTTGCCGCTGTCTTTGATCATCTGCTGGAACTCCGGGCGGTTGTCTGTTTTGGCGGAGAATGCACGATCAATGTAGTGTTTGATGACCGTGATACCGTTTTTTTCCGCATAAGCCGTACATTCCCGAATCTGGCCTTCAATGGATTCTTCACGCTGGTTATCCGATGAATAGCGGGCGTAAATTACGGCGGTCATAGGCTCACTTCCTTTTTCTTATCGAACAGACGGGTAGCTTTTTGCATACTTGTAAATCTGCCGTGCACAGTCAAGGCTCATTTTGCTGGAATCGTTGTGTTTGAGCCATGCATTCACATTGCCCGGATTCAACTTCAAGTCTGTGTAAAGGCGATAATTCGTCAATTTCTTTTTCTGCTGAAGTTCCAATACCCGGCGATGGATCAGTTCTTTCGTGTCATTGTCTGCAAGAGCAGAATCTCGTACTGAACAATAGCTGCGCCAGACTTTCCGATAGCCTTCTGGCAGTTCAGGTGACTGTTTTTCCAGAAGTAGCAGCATTTGCGCCAGCGAGTAGCGATTGGAAAGCTGCTCATATTCCGCAACAACAGCGCTAGTTACAGTATAGCGGAGCAACAAATCCACTTTATCAAAAGTTAGCGTATAGAGAAACAGCGGTTCTTTCAGGCGGGGATTTTCGTTCAGACAATCCGCCAGCTTATGGACGCTTGCCGTCTGCACCCCGGCAAGCTCTGCCACATACTTCTTCAAGAAACCTTCAAATGTCAGCTTTCGCATGGTCTCCACCTCTCCACATACGCCTGATAGCGGATATAAAAATCCCGATACCGCCAGTCGTTCAAGATGCTGGCTTTCAGTTCATCTTCATCCGTTGCAAGGTGTTCCAGCAAATTCCAATCCAACGAATTCCGCACAGCCTCGCTCTCTACGTCTGCCTTGTCGGTGTCCCGGAAAGAGCACAGCTTTGCAATCACCAAGTCCTCCAGACTGGGTGTATAGAACTGCACCTTTGTACCACCAAAGGGTAGCGGCTGAAGCCGGTCTTGGAAGTTATACGGGAAATTGTCGATGTAGGCTTCCACATCGGTGTTGATGTCGTACTTGCCGAGCAAACTGTATAGTTCTTTCGGAACACTCAAGGCATCAATGTCATGGGTGGCGCGGGTCAGCTTACCCATCAAAATGAATGCACTGCCGCCCACAATCACCATCTGATAGCGGTTGTTATTGTCGATCATCAGATCGGCGTCTTCGTCCAGACGTTCCAGACGCTTGCGGAGGTCATCTAAGATCATCTTGCCCATAAAACAGCCTTTCGTATTTTCAATAATAGTATTTTCTAAAATCATTTTACAGAAAAGGAATCCGATTGTCAAGCACAAATCAACGACATTTCATACAATTCATACTACCATGTTGTCAGTTCACATCTCACACTGGCTAATGACCGTGCTGATTGCCGTATCATATGCCACCGGTGGATACTTAAATTTTTTCAGTAAGTGTTTCACCATCTTACGCATACTCGCACGGGCAGTTTCTTTTTTCTGCAGGTCTATTACGCTCGCATTACTGAATTTCTGCGTTTCCAGCCATCTCCATTGCAGCGTTCGATTGACACAGGTTGAGTTATCGGCAGATACAGCAAACACAACGGGCGGCTCTGATAACAGAGCTGCCCGTTGTGTTCGTTTATGAAAAGGAGAACTTAGATCTCATACCACTTGATCTCGTTGGCATCCAGATGCAGAGCAAAGCTGCTGCCGTCTGTGGTGTAAACGGTGGTGTCCTGCGGCTCGTACGTGTTGTTCACCACACAATACTTGCCGTTCTTGACGTAGGCGTGAACTTCTACATTATAATTGGAGCTGAACCATGTATGCAGCTCTTCCTCACTGTGGGCGCTCCACAGGATAGCACGGTACAGGGTACGACTGTTGGCAAAGCTGTACGGCACGCCGCTGATGTACACGGCACGACCCTTGCCGAAGTCGTGTGCCGCCATCTGCACTTCTTTGTTTCGCTGCACCAGCACTTCGGTGCCTTCGAGGGCGTAGATGTTCTTTTTGCCCTCGCCAAAGTCCACGGGTTGGTCGGCGTCCTGTAGGATAAAGTGGTCGGGGTGCTCCTCCCAGTTGTATTTGTCGTAGTTGAGGGTGAAGCCGTTTTCTTCCTCCACGCCCAGCACACTGGCAAGCTGGAGAATGTGGCCCTGATACGGGTGACCGGAAGGCTCACCCACGCCGATGAAGCCGCCGCCATTCCAGACGAACTTGCGGATGGCAGAGGAGATCTCCGGGTCTTCCCACCAGATGCCGCCGGTGTGTGCGGTGTCGGCATCGCCTACATTGATAATGACATCCAACGAATCCAGCAGATGCGGGTCGTTCTTGATATCCTCAAAGCTGATAAACTTCACATCAAAGGGCGCACCGGACAGCATCTCAATGACACCGGCATAGCTATAGTTCTGCTTGTAATAGAGGGCGTGATGCACCATGTGACAGCCCCAAGCCCGCATTTTACCCCAACAGTTCAGCACGGCCACTCGCTTGACACAGTAGGGTGTGGTGTCCTTGATGTTCTCGTACAGTTCGCGGAACTCGTTGCAGACGCTCTCCACGTAGTCCACGAACTCCGGGAACTGCAAGGCCAGTTTCAGATAGCCGCCATAGCCGATGCGGTCGATGGGCTTGCGCAGGATAGCGCGGCGGGCTGTAACCCAGTTCTCCTTGGCTTCCCGCACCGGGTCGCCGCCCTCGTGGAAGGTGTCGGGGAAGAAGTACGGCAGGAAACGGCCCTCGGTGTACTTCACGCCCTCAATGTCAGAGATCAGGCGCAGGGTGGAGCCGTTGCCCACGCTGCCCACTACGGCATCCAGTCCGATGGTCTTGAACTCCGGCATGAAAGGTTCGGTGCCGATCCAGTGATCGCCGAGGAACATCATGGCTTCGCACCCGCACGCGTGGGTGATGTCCACCATCTCCTTGGCAAGCTTTGCCACCTCGCGGCGCTGGAAGGCCTGAAAATCCCGAAATTCCTTGCTGGGCACCCGATACTGGTTGTTGTAGTAGCCCTGATCGATGATGTACTCCGGGCGGAACTTGTAGCCCACCTCCTGCTCAAACTGATTCAGGATGTAGGGGCTGACCGAAGCAGAGTAGCCATACCAGTCCACGAACTTCTCCCGCTTCAGCTCGTCGAAGATCAGGGTGAACTGGTGGAAGAAGGTGGTGTAGCGGATGACGTTCACATACGGATGCTCCTGGATGAACTTCCGCAGACGTTCCATCGAATACTTGTGGGTCTTGGGCTGACGGACATCAAAGGTGATCTGATGCTCAAAGTTCGTCCATCCGTTGGTGGTGGCATTGTACATGTGTACCGGATCCCAGATGAGGTAGGCCAGAAAGCTGACCGTATATTCATGGAACGGCACGGCCTGCACGGTCACGCTGCCGTCCGCATAGCTCCACTTTTCCGGCGGCACGGGCTGGCCGGTGGTTCGGTCCATGACCTCCCACCAGCGGGTGATGTCATCGTTGGTGTTCACCTGCATCAGCTCCGGGCTGATGCCCTTCATCAGCGGGATGGTCACGGTGTCGCCGGGCGCGGTGTAGAAGCCGGTCATGATGTAGCACTGCTGCACCTCGTCCGGGTTTGCCTTTGCCCATGCGTTATCCTTGCGGGTGGTATAATAGGTGGAGTAGATCTTGGCGTCCGCATCCTTGAGCTGCTGCGGAAAGTCGGTGCCGTCGCAGTCGCGGATGGCATCGGCACCCCACTTTTTTAAGATCTCCAGTGTTTCGGGCACAACGTCCAAGTCTGTGGGAATGGTCACGCGCCCGGTCTTTCTCAATTCGTCCATGGGAAACTCTCCTTTTGCCTCTTTTTGAATCGTAGGGGGTCAATCGTAGGCGGCGTTATACAGCGCCAGCACAGCCAGCAGCAGCGCTACGCCCACCAGCATGATGCCAAGCCCTGCCAGCTGTCCGGTCATTTTCCAGCCGGACACCACCAGCACCAGTGCCAGCACGAACAGCACCAGCATCAGTACCATGCGCAGGGCGGGATGCTCTTTCCAGTATGCTTTCATCGTTTGTCACCTTAACCTTTCAGGCCGCCCACGGTCATGCCCTGCGTCAGCTGCCGCTGCACGCAGATGTACAAAATCAGGGTGGGCAGCATTACCAGCACAAGACCTGCATACATCGTGCCGTACTGGGCGGCGCTCTGCTGCGCCTGCATCAGGTTCAAAAGACCTACCGGCAGGGTGCGGGGTGCCTTGGTGGAGCTCATCAGGGTCATGGAGATGATATACTCGTTCCAGAAGGACAGGAAGTTGAACAGGATGATGGTGATGATGGAGGGCTTTGCCATGGGGAAGATGATGCGGGTCATGGTGGAAAAGTAGCTTGCACCGTCGATATAGGCGGCCTCCTCAAAATCGTGGGGCAGGGTGGCAAAGTAGCCCGACAGCAGGTAGATGGTAAAGGGCAGCGCGGTGGCGGCGTATACCACCGCCAGCACCACCAGATTGTTCAGCAGAAAGCCGCTGCCGAAATGGCCTTTCAGCCACACATCGCCGTCCCGCAGCATCAAAAAGATGGGCACCACGATGTAGTTCACGTTGATGAACAGACCCGCCATGAACAGGGTGTTCAGTACCTTGCGCCCCTTGAAGTGGAAGCGGGACAGGCAGTAGGCGGCGGGCAGGGCAACGACCAGCAGCAGTGCCAGCGCCAGCGCGGTGACGATGACCGAGTTGAGCATATATTCGCCCATTTTCGCGCCGTTCCATGCGTTGACGAAGTTCTGCCAATAGAACCCGGCGGGCAGTGCCCAGGGGTTGCCGTAGAACTCTGCATTCTGCTTGATGGAGGCCATGAACACCCATGCCACCGGCACGATGATGGTAACGGCCAGCAGAACCAGCACAAAATAGATGAAAAACTTGTACAGACCTTCCGCAGAGCGGGAAGATTTTTCGGTGGTATTCTGCATCTTCTTCCCTCCTTAAAATTCCAGCGTATCGCGGTTGGTGACCTTGTTGACACAGGCGGACAGGGCAAACGAGAACAGGAAGATTACCACGCCGATGGCCATACTGTAACCATACAGGCCAGCGTCTTTCTGGCTGTACATATAGCTCAGTGCCACATCCGATGCGCCGTTGGGCCCGCCGCTGGTCATGGCCTTGACGAAGAGGAAGGCCATGTTGATGGTGGAGATGATAAAAAAGGTGAGGGTGGTGCGGATATTCGTCCAGATGAGAGGGATGGTGATCTGGAAGAACTGGGTCAGCCGTCCGGCACCGTCCAGATTGGCGCTCTCGTACAGGCTGATGGGCACGGCAGACATGGAGGCCATGTACATGACCATGTAGTAGCCGATGGCCTGCCACACCATGGCAATGATGATGGAGGGGATGACCAGTTTTTCGCCCTTCCACAGGATGGGGTCGCTCATGTTGTGGAACAGGCCGATGATGCTGTTCAGCATGCCGTTTTCCGGCTTATAGATGGCAGAGAAGATGCCAGAGATGACGACCACCGACAGGATGTTGGGGATGTAGAAGATGATGCGGAAAAAGTTCTGGCCTTTGATCTTCTCCCGGGTGAGGATGGCGGCAAATACCAGTGCAAAGGCGAAGGTGATCAGGGTGACCGTTACCACCAGCAGGATCATATTCTGCATGGAGCGGATGAACTGGGCGTCCCGCAGCAGATGCTGGAAGTTTTTAAGCCCCACAAAGGTCTCGTTGGGAGAATAGGCACCCCGCTCATACAAACTCATGCGGAACACGTTGAGGGTGGGCAGGATCATAAAGAGAAAAAACAGGATGGTAGCCGGTGCCACACAGAGGAATACGAACCGTTTGCGGCTTTTATCCGTTCTCATAGGGGATTGACCGCTCCTTTCTTGATGGTACTGTACAGCCCAAAAAAGCGGAGGCGGTAAAAACCGCCCCCGCTGGGCAGGGCTTAATTACTCGATGATGTTGGCGCGCATCTGGTCGCTGGCGGACTTGATGCCATCGATCCACTGCTGCTCGGTCATGCTGCCGGAGACCAGCGAGTTGACGGGATCGAAGAACACAGTGCGGACTTCCACGCCGGGGATGGCGCTGAAGGCTGCAAAGTTGCCCATAGCTGCCTTTGCGCCGTTGTCGTAGATAGAGTAGAACATCTTGTTGTCGCCTTCCAGACTGTCGGCGATGCCCAGCACAGGCTGGATAGCGCCGCTCTCGGCGAACAGCTTGCAGGCTTCGTCGCTGTACAGGTAAGCCACGAACTGCTTGGCGGCATCCTGATGCTCGGCACCGGCGGGGATCCATGCCTGCTCGAACCAGGTGTAGCTGTAACCATCGCCGCCGGCCTTGACAGCGGGCAGAGCGGTCATGCCCCACTCAAAGCCGTCTGCACGGGGTGCTTCGGCCATCTCGCCCACGATCCAGGTGCCGTTGGGCATAAACAGGGCCTTGTTGTCCAGCACCAGCTGCTGGTTCTGGGTAAAGTCCTGATCGTTGGCCTGTGCGGGGGTGATGGGGTTGGTGTAGGAAGCCAGCTTTGCCACGATATCAAAGCAGGTCTTTGCCTCGGGGGTGTCCCAGATGCCTTCTTCGTAGTGGGTAGCCTTGTTGAAGAAGTCGGGGCCGCCTGCGGCGTACATCAGCGCATAGAAGAAGGCGTCGAAGTAGCCGGTGGTGGGGTAGGTGAACAGGTAGGTGCCCTCAGCGGCAGCCTTGTCGCCCAGTGCCCACATCTCGTCCCAGGTCTTGGGCACGTCCCAGCCCTTTTCCTTCAGGAAACCGGCGTTGTAGAACAGGCCGCAGGGGCTGTAGAACATGGGAGCCAGATAGGTTTTGCCGTCGCCGTAGGGGTTGGTCAGGGAGGTGTCGGTAAAGCCGCCGGCGATCTTCTCGCTCACCTTCTTGCTCTCGCCGGGCACGGTCATGCTCAGCACATCGGTGATGTCGGCGATCAGGTTGCCCTTGATGAACTGCTCGGTCAGGGCAGCTTCACGACCAGTGGCCAGATGGACCACGTCGGGGTAGTCGCCGCCCTGCATGGAGGGGCCGATGACGTCCTCCAGCTT
>OHMH01000483.1_pt1 | contig 20671 bp, 16 predicted proteins | sample 1569311 | NCBI WGS metagenome assembly OHMH01 (sample SAMEA3879503, study PRJEB24766) | human gut metagenome | biome: human-associated habitat; feature: feces | place: USA | collected 1985/1987
ACATGATCTCTTTTTATAATATTCAAATAATTTAAGCTATTCAATCACAATTTAATCAGATTCTACTTCGCATGTAAATCCAGCATCCGTGATCGTCTTGATCGTATCTTGAATTCCCTGTCCATCTGCAGTCAGATATCCTGAAGCAAAGATAGAATTTACAACGGTCAATAATTCCTTTTCCCTTCCTTTAAAATAAATTTCACGTCCAGCGGCACAGCGGATATCAGATGTTGGAACCAGTAATCTTGCCAGACATAATACTTTCAGGCAGTATTCTGGTGTCAAATTTGAAGTATCTTTATCCTGCAGAGGTGTTCCTTTGATCGGAATTAAGAAGTTGATCGGAAGTGCTTCTGGATTGATTTCTTTCAGATCCAATAACATATCAACAACATCTTCCTTACTCTCGCCCATACCAATGATACCACCGCTGCAGATTTCAAATCCAAGGTCCTGTAACATATGAATGTTGTTTACACGCTGTTCGTATGTATGTGTTGTGCAGATATTTGGATAATTGGAACGGCTTGTATTTAAGTTATGGTTGATACGGTCTAATCCAGCTTCTTTTAACATTAAGGCCTGTTTCTTTGTTAAAAATCCGATAGAGCAGCATAAATGTGTACCCTCTTCTTTCATCTTATGAATTTTAGAAGCAAGTTCTTCAATCTCAGCATCGCTGAATTTCATACCGCTTAATCCGATACAATGACGGGAAAGTTTATGATCATGGACAAATGTGTTATCTCCATATAATTTTTCATCATCGACCCATTTATATTTTTCAATATCTGCATGGGAACGACAGGATTGTGCGCAATAAGCACAGTTCTGGGAGCAGTTTCCGCTTCTGGCATTTGTTAAAAGATGAATGCTTACATGGTTCCCTTTATATTTTTTACGAAGTGCTCCGGCACGTTCGATCAGTTCATTTAATTGTTCATCAGGTGTATTTAAGATCGTGATGGCTTCTTCACGGGTTAAATTTTGTTCTGAATTCATATAATGTATACCTTCCTTTATTTAAATTCGAAATATCTTATTAATCTGAACTTTAGCATGGAAAAAAACAATTGTCAACACGGTAAGTAGATTTGGTTAACGATAATAGAGATAATAAAATAACGATTGACATTCATTTTTATTCTCTGTATAATACTAAAAAGTTAGGAAGCTAACCATTTTGAAAAGAAAGGGATGAGTGAATGCAGGATATAAATGATAAGATCAATAACATGCACATGGGAAAACTGATCCATATGTTATCACATGAGATGAAGAGGAATCAGCCAATTGATAAAGTGATCAAGGCTGATCTTACCATCATGCAGAAACATATTTTAAAGTTTATTTTATTAGAAACAATGCATAAAGATCTTTATCAAAAAGACATTGAAGAAGAATTTCAGATCCGCAAATCAACTGTGACAGGATATGTACAGTTGATGGAGAAGAATGGATATCTGACAAGAGAAAGTGTCAAAGGAGATGCTAGAAAGAAGCGGCTGGTACCAACAGAGAAAGCCGAAGGATTAAGACAGGCAATCTTGGAAGATATTAAGCTTAGTGAAAAAAGAATGGAAAAAGGCATTCCTGAGGAAGATGTCATAACATGCAAACATGTTTTATATCAGGTATTACAAAATCTTATAGAAAAACACAAGGAGGAAGGAAAGAAAGATGAATAAGACCCTATTAAAATCAGTCCGAGAATACAAAAAACAATCCATACTTGCTCCAATCCTGGTAATTCTTGAGGTACTGATGGAAGTTTTGATTCCGATGGAGATGGCAAATATCATTGATATCGGAATGACAAGCGGAGATTTACATTATATTATCCAGCGAGGAGTGATCCTGGTTGTTATGGCAATGTTATCCCTGTTTTTCGGGATTTCAGCTGGAAATATGGCAGCCGTTGCAGGTGCCGGATATGCAAAGAACTTAAGACACGATATATTCTACAAAGTGCAGGAGTTCTCATTTAAGAATATCGACCACTTTGCAACATCAGGACTTGTCACACGTATGACAACAGATATTACAAATATCCAGATGGCCTATATGATGAGTATCCGACTACTTGCCAGAGCACCGATCATGATCATTTTATCATGGGTAATGACATTAAAGTACAGTGTGAAAGTAGCGATACTATTTTTGATCGTGATTCCATTACTAGGAGGAACATTGATCTTTATTGCGAAAAAAGCACATCCACACTTTATCAAAGTATTTGATGAATATGATATCTTAAATAATTCCGTACAGGAAAATGTAAACGCATCCCGTGTGGTAAAAGCATTTGTACGTGAAGATTATGAAATCGATAAATTCCACGGAATTTCCAAGTATGTATATACACTGTTTACAAAAGCAGAAAAGATCGTTGCATGGAACTCACCAGTTATGCAGTTTACAATGTATGTTGTTATACTTCTGCTTGTAGCGATCGGTGGAACAGGGATCATCCATGGAACAATGGGAACTGGAGAATTAACAAGTATCATCGTATACGCATTACAGATCATTGGTTCTCTGATGATGGTAACCTTCGTATTCGTAATGATCATGATCGCAGAAGCATCTACAGACCGTATTACAGAAGTTTTAGAAGAAGTACCAGAAATGCAGGATAAAGCAGATGCAGTAACAGAAGTAAAAGACGGAGAGATCATCTTTGATCATGTAAACTTCAGTTATGCAGGAGAAGGTGGAAATCTTTCCTTAAAAGATGTTGATCTTCATATCAGATCCGGACAGACGATCGGAATCATCGGTGGAACAGGTAGTGCAAAATCTACATTAGTACAGTTGATTCCAAGACTTTACGATGTTACAGAAGGATGTGTCAAAGTCGGCGGCATTGATGTCCGTGATTACAACTTAGAAGCATTAAGAGATCAGGTATCCATGGTACTCCAGAAGAATGTATTATTTACAGGAACAATTTACGATAATATCCGTTGGGGAGATGAAAATGCATCCGATGAAGAAGTTCAGAGAATGTGTAAATTAGCACAGGCAGACGGGTTTGTAAATGAATTTCCAGCTGGATACAATACACAGATCGTACAGGGTGGAAACAATGTTTCTGGTGGACAGAAACAGAGATTGTGTATCGCAAGAGCGTTATTAAAGAAACCAAAGATCTTGATCTTAGATGATTCCACAAGTGCGGTTGATACAAAGACAGATGCATTGATCCGTAAGGCATTCCGTGAAGAAATTCCGAATACAACAAAGATCATCATCGCACAGAGAGTATCTTCCATCGAAGATGCAGACCAGATCATCGTATTAGATGATGGAAAGATCATGGGTGTTGGAACATCCGAAGAATTATTAAAGACAAATGATATTTACAGAGAAGTCTATGAATCACAGGTGAAAGGGGGAGAAGACGATGAGTAAAAGACCAGAAAAGACGATCAACAAAAATACGGCGAAGACAGCAAAACGTCTTTTAAAATATGTAACAGATACTTATAAATTACAGTTTATTCTCGTGTTTGTCTGCATTTTCATCAGTGCAGCAGCTTCTGTATCTGTATCTTTATCATTGAAATTTATGCTCGATGACTTCATCCTGCCTTTGGTTGGACAGAGCAATCCAGATTTCACAAATTTTTACCACGCAATGATCGTCCTTGGATGCATCTTTGCAGCAGGTGTCATTGCAACATTTATTTATACAAGGATGATGGTATTTATCGGACAAGGAGTCCTAAAACGTGTCAGAGACGATATGTTTGAACATATGCAGACATTACCGATCCGTTATTTCGACCAGAATACAAATGGTTCGATCATGAGTTTATACACAAATGATACGGACACATTAAGACAGATGATCAGCCAGGCAATTCCTCAGGCATTGATGTCATTTTTCACGATCATTGTAACATTTATTTCTATGTTAGTATTAAGTCCGATTTTAACGATTCTTGCAGTTGTTGTTATCGGAATCATGATCACGGTGACAAAAGCGATTGGTGGAAACAGCGGAAAATACTTTATCCGCCAGCAAAAATCATTAGCCGATGTGACAGGATTTATCGAAGAGAGAATGAATGGACAGAGAGTTGTCAAAGTCTTTAACCACGAACGTAAATCAGAAGAAGAATTTGACAAGTTAAACGAATCTCTGTTTGAAAGTGCTGCAAATGCCAACAAATATGCAAATATCATGGGTCCAGTTGTAGGTAATATCGGAAACCTTCAATTTGTATTAACAGCGGTATTAGGTGGTGTGTTAGCTATTGAAGGTATTGGAGGGATCACATTAGGTGTCATGGCATCATACCTTCAGTTTACAAAGAGTTTCACACAGCCATTTATGCAGGTCGCACAGCAGTTTAACTCTATTGTAATGGCACTTGCAGGTGCAGAAAGGATCTTTGCCCTGATCGATGAAGAACCTGAGACAGATGAGGGATATGTAAGATTAGTAAATGCGAAGAAAGATGAAAATGGAAACATTATCGAATGTGAAGAAAGAACAGGAATGTGGGCATGGAAACATCCACACTCTGCAGATGGGTCTGTAACATATACAGAATTAACTGGAGATGTAAGATTTGAAGATGTAACGTTTGGTTACAACGAAGATAAAACCATCCTTCATGACATTAGTCTGTTCGCAAAACCAGGACAGAAGCTAGCATTTGTAGGATCCACAGGAGCCGGAAAAACAACGATCACAAACCTGATCAACCGCTTCTATGACATTCAGGATGGTAAGATTCGTTACGACGGAATCAACATCAAGAAGATCAAAAAAGACGACTTAAGACGTTCCTTAGGAATTGTATTACAGGATACACACCTGTTTACAGGAACGATCAAAGACAATATCCGTTACGGAAATTTAGGGGCAACCGACGAACAGATCTACGAAGCAGCCAAATTAGCACACGCAGACCAGTTCATCAAAATGCTTCCAGATGGTTACGACACTGTGATCAGCGGAGACGGAGAAGGATTATCTCAAGGACAGAGACAGTTACTATCCATTGCCAGAGCAGCCGTAGCCAACCCACCAGTACTGATCTTAGATGAAGCAACATCAAGTATTGATACAAGAACAGAAAGCATTGTACAGCGAGGAATGGATAACCTGATGAAAGGTAGAACTGTATTTGTAATCGCCCATCGACTATCTACGATCCGAAATAGTGATGCGATCATTGTACTTGAACATGGTAAGATCATTGAACGTGGAGATCATGAAGATCTTATTAAGAATAAAGGAACCTACTATCAATTATATACTGGTAAGTTGGAATTATCTTAAATTTGTGATTGGCCAACTGTAGATTTTGAGTATATGATAAAAAATAAATAAACGATCGGAAGAGCAGCTAGAGAATTTTCCTCACGTTTTTTACAGATCGCTGATCCGCCGGCTTTCCTTGCGTAACTCGCCTTCAAGGGTATTGAAAACAGAACTCTTTGAGGCTCAAACAACGCACCAAGCCGGCTGCGAATCCGTAAAAAACGTGGCAAAATTCTAATGCTGCTCTTCCGATCGTTTATTTATTTTTTATCATATACCTAAAGTCTATAGAGTGGACAATTTACAAGATTGAAAATTTAAGTGGGTGTGTATGGAGAACAGCATTGGTTGTAAAAAAGGAAATTTTCAGACAGAAAGTAATGTTATTATGCTTCATAAACATTCCAACAAATCACAATTGTATAAAAAAAGAAGCATCAAATATTCTTGACAGTATTACTAGGAAATGATATTATACGAATAATTCCTACTGGAAAACTATGAAAAAGAAAAACTATAAGAGAGGATGTGTAACAAAATGGGCATTAACACAGCAGATTTTGCCGCACTAGCAGTTACAATTGTTTTGTTTGCGGTTATCTATTATTTAGATTATAAGAAAGGCGTAGACTTCGGACTTTTAACATTATTAGGAACAGTTTTTGGAATCGCAGTTGGTCTGGGATTTGGAAATCATTTTACATATGTTGAGATTTTCGGACGTATCTATACCAATGTATTGACAGCACTTGTTGTACCAATGCTGTTATTTAGTATCATCGCAAGTATCACAAATCTAAGTGAGTCCATTCATTTAAAGAAAATCGGTGGAAAGTCAATCTTTTATCTGATCTTAAATACAGCGATCGCAAGTACGATTACAGTGATCGCAGCAGTCATCTTAAAAGTCGGTGATGGATTTGCTTACAAAGTAGCTGATGGATATCAGAAAGTTGAAGTTCCATCTGTTGTTGATACGATCGTAAACTTATTCCCAAGCAACTTCGCAACAAACTGGAGTGAAGGACAGATCATTCCGATCGTCGTATTTGCGATCATCATTGCATTATCTTACAATGCAATTTCCAAAGAAAATGAATCCGTAAAACCATTTAAAGCATTTATTGATGCAGGGAATCAGGTGATTGGACAGGCAATTGACTGGATCATTGGATTTACACCATATGCAGTATTATCTTTCTTGGCAAGAGCCGTTGGAAGAAGCAGTGTCACGGAATTGCTGCCATTATTAAGTACATTAGTATTATCTTATATCTTATGTGCAGTTCAGGCATTTGGAGTAGAAGGATTATTAATTAAATTTGTAGCAAAATTAAGTCCTGTTAAATTCTTTAAAGGAATCGCACCAGCTCAGTATGTAGCATTTACGACACAGAGCAGTGTTGGTACGATCCCGGTTACATTAAGACAGTTAAAAGAAGCACTTGGAGTTGATGGAGATGTAGCATCATTTACGGCAGGTCTTGGAGCCAATGTTGGAATGCCAGCATGTGCAGGAATCTGGCCAGCATTAACAGCGGTATTTAGTGTTCATATGTTAGGATATCATTACGGAATTGCACAGTATGCATTTCTGATCCTGATCACATTAGTAGTATCTGTTGGAACAGTCGGGGTTCCAGGAACAGCGACGATCACATCAACAGCTGTATTTGCAGCACTTGGCTTACCAATCGAATTAGTTGTCGTATTTGCACCAATCTCAACGATCGTTGACATGGCAAGAACAATGACAAATGTAACAGGAGCAGCAACAGCAGCCGTTATCACAGCAGCAACAGAAGGTCTGGTTGATGAAGAAGTTTACAATTCAGATCAGGCAAAACATGTTGCAGTAAACAACTAGGATAGAAGAAATTCTATATATAATCACTGTATGAAAAGACACTTGATCGTAACGTATATTTTATGTATGTTATGAACAGGTGTTTTTTCATTTCAGGTAATCAATATAAGTTGAGGCGGCTAAAATTTCGTGCTATCATAATCAATATAGATAAGAGCACGAAGTTTTTTCATATTATAGAAAATTGATTCAAGGAGGTGATCGTATGGGAAATTATCTAAATCCAGGGAATGAAAAGTTCAGAAGAATGATTCAGTCTGAAATTTATGTAGATAAGACAGGGATGATAAAATATACGAATTCCGTACTAGATACAGCACAAAACTATGTCTGTGTCAGCCGTCCAAGAAGATTTGGGAAGTCAATGGCTGCGAATATGCTGACAGCTTATTACAGCCGCGGTTGTAATTCAAAAGAATTATTTGGAAAGTTTGAAATTGCAAAAGATAAAGATTTTGAAAAATATCTGAATCAATATAATACCATATTCTTAAATATGCAGGAATTTCTAAGTCGAAGTCATAATGTAGAAGAATTGATCGATCGTGTGAAGAAGCTTGTGAGCAGAGATTTGAAAATGGAATATCCAGAAGTTGATTATTTTGACGATACAGATTTGATTGAGTGTATGCAGGATATTTATGCACAAATGCAGTACCCATTTGTTGTGATCATTGATGAATGGGATTGCATTTTTAGGGAATATAAACAAGATAAAGAAGCACAGGAAAAATATTTAGATTTTCTACGGGACTTATTAAAAGATAAGGCATGTATTTATCTATCTTACATGACAGGAATTTTACCGATTAAGAAATATGGAACACATTCGGCACTGAATATGTTTGATGAATTTTCCATGATCGACCCGGGACCTTTAGCATGTTATGTCGGGTTTACAGAACAAGAAGTCAAAAAGCTCTGTGAACAATACGGAATGGATATGGAAGAAGTCAAGAACTGGTATGACGGATATTCATTTGATGGAGTACCGTCTGTGTATAGTCCAAGATCAGTTGTAAATAGTATGAGATTTCAAAAGATATCAAATTACTGGAATCAGACAGAGACTTTTGAAGCATTACAGATGTATATTGATATGAATTTTGAGCATCTAAAAGATGATGTTTTAAGTATGATCGCTGGAGAAAGTGTAGCGGTAAATACCGAAAGTTTTACCAATGATATGGCAACTTTCAGAACGGAAGATGATGTGCTGACATTATTGATCCATCTTGGATATCTTGCATATGATGATAAGACGAAAACAGTCAAGATACCAAATAGTGAGATTCGGGCAGAATATGTAAATACAGTTTCAGTATCAGACTGGGGATCTGTTTCAAAAGCACTAAAAGATTCTGCAGATACATTAAATGCAATCTGGCAAGGCAGAGAAGAACAGGTATCGAAAGCCATTGAACAGGCACATTTTGAGACATCACATATCCAGTATAATGATGAAAATGCATTGAGTTATACGATTTCACTCGCATTATATGCAGCAAGGAATTTTTATACCATTCACAGAGAACTGGCAGGTGGAAAAGGATTTGCAGATTTGGTCTTTATTCCGAAAAAACAATTTGCAGAGAAACCGGCATTGGTAGTTGAATTAAAATGGGATCAGAGCGCAGAAGGTGCGATCAAGCAGATCAAAGATAAGAAGTATTTTGAAAGTTTGGAAGAATATCAGGATAATCTGTTGTTGATTGGTATTAATTATGATAAGAAAACAAAAGAACACGTGTGTAAAATAGAGAAATATTAAAAACAGGTAAAAGGAATTGGAGAGGTATAAAATATGGGCAGATTTGTTAATCCAGATAATAGTGCGTTTCAAGCAGCACTTAATTCCAGAATTTATGTAGATAAAACAGGATTGATCGTATGTATGAATGAAGTTCTGGATTCTACAGATGCGTATATTTGTAATAGCCGCCCAAGACGTTTTGGAAAATCATATGCAGCGAATATGCTTGCAGCATATTACAGTAAGGGAGCAGAATCAGAAAAGATGTTTTCTGATCTTGAGATAGGACAATCAGAAGATTTTAAGAAACATTTGAATAAATATGACGTGATTCATATTGATGTACAATGGTTTTTGATAAATTGCGAAGATGCGGATAATGTTGTGCCATATATCACAAGAGTTGTGCTGGATGAATTGCGTGAAGTTTATCCAGAGATTTTACGTCAAGAAGTGGTATCTTTGCCAGATGCACTTTCTCTGGTTAAGGATAAGACAGGACGGAAATTTATCATTATCATTGATGAATGGGATGTGCTGATCAGAGATGAATCAGCGAACAAAAAGGTGCAGGATGAGTATATCCGATTCCTAAGAGGTATGTTTAAGGGAACAGAACCAACGAAATATATTCAACTTGCTTATCTTACAGGCATCTTGCCGATCAAGAAAGAAAAAACACAATCAGCACTTAACAATTTTCGAGAATATTCCATGTTGAATGCAGGATGTTTAGCTTCTTACATCGGTTTTACAGAAGATGAAGTAAAAGCACTTTGTGAGACATATAAGAAGGATTTTACAGAAGTCAAACGTTGGTATGATGGATATCAGTTAGGAAAATATCATGTCTATAATCCCAATGCAGTTGTAAACTTGATGGCGGATGGAAACTTCCAAAGTTATTGGTCAGGAACAGCTTCTTATGATTCGATTGTTCCATTGATCAATATGGATTTTGATGGATTGAAGACCGCAATTATTGAAATGGTGTCGGGAGCATCTGTTGAAGTAGATGTTGGGTCATTCCAAAATGACGTTGAGAATATTGTAAATAAAGATGACGTTTTAACATATTTGATTCATATGGGATACTTAGCGTATTCAAGTGTTAATAGGATGGCATTTGTACCGAATGAAGAGATAAGACAAGAACTGATTCGTGCAACAAAAAGAAAAGAATGGAATGAAATGCTGAAATTTCAGCAAGAATCAGAGGATTTACTGGATGCAACTTTGGATATGGATGGAGAAATAGTTGCAGCTCAGATTGAGAAGATCCATGAGGAATATGTTTCAGCAATTCAATATAACAATGAAAATTCACTCAGCAGTGTATTGGCATTAGCTTATTTGAGTGCAATGCAGTATTATTTTAAACCGGTCAGGGAATTTCCTACAGGACGTGGGTTCGCAGATTTTGTGTTTATTCCAAAAACAGAATATCGAAATGATTATCCGGCACTTGTTGTGGAATTGAAGTGGAATAAGAGTGCTGTTAGTGCATTGCAACAGATTAAGGATAAAAAATATCCAGATTCTATTCAAAAATATGCAGGTAATGTTTTGCTTGTGGGAATTAATTATAGTAAAAAAGAAAAGAAGCATGAATGTATGATTGAAGAATACTTGAAAAAATAAGAAACAATAAAATCCATGAGAACAACAAACCAAAAAATCGTGTTCTCATGGATTTTATATTTTACAGATATTTTTACGAAATCCCAGAGGCAGAAGCGACCCGCCGCAGGCGGAGAATCCTGTAAAGCAGGGTCCTTTCTTGAAATCATATTATGCTCCTTTTTTCTTTATACAATCTTAATACAAGAGAACATATCCTTACACTATCTTTTTATCATAAAAGATATAATGATGGTAAGATCAAAAGGTCATAAAATAATTTGAAAAAGAGGTAAGATCATATATGCCATGGAAGATTCATAAAAAAAGACATTTAACATCATTTCAGGTGATCATATTAGGGTTCGCAGGAGTGATCCTTTTTGGAGCATTGATCCTGATGCTGCCAATTTCATCGGTTCAAGGAATCATAACACCATTTCATAAAGCATTATTTACGTCAACTTCTGCAGTATGTGTGACAGGGCTTGCAGTTCTGGATACTGGAAGTTACTGGTCCGTTTTTGGACAGACAGTGATCATGTTACTGATACAGATCGGAGGTCTGGGAGTTATAACAACAGCAACAGCCGTATTTATATTATCAGGAAGAAAAATATCGATCATGCAGCGAAGCACGATGCAAAATGCGATCTCTGCACCGAAAGTAGGAGGGATCGTTCGATTGATGAGTTTTATTTTAAAAGGAACTTTATTGATCGAATTGATCGGTGCGTTATTCATGATGCCTGTTTTCTGTCATGATTTTGGATTACGGGGAATCTGGATGTCGATCTTTCATTCTGTATCAGCCTTTTGTAATGCAGGATTTGATCTTCTTGGAACAAAATGGCATCCATTTGTATCATTGACATCATATGCGGTAAATCCAGTGATCAACATTGTGATCATGTTACTGATCATCATTGGTGGAATTGGATTTTTTACATGGGAAGACATTTATCTTCATAAATTTCATTTTAAGCATTACCATATGCAGAGTAAGGTTATTCTAACTACAACATTATGTCTGATCCTGTTACCAGCTGTTTTCTTTTTCTTTCAGGATTATGGAAATCTATCAGGGATTCACCGGTTGCTTGCATCATTGTTTCAAGCTGTGACACCGAGAACTGCAGGATTTAATACGACAGATCTTTCGATGCTGACAGGAGCATCAAAGGCAATGATGATTTTATTGATGTTGATCGGAGGTTCACCAAGTTCTACAGCAGGAGGTATGAAAACAACAACATTTGCTCTGTTACTTTTAAATGTACTGGCGACCTTTCAAAGTTGTGATGATGTGACAGCATTTGGAAGAAGAATCGATGCTAGTGTGATAAAAAATGCAACAACGATCGCAATGATGTATTTTATCTTGTTTTTTGCAGGCGGAATGACGATCAGTGTGTATGAGGGACTGCCGCTTTCAAGCTGTCTGTTTGAAGCAGCATCTGCAGTTGGAACCGTAGGTTTGACATTAGGAATCACACCAAAACTTCATATTCTGTCACAGATCATTTTGATCATACTGATGTATCTGGGACGTGTTGGCGGTTTGACGCTGATCTATGCAGTATTTTCAGATAAAAATAAACGAAAAGCAAGACTACCACTTGATAAGATTATAGTGGGATAAAAGAAAGAGGGAATTGATGATGAAGAATATTTTATTGATCGGACTTGGACGTTTTGGGAAACATATAGCGATACAGTCAAGTCAGCTTGGACATGAGATCATGGCAGTTGATCTGGATGAGGAAAGAGTGAATGATGCACTTCCATATGTTACGAATGCACAGATCGGGGACAGTACGAATGAGGAATTTTTAAAATCTCTGGGGATTGCAAATTATGATATCTGTTTTGTTACGATCGGTGGGAATTTCCAAAATTCGTTGGAAACCACCTGTTTGTTAAAAGAACTTGGAGGCAAAATGGTTATTTCCAGAGCTGAACGAGATGTACAGGAAAAGTTCCTCTTACGAAATGGAGCCGATAAGGTAGTCTATCCAGAAAAAATGGTGGCAAAATGGGCAACGATCCGTTATACCGATGATCATATTCTTGATTATATGGAAGTCGATGCCTCACATGCGATCTTTGAGGTGGAGGTTCCGAAGGAATGGATCGGAAAGACAGTGGGAAAACTTGATATTAGAAAAAAATATGATATTAACATTATGGCAGTAAAAGATGATGGAAAAGTAAGTATGGCGATATCTGCGGATACCTGTTTTAAGGAAGATGTTACATTATTGGTATTAGGAGAATATAAAGCGATCAAAAAGTGTTTTTGTATCTGATGTCATGAAAAAGAGGTGAGAGCTTATGTCAGATTTCATTTTAGCATTGGCGGTAATACTGATGTTTGCATTTGTGTTATTCTTTTTGAAAAAAGTAAATTATTTTCTTGGAGAAAATCGGAAAGTAATTGACAGGGAGCAAGATGATGATGATGATTGATGTGTTTATGGATTATTATTGACGATCATGATATAATGCATCCGATAAGGAAAGGGGGCCAAGATGAGCACAGGAGAATTTGTAGAGCTGAACAAAGAAAACGAACACATTCTTGTTTGTCTTTCTTCTTCACCGTCGAATGAAAAGATCATACGTACAGCAGCAAAAATGGCAAGAGATATGAGGGCACGTTTTACGGCATTGTATGTACAGACAGGGAAAAGAGAAAGGGAATCGGACAAAAGAAGACTGGAAGCTCATGTACAATTTGCAAAGGAATCTGGTGCGGAAATCGTAATGACACATGGGGAAAATGTTCCGGTACAGATCGCGGAATATGCACATTTATCAAATGTCACAAAAATCGTGATCGGACAAAGCAGTGCAAAGAGAAATCATCTTTTCAGCAAACAGACATTAACAGAGAAGTTGATCGAGGCTGTTCCTGATATTGATATCCACATTATTCCAGATGCGATGAACTTAGATAATTATCGAAAACCGCATGGAGCGGTTTATGTAGGAAAGCCTACGATGAAAGACAGTTTATTGACATTATTTATATTTGTAGTTTGTACGTTGATCGGTCTATTCATCCAGAAACTTCAATTTACAGATACAAACATCGTTACAATTTATATTTTGGGTGTTTTATTAACGTCAATCCTTACAGATGGATATTTATACAGCATTGGAGGTTCTGCCTTAAGTGTATTTTTGTTCTGCTTTTTCCTTACGGAACCAAGAATGTCATTTCAGACGTATGCAGTTGGATATCCGGTAACTTTTGTGATCATGTTAATATCTTCTGTCATTACTGGAACACTTGCAGCAAAATTAAAAACACATGCAAGGCTTTCAGCACAATCTGCATTTCGTACACAGATTTTATTTGACACAGACCGGTTACTTCAAAAAGCAAAAAACGATACGGATATTTTAAGTATTACATGTACACAGCTTATCAAATTATTAGACCGCAGTATTGTAGCATATGTTGTGGAAGACGATGAATTGTCAGCACCACATATATTTTCGAATAAAAAGAAAGAACAGACAGAAGATTTATTGACAAGCAGGGAGCAGGAGATCGCAAAATGGGTGTATGAAAACAGGCAGCGTGCTGGAGCAACGACCGAACGTTTTAAAGATGCACAGTGTCTATACCTTGCCATTTGTATTGAGGATAATGTGTATGGTGTGATCGCAATACCAGTTGACGAATATACATTAGATTCCTTCGAATATAGTATCTTACTTTCTGTGATCAATGAATGTGCACTTGCCATGGAAAATAAAAAGAATATCATGGAGAAAGAAAAAATCTCCGTTCTTGCCAAAAATGAACAGTTAAGAGCAGATCTGCTTCGTGCGATCTCACATGATCTAAGGACACCACTTTGTTCCATTTCTGGGAATGCAGACATGCTGTTAAATAGTGGAGAACGTCTTGATGATATAACAAAACATCAGATTTATACAGATATTTATGATGATTCAGAATGGTTGATCAATATCGTTGAAAATTTATTATCGATCACAAGATTAAATGATGGAAGATTAAAACTGAAATTTACAGATCAATTATTAGATGAGGTGATCGCGGAATCATTACGGCATATCAGCAGGAAACATGAAGAGTATCAGATCGTTACAGAATGCGATGAATTGATACTTGCACATATGGATGTGCGGCTGATCCTGCAAGTGTTGATCAATCTGGTCGATAATGCAATTAAATATACACCGAAAGGATCTACAATCCGCATTTGTGCCATGAATGAAAATGGAAAAGCAAAGATTCAAGTAGAAGATAACGGCCCTGGAATTTGTGATGAAATGAAGCCGCATATATTTGAAATGTTTTATACAGGGAAAAATACGATCGCAGACAGCCATCGAAGTCTTGGTTTAGGTTTGGCACTTTGCCGTTCGATCATAGAGGTGCATAACGGGAAACTGGTGTTGGAGGACAATACACCACATGGTTGTATTTTTTCTTTTACACTGCCATTAAGTGAGGTAACATTAAATGAATAAAGCATTAATTTTAGTCGTGGAGGATGACCGGCCGATCCGTAATCTGATCGTGACAACATTAAAAACACATGATTATAAATATATTACAGCAGAAAATGGAAGTTCAGCTATTTTAGAAGCATCTTCTCATAAACCAGAGATCATTTTATTAGATCTTGGATTGCCTGATATGGAAGGTGTGGATGTGATCAAAAAAGTAAGAACATGGTCTAACGTACCAATTATCGTTATCAGTGCAAGAAGTGAAGATGTAGATAAAATAGAAGCACTGGATGCAGGAGCAGATGATTATATCACAAAACCATTTTCAGTTGATGAACTGCTTGCAAGGATCAGGGTTACACAGCGCCGATTAGCATTGATCCAGTCAGGCGAGGAACAAGAACAAGCAGTCTTTGTAAATGGAGAGTTAAAGATCGACTATACAGCAGGATCTACATATTTAAAAGATAAAGAATTGCATTTAACACCAATCGAATATAAATTATTATGTTTGCTGTCTCATAATGTTGGAAAAGTATTGACTCACACTTATATTACGCAACAGATCTGGGGCAGTTCACTGGAAAATGATGTTGCATCACTTAGAGTGTTTATGGCAACATTACGGAAGAAATTACAGCCAGATAAAGATGGCATGCAGTATATACAGACACATATAGGTATTGGATATCGGATGCTTAAGATATAGTTAATAAAGAGTGTCTGCATCATTAAGTGATGCAGACACTCTTTTAGATCCCAATATATGAAAACGCCCAAAAGAGGCAAAAAAGAGATTGATTTATTACCTACTATTTAAAAATGTGTTCTGAAGGAATTTTTACGCACAACCTCCGCATGCAGCACATGCAGAAGGAGTTGCAGCGCAGCCTCCCTGGGCGGTTTCTCTTAGTTCAGCTGGCAGTCGTTTACCAACGATATACATTGCGTTTAACATTTCGTCAAACGGGATGAGCTGATGGATTCCAGATAAAGAAATCTCAGCTGCGATGATTGCATTTGCAACACCTGCGGCATTACGGTTCTGGCATGGATATTCCACCAACCCGCCAACGGGGTCACAAACAAGACCTAACATATTCATTAAAACGGTAGAGGCAGCTCCAAGACATTGTTCTGGATCACCGCCAAGCAGTTCGACAATGGCAGAAGCAGCCATCGCAGAAGCAACACCGACTTCCGCCTGACACCCGCCGACAGCACCTGCAACCGTTGCATTTCTCATAGCAAGATATCCGATCGCACTGGCATTAAACAGTGCCTGAATGATCTGTTCATCATCTAATTTATGAACTTCCTGAAGTCCAAGTAAAAGTCCAGGAACGATTCCGGCAGACCCTGCGGTTGGGGATGCTACGATCAACCCCATGGATGCATTCGTCTCAAGAGTCGCCATCGCATAGATCATACTTTTTTCTAACAGATCACCACAGATTCCAATTCCAGAATGATACCGGGAAGCAATCTTCTTTGCCTCGCCACCGATCAGTCCACCCATGGAACGAACCGGTTCTTTGATCGGAGTAAAAGCAGCATTTTTCATGATCTCAAGAACTCTTGCCATTGCATCATGAACCGTATCAGCTTCTTTTTCCCCTTCTATGATCTCACGCTGTCTCATCACTTCGGAGATTGGAAGATCATGTTTTTTACATAAATCAAGCAATTCATTTGCGTTTTTAAAATCCATAATATTTCAGTCTCCTTTCTACAGCTGAATGATCATAACATCTGAGACATTTGGGCTTTTCCTAATCTCCTCTGCGATGTTTTCAGGAAGAAGACCATCGGATTCAACGATAGAATAAGCTGTATTTCCTTTAGATTCTCTGAAAAGACGCATAAAAGCGATATTAACATCCTGATCACTCAGACATTTTGTGATATAAGTAACAACGCCAGGTTTATCTTTCTGGATCACGATCAAGGTACTGTATTCCCCAGTAAAATCAACTTCTACATCATTGATACGGCAGATTCTGGCTTTTCCACCGCCTAAAGATTCCCCACGGATCATGATGTGATCTCCGTTTTCATTTGCCATTAAGATATCCACTGTATTTGGATGGACATCAGTTTCTATTTCATTTGGTACAAAAGAGAAATCAAGTCCAATGTCTTTTGCAATCTCGAAAGAATCACGGATTCTCATATCATCGGTTCCAAATCCCATGATTCCACCTAATAAGGCACGATCCGTTCCGTGTCCATGATAAGTTTTTGCAAAAGATCCATAGAGTGTAAACTGAACTTTTTTCAGTGTACTATTTAACATTTTTCTTGCGAGAAATGCAATCCTTGCAGCCCCAGCTGTGTGGGAGCTTGAAGGACCGATCATATTTGGTCCCATAACATCAAATGCACTGATAAAAGACATAAATTAAGCCTCCACTGTATCTTCTTTTAAAATAAATTTCTTGTAAATAGAATCTACGACGATTCCAATCGCATTATCTCCGGAAATGTTACATGCAGTTCCGAAAGAATCCTGTGTGATATAAAGTGCAACCATTAAAGCACAGATTGGTCCGTTTGTATCTCCTGCTGTTGTACCAAATACCATGTAAAGGAAAGGCAATGCAGTCATGATAGATCCACCTGGAGCTCCAGGAGAAGCGACCATTGCAACACCAAGTGTCATAATAAATGGAATAACAGTTGCAAGGCTGATCGGTAACTGATTCATCAAACATACAGCAGTTGCACATGCTGTGATCGTGATCATAGAACCTGCCATGTGGATATTGGCACAAAGAGGCACTACAAAGTTACGGATCTGAGCACTGACACCGTCATTCTTTGCACATTCCAGATTAACAGGAATTGTAGCAGCAGAAGACTGAGTTCCTAAAGCTGTAGTATAACCAGGAACCTGATTTTTAATAAGAGAGAGAGGATTCTTTTTGCTGACAGAACCTGCAATTATAAACTGGATCGTGATACATACAAAGTGCATGATGATCACTACAAGGAATACTTTCCATAAGATTCCAAGGATTGCAAATGTTTTCCCTGATTTCGTCATATCAGTAAATGTACCACAGATATACAATGGCAATAAAGGAATGATCGTTTTGTGAAGGACTTTATCGATGATCGTTGAGAAATCACTCATTCCGTTGTAAAGGCTGTTTCCAATCTCTTTACCTTTCATTGTGGATAAGCATAATCCTAAAATGAAAGCAAGAACAACAGCAGATAATGTATCAAACAGCGGTGTGATCGTCAGTGAAAAATAAGGTTTCAGTGACGCATCAGCAGTCGCAGCAATCTGATCTAATGCCCCAGAAGTCATAAAGTGTGGGAACAGATTGGATGATACAAGGTAAGAAGCTGTACCAGCAAGTAAAGTTGAACCATAAGCAAGAGCAACGGTAATTAAAAGCAGCTGTCCAGCACCCTGTGACAGATCAGCGATTCCCATAGTTACATAAGCAAGGATCATCAGTGGAATGATGAATTTTAAGTAGGTACTGAAGAATCCAGACAGTGTTACAACAAAGCGGCAGAATCCAGTTGGAAGGAACTGTCCAAACAGGATACCAATAATGATGGCAATAATGAGTTTTGGTACCAGACCAAGTTTAAATTTTTTCTTTTCCATTTTTAATTACTCCTCTAAAAGCATAATCACATATCATCGTAGTTTGTTTAATGTGCACAAAAAATGTTTGACGTCTTTATGTTTGTATTGTATCATCCACATATAGATGAATCAAATTCATAGATTTAATAATAACATTGAAAATTATTCATAATAGTACAAAGGAGAAAAAATGGAATTCCGTCAGATACAGACATTTATGCAGATAGCACAAGTGAAGAATTTCTCAAAAACCGCAGAATTACTAGGTTATTCGCAATCTGCCGTGACAGTACAGATCCGTCAGTTAGAGACAGAATTGGGAGTGCGGTTATTTGACCGTACAGGAAAAAAAGTGATACTCACACCGAAAGGAAAAGAATTTTTAATACATGCAAATAAGATCATTGATGAAATGCACAAGGCAAAAGATGCAATGAATGATACTGCAGAGTTAAAAAATCCATTACATATCGGAACGATTGAATCACTCTGCACTGTCAAATTGCAAGAAATCGTACAGCGGTTTCGGAAAGAACATCCACAGGTTAGAATTCAGATCACGATCGGTTCTCCAGAACGCCTGATCCAGAAGATGGAACACAATGAACTCGATGTCATTTATATTCTGGACACACCAAGATGGAATAAAAACTGGGTGAAAGTCATGGAAAAAGCGGAACCTGTGATCTTTGTGTCTGCACCAAATTATAAGTTAGCAGGGAAAAAGAATATAGAGGTTGAGGAAATCTTAAATGCACCGTTTTATCTAACAGAACGAAATGCAAACTACAGACAGGCATTAGAACAGGAATTAGCTCTGCATAAACAGACATTATCGCCAGTACTTGAATGCAGTGATACCGCGTTTATCAAGAGGATGCTAAAGACAGGAAAAGGGCTTTCTTATCTCCCATTATTTGTTGTAGAAAAGGATATTGAAGAAGGAAAGATCGCAAAATTAGATGTGAAAGATATTGATATTACAATGTATCGACAAGTGTTTTATCATGCAAATAAATATATGACAAAAGAAATGGAGAAATTTGTGGAGTACTGCAGGTTGTGATTTGTTGGCTGGATAACATTTCAGCTTCACAAATAAAATTAAAAAAATTAGCACTCACCTATTGATAATGGAAGAACCATTGCCAGATGGAGCAATGAGAAACTGCATCGAATATGTTTTGCGGAAAAAAAGACAGAACAGGCAGAAGCAAAAGTTCGTAGCGAAAGGAAAAGGGCTGAGCTGGAAATCCGTAAAGCCAAAAAAGAAGTAAAAGTCAGAACTGAAAAGATGAGAGATACAGAATGACTTCATAGATTTTTTCAGGATTCTGGCAATCATAGCTGTACTTTTTATATTAGTAGTTGTTACAGCAATAATCGTGGAAGCAATAAAACGATACAAAAAAATGTGGGATGAAATTTCTCAGATGTTTTTGATTGGAAGTTTTTCAGAAATAACAGTGTTTGGAGATGTAAGTAGAGAATATCTGGTTGATAAACCAGATAAAAGTGATATACTGAATGCATAAGAAAGGAAACCGTGTGGAATTACAGTTTTGTTTTCACACGGTTTTTTAGAAAATGAGAGTTAGACTTTACTAACACAAGAATTTGCAGTTTTCTTGAAAATGAAAAGAGGACAGATTTCTATGAGAATATTGATTTATGGTGCAGGCGTGATTGGTTCTTTGTATGCGGCTTTATTGGCAGAAACAGTCAGGTAGGTTGTCGCCTGGCAAAATGAATATTTTTCGCTTTATACTATTACCAATTCTTACGATTATGCTTGCTATTACATTCGAAAGTAGCTTTGGAGATAAATTCATGTATCAACATGCTGTGAAGGCACCAGACGAAATGAGGGAACTGCATAAGCAATTTTATGATTATGTGAAAAAACTGAAGATATGTGGATGTAAAGCGAGAACAGTGCAGTGATTGGAGGGTAAAGCATGAAAAATGAAGAATACAAAAAGTTGTCGATTGCTGAATTTACAAAAGCAGCAGGAAGATATGAAAGTAACCATGCTGGTATTTACGAAATGT
>OHMH01000519.1_pt1 | contig 19627 bp, 23 predicted proteins | sample 1569311 | NCBI WGS metagenome assembly OHMH01 (sample SAMEA3879503, study PRJEB24766) | human gut metagenome | biome: human-associated habitat; feature: feces | place: USA | collected 1985/1987
GATGAAGATTTCAATGAAGGGCAGGCGATGAAATTATGATTGTATTTAAACAGAATAAGACGTCAATCGGGGCAAGGGTAAAATCTTGCCCCATATTTTTTATGAAAGGATTTTTAAAATGACTAAGTTAATCAGAAATAAGAAATTCACAAGAATAACTGCACTTTTACTCGTGGTTGCCGTAATATTCGGAACAATGTTCTCGCTCCCTGTAAGTGCAGCAAGCGGTGATAAGGTTACAATCACCTTCGATTATTGTTATGACAGTACAGGAAACATAATCAAATTTCAGCAGACAACGGTCAGTGACGGCTACACAGTCGGCACTCCCGGAGAAGAGTTGTGCAAGATTTTTGCAGATGGCAAAGAAGCCTACTGCATTGAACCCGGTCATACACTCTACTCAGGCAATACGCTGACCGAGGACGGCTCGACCGTCTGGAAGAATTTAGGCTCTGCGAAGCAGAAAGCAATCAACCTTGCTCTGCTTTACGGCAAACCCGGTTCAGGGAAATGCTTAAGCGGAACAGAGGATCAGAAATGGGTAGCAACACAGCTGATTGTATGGGAGTTTGTTTCAGGTTGTCGTTCTACAAGCGAAGGCTATAAATGCACAAATACAAAGTTCATTGACGGTATCTGTGCAGGCGGAGCAAATCCCGGAGTTAAGTCAGTTTACAATGCTATCTCAAAAAGCCTTGCCAATTACTCAATTGTTCCAAGCTTTGCATCTGCAATCGCCTCAAAGGCTGAAACCTATGAGATGAAATACTCTGACGGAAAGTACACTTTAACTCTTACTGACAGCAACAATATTCTTTCCAGTTTCAGCTTCAAGACAACAGGCGGTGTGAGCGCATCTGTATCAGGCAACAAGCTGACCTTGACTTCAACTTCGACCGTCAACGATGCAGTAACATTCAACTCTGCAAAGTCAATGCCTGATGTCGGCAAAACTGTTCTTGTGCCATATGGTGACGCAAGCTTGCAGGATGTCATAACAGGTGTTGAAAACGACGCAGACCCGATAAGAGCATATTTCAAGGTCAAGACAAGCTCGGGCAATCTCAAGCTTGTTAAAACCGCAGAGGACGGCAATGTTGCAAATATTGAGTTTACTGTCAAAGGCGATGGTTACAGTAAGACAGTTAAGACAAACTCAAAAGGCGAATTTGAATTAACCAACCTCGTTCCCGGCAACTACACAGTTACAGAAGTTACCGACAGTAAGTACGAAACGCAGAAATCGCAGACCTTAAAGGTTGAAAGCGGAAAGACTGCAAAGGTGACTTTTGAAAATGTCCTCAAGAAAGGCAGTCTTGAAGTAGTAAAAACAAGTGAGGACAATTTTAACGAGGGTATTAAATTCCACCTTTACGGAACTTCGCTCAACGGTGCAAGTATTGATTTGTATGCAAAAACAAATGCTGACGGCATTGCAAAATTTGAAAATGTCCTTTTAAGTGGAGATACTCCGTACACACTTGAAGAAGTTGATACTGCTGACAGATATGTTGTTCCGAAAACTCAACGCGTAGTTATTGAATGGAATAAAGTAACAAAAAAAGAGGTTGAAAACAAAATTATTCGTGGCTCAATTAAAGGATTAAAGATAGACAACGAAACCAAAGAAAATATAGAAGGCGCATTGTTCGGATTATTCAATATTAATGAAACCGAATTTACAGAAAAAACTGCAATTTTAACATCTGAATCAAATAAGGAAGGAATCTTCACTTTTGAAAATGTGCCATACGGAGAATACATTGTCCGTGAGTTAAAGCCTGCCGAGGGTTATCTGCCTAATGAAGAAAACTATACCGTAACAATTTCTGAAAACAAGGAAATTATCGAAATCACAATTGAAAACGATAAAACACCTGAACTCGGAACAACTGCAACTATAGACGGCAAAAAGGAATTCACAGCTAACGGTGATATTACCATTGACGATGTTGTTTCCTACAAAAACCTGACTGTCGGAAAAGAATACACAGTAAGCGGTGTACTTATGGATAAGTCAACCGGAAAAGCATTCCTTGTTGACGGAAAAGAAGTTTGTTCCGAAGTAACATTCACACCCGAAACAGCAGACGGCGAAGTAACAGTATCCTTTACCTTTGACGGTTCTGTAATTACCAAAGAAACAGAAATTGTTGTGTTTGAAACTCTCTATCGTGATGAAACGGAAATCGCCGTTCACGCTGACATTGAAGACAAGGATCAGACAGTAACAATTCATCCGCAGCCCAAACCAGAAAAGCCGCAGACAGGCGATAATTCAAATCTCGGTTTTTGGATTGGTTTAGGTTCTGTTGCTGTCGGAGGTTTAATTGCATTTCTCATCATCAAATTCAAAAAGAAAGATGAGGACGATGAATAATGCACAGGGTGTATATCTGTTCGCCTTTGGGCGGTAATGTATCTGTAAACATTGAAAACGCAAAACGATATGCCCGTTATGCGTTAGAATGCGGTATGGCTCCGTTCATACCGCATTTTTATGTGCTGATTTTAGATGACAGAAATGATAAAGAAAGGAACATCGGTATGAACGCAGGACTTTCTATGCTTTGGGTTTGTGATGCGGTTTGGGTTTTCGGAGATGAAATAACTGAGAGTATGAAAACAGAAATTCGCTTTGCAGAAAAACTGAACATCGAAGTCAGATATATATCGGAGAATGATTTAAGAAAATCGGAGGTAAAAAATGATAAAATCAAGAAGAACTAAGTTAATTAAATGGTTAACAGGCGTATCAGTAATACTGTTAATGCTCGGAATATCGGCAGTAACAGTATTTGCCGCAGGAGATGTATCATCAGCAATCGAAAGCACATGGACATCGGCTCAAACACAGATTAAAAATGTTGTAAACAATGTTGTCTTTCCTGCGGTAGATATGATTCTTGCCATACTTTTCTTTGTTAAACTTGCTACTGCTTATCTCGATTACCGCAAGCACGGACAGTTTGAATTCACCGCGCCGGCAATTCTTTTCGGCTGTCTTGTGTTCTCTCTGACTGCACCGCTATACATCTGGACGGTACTCTAATAACAATAAAAACAAAGGCTGTTGTGTTGAGTCATAACAGCCTTTTGCGAGGTGATTTATATTTTTGACTGGTTAGGAGATTTTATCGGTGGTATCGGAAGTGCCATAGGAGGTGTGTTCGATTACCTCGGTGAGCAAATCTCAAATGCTATATGGAACACAATGATTCAGTGGCTTTATGAAACGATTTACAACGCTGTTGCCGACTTCTTCACAATGATGGGAAATATGGGAGCAGATGTGTTCGACCTTGAATGGGTGCAGGCGACAATAAACCTGTTTACGCTTTTTAGCTGGGCATTGTTCGTCGCAGGAACGGTCGTTGCCGTATTTGATGTGGCTGTTGAATATCAGAACGGCAGAGCAAATATCAAAACAACAGCAATAAATGTATTAAAAGGTTTCTTTGCCTGTTCGCTGTTCGGCGTTGTGCCTGTGGAACTGTATAAATTTTGCATCAGCCTGCAAAACATATTCTCAAAGGATTTGTCCTCCATAATGGCAGGACAGCAAAGCATTGATTTAGCAGGACAAAGCACAAGTGTTTTAGAGGGCAGTTTTGCAGTTGCAAACCAGACAACATTCGGATTATTGAATCTGTTATGCATGATAGCCTTTGCCTACTGCGTAATAAAAATCTTTTTTGCGAACATCAAGCGTGGAGGAATTCTGCTCATACAAATGGCGGTAGGTGCGTTGTATATGTTCAGCGTTCCGAGAGGATATCAGGACGGCTTTAATCAGTGGATGAAACAGATAGCGGCACTGTGCCTTACGGCATTTATGCAGACAACTCTGCTGTTCCTCGGGTTGCTAACCTTCCCCGGCAATATGCTTTTAGGACTTGGAATAATGCTTGCATCAAACGAAGTTCCTAGAATTGCACAGCAGTTCGGACTTGATTCATCAGTTAAGGTTAATATGACGAGCATTGTTCACGCAACCACTACTGCCGTAAATCTGACGAGAAGTGTTGCAAGGGCGGCTAAATAACTTAGTGCCAATGTTCTACTCCACTTATGTTGCGTAGAACATTACTGCTTTTTAGCGTAAAATTTCCGCTAAAAAGCAGAGGAGCAATGCTCCTTGGCACAAGTTGCAATCTATCGCAAAGTTCTAATCAAACAAGCTTGTTAGAACTTTGCTCTGATTTAAGACGAAAGGAATTTAAAGATTATGACCACTTATTTATATCCGCAAAACCTAAAAGCCACAGCCAACTTGTGGCTGTGGAGCTTACGGGATTTTGCAATTATGAGCATAGCGCTTTTGTTATCAATACTGATACTTGCACAGACGAGAATAATAGTACCTCTTGCGGTAACTCTCTGTTTCGGCTTTTTATCAATAAGACTGGAAGATACAACAATTCTTGATTTCATACGCTATGCCGTAAAGTATTTTATATCAACTCAACAGATATATTTCTGGGCAGAAAGGGGCAAATAAATGAAGAACAAGCAGAAAAAAACAAAACAAAAAGGCAAATCAGTTCAGGACTTGCTGGGCATAAAAACCTTTACGAAAAATGGTTTAAAGGTCGGCAAGGAAGAATTTATTTTCTATATGGTTCAGCCTACAAATATTTCTGTACTTTCTCATGCGAATATTGAAATCAAGGTGCGCCACCTGATGATGGTGCTTTCTGCTGTGCCGGATATTGAGATCACCTGTACCGATTCCTGCGAGTGCTTCGATACAAACAAAAGCTATATCAAAGGCAGAATTGAAGCTGAACAGAATGAAAAAGTCAGAAAAATATTGAATAAGGATCTGGATTTTCTCGACAGTATTCAGACCGAAACCTCAACCGCAAGACAGTTCCTGTTCATTGCAAGGTGTAAATCTTCAAAATCAGAAAATGTTTTGCAGAAAGCAAACAGAGTTGAGAAGATTATTTCAGACCAAGGCTTTGAAGTAACCAGAATGAAGAAAGCCGACATCAAGCGTTTTCTTGCAATATATTTTGACGCAAGTATGAACGGCGATTTGATGCCCGACTATGACGGCGAACAGTATTATGAAAAGGAGCATACCTATGAAGAAACATAAAGAAAAAATCAAAATAGGAATTGTGATAGGCGTATTTTCTGTTGTTATAATTGCCTGCCTGGTTTCAATATTTTCGCAGGTGTTTACAGAGCACAAAGAGAATGAAAGTTTTAAAAACCTTGCAGAAATTGTTACTGAGAAATCGACAGGTAATGATACTGAAAAAGAACAATTCATAAATCCAAATTTATTAAAAGTCAGTGATTGTGATAATGATGTTCAAGACGAATCGTCTATGTATTTCACGACATATTACGAACCTCATTCAATATCGGAACTCATTTCGATGAATTCCGAATGCTTCGGCTGGATCAACATATCAGGAACAAACATAAACTATCCTGTTATGCACACACCCAGTAATCCGCAGAAGTATCTGAATAGGAATTTTTACGGTGAGTACAGCTATAGCGGTACATCGTTTCTTGATGCAAGGTGTTCAGCCGACAGCACCAATCTCATAATTTACGGACACCATATGAACAACGGCACAATGTTTGCAGACCTCTGCAACTATACCGATTATTCTTATTTTACGGAACATCCGACAGTTGTGCTCGAAACGAATGACGGGGCATTTGCTTACTCCGTCTTTTCTGTTATGAAAGTAAAATCCGATGATGATTGGTACAGATTCACAACAGTTGGAACGGAAAAAAGCTATAACTCAAGAATTGAATATGCAAAAGAGAAATCCATATACGACACAGGAATTACACCTGTTTACGGTCAGCAGATTCTAACGCTTTCAACCTGTTACGGATACAATCAAGATGACCGCATACTTGTGTTGGCAGTTCGAAATTAAAGGGGGTAAAAATTATGGGACTATTCAATAGAAAACCAAAGGTGCTCACACCAGAACAGGCAGAGGAAATTTACACAAAAGATTTCTTTGATATGATTCTGCCGTCAACAATAAAATTCTTGACAGATCACTACATTGTCGGCGACTCATACCGCAGTGTATGGGCGGTTCGTGAATATCCGCCGTCAACTGAAGAACAGGCGATTCTTTCACAGCTTGCAGACAGAAACGGAGTAACTCTCCGCATCTATCACAGACTTGTGGAGAGTATGGAACAGCGTAAAATCATACAGAACGCAACACGCAAAAATAAGCTCAAATCAAGCGGTAACGATGTAAACGAAACCATTGAAGCACAGGGCAATTTGCAGGATGTTGTCACGCTGATGGCAAATCTGCGAAAGAACAAAGAGGCTTTATTGCATTGTTCTGTGTTCATCGAACTTAAAGCCAAAAGCAAACAGAAATTAAAAGAGTTGCAAACTGATATTGCAATGGAGCTTACTCGCTCAAAAATTGAAGTTGACCGTCTGACTTTAAGACAGAAAGAAGGCTTCTTGTCGGTGAACCCCATAGGGTCAAATCAATTCGGAAGTTTGTATGAGCGTGTTCTGCCTGCTTCATCCGTTGCAAATCTGTTCCCGTTTAATTTTTCAGGTAAGACAGACCCTAACGGCTTGTATATCGGGCGAGATAAGTACGGCACGAATATTCTCGTTGATTTTGACCGCAGGACTGAGGACAAGACAACGAGTAACATCCTTATTCTCGGAAACAGCGGTCAGGGCAAAAGTTATCTGCTCAAATTGATTTTGACAAACATCCGAGAAAGCGGAAAGAAAATCGTATGCCTTGATCCTGAAGCGGAGTATGAAGATTTGACAAATGCCCTTGGCGGTTGTTACATTGATTTTATGTCAGGCAAATACAAAATCAATCCCCTTGAACCCAAAGCTTGGAATGACGGTCAGGATGAGATCGATAAGGACGCACCGCCTGCATTTAACAAGGTAACACGACTTTCACAGCACATTGCGTTCTTGAAAGATTTTTTCAGAACCTACAAAGATTTTACGGACGCACAGCTTGATACAATCGAAATCCTGCTTATGAAGCTGTACGCACGATTCGGCATAACCGACACAACCGATTACAGCACAAAGAAACCGTCCGACTTTCCTGTGATGAGTGATTTTTACGACTTGTGTGAGGAAGAATATATGACCTACGACCACAAGCGAAAGTATCTTTATACAGAAGAAATCCTGCAGGAGGTTTGTCTGGGTATTCACAGTATGTGTGTCGGATCTGAAAGTAAATACTTCAACGGTCATACAAACATTACAGATGATAAATTTCTGTGCTTCGGGGTAAAAGGTTTGCTTGACACGAACAAAAGGCTCAAAGATGCAATGTTGTTCAATATTCTGTCGTATATGAGCAACAAACTTCTCGGCGAGGGAAACACCGTTGCATCAATAGACGAGCTATATTTGTTCCTTTCAAATCTCACAGCAATTGAGTATATACGCAACGCAATGAAGCGTGTCCGCAAAAAGGATTCAGCCGTGATTTTAGCCAGTCAGAACATAGACGATTTTTTGATTCCGAGCGTTAAGGAATACACAAAACCCTTGTTCTCAATCCCGACTCATCACTTCTTATTCTTCCCCGGTAATATCAATCCTAAAGATTTTCAGGATGCACTGATGGTTGAGCCGAACGAATACGATTTAATAAAATTCGGTGAGCGTGGCACTTGTCTGTATAGGTGCGGTAATGAACGCTATTTGCTTCTCGTTCAGGCTCCCGAATATAAAGCAGAGATTTTCGGCAGTGCTGGCGGTAGATAATTTGTAGTGCTGGCTTAAGATAAAAGATATAGACTTTTATTCTTAGTTGTGATATAATGCTCATGAAAGTATATACTTCTAAATATAAGAGAAAGGACAGGAAATAAATGAGTGACAATGTTGAAGATAAAGTGACACCTCAATATCAACATATAAAGGAATTATCACAATTAAAATATGAGACTGAAGAAAAAAGAGAGCAAAGTTTAATTCAGCAAGCTAGTCAGATGCAGACAGTCTTTTCTTTTATTACTGCTGCTGTATTTATGGCTGTACCTGTATGTATGCAGTATCGTGGCGAGTTGTCGTTAAAGTTTTTCTTCATATCTATCTCATTTATTACCACTTTTATTTTATTTAGTTTGATTTTTGCTTCTATAGCCCAATGGCGTTGGAAAACAAAATCATTTCCGGATGTTGAAGTGATTAAAAAATCAGTTCTCGAAAATCCTGAATGGGAGAAAACTTTGTGTGAATATAATCGTATAGACCAATGGATTAACCTTGTTGCTATTGTACAAAAGGAAAAGGCAAGATTAAATGATAGAAGGGTCAAGTTAATTATGACTTCGATGATTTGTTTCTTTTGCTCAGTGATTACCATAGCAATAAGCTTTATCGTTGCGGTTTCAATTATGATATAGGAGGTGGATATAATGGCAGATGGAAAAAGCGTATCAACTACAAATCCGGCTACGGCTGTTAATACACCACCAATTCCAACAAAAGATACGAGAAAAGAAAAAAATGTTAAGATTAGATCTATACCAAGAGGTAAGTAATAATGAGTGATAATATCAAAAAGAATCAAACTGTTGATAATGTTAGCAAGCCAAACGAGAATGAAAATCCTGCCTTAAATGTTAAATCTCAGCAGATGCCAATTAAGTGGGAATATTCTCAGAAATATCCTGAAAAAAAGAAAGACAAAGACTAAAAACTAAAATAAAATTCCAATTGATTTCAATTATAGAAATTGATTGGAATTTTTTGTTTGGAGGTGATTTTGTGAGTGCTACCATAGGTGCGGCACTGAAGAAAATAGCAGTTGCTCTGCTAACAGATAAAAAAGTAATAAAAACAATAGGCGGTATAGTAATCGGCATAATCATAATTGTGGTTATGCCGATTGTTGCTGTTGTGTCAATTTTTAACGGCAGTATTGATATTGACACAGACAAGCTCAACCAGTCCATACAAGAAAACATCTCAGCCGAGCAGATGGAAAATCTACAGCTTATCAACGACACAATGACAGAGGTTGAAAAACAGCTCGACAAAAAGGAGTTGTCCGACTGCAATACGCAGGCAGAGGTTATCTATCTGTTTTCCTTGTCCGATAAATCAGAGGACAAGGACTTTGTAAAAAGCTTCGTTTCCTGTTTCAAGAAGAATCAGTCTGATGAGGATTTGATAAAAGCCGTCAATCAGAAATTCGGAACAGAGATTAAGTATGACGAGTTTCAGAAGATGATGCAGTCAATCAAGGGTGCGGAAATCAGTACCGCAGGCTTTACTGACAAGACCACGAAGAACAATCTCGACCTTGTCAAGTGGTGCGAGAACGCATACAAAAATGGCTGGGGTTATGTGTACGGCGGTTACGGTCAAGTCTGCACAAAACAATATCTCGACCAACAGGCGTCGTTGTTTCCCGGAAATAACGAGGCAGGTGGTGAGATGAGAAAGGTCGGAGAGAAGTGGCTCGGCAAGAGAGTATGCGACTGCATAGGCTTGATAAAATCCTACGCTTGGTACAACGCTGACAGCTGAGAAATTGTCGCAGGCTCAAACGGTTTCACGGACTGCGGAGCAAATTCTATCTGGAGCAATGTAAGCGAGAGCGGACCGATTTCAACTATGCCCGATACACCCGGACTTGCTGTCTGGATGGACGGACACATCGGAGTGTATATCGGCAACGGTGAAGTTATCGAAGCACAAGGCACAGCCTACGGAGTTGTCAAAACTCAGCTCTCAGGACGAGGCTGGACAAAGTGGTTGAAAATACCGAATATTAAATATGTAAATCAAAGCAACAAGAACTGACGAGGTGATTTTTTATGAAGAAAATAAGCGTAAGTATTATGTACGAAGATGAAAAACTGAATGCAGTAAAAATGTATATGGAACAGCGTGATTTAGATTTCAAGGAAGAACTTGAAAAATCTGTGGACTCTCTGTACGCAAAATATGTCCCTGCAAATGTCAGGGAGTTCATTGATATGAAAGATTCACAGGTAAAAACACCCAAGCCTAAAAAGCCAAAGCCACAGGAAGAAAATACCGAGGTGGTAACTTGAAAAATCAGAATTTCGGAATAGAAATTGAAATGACCGGCATCACTCGCAGTACTGCGGCGAAAGTGATTGCCGGTTATTTTTATACAGACGCAACTCATGTCGGCGGTTGTTATGATGCGTATTCTGTTCGTGACAATGACGGGAGAATGTGGAAGATTATGCGTGACGCAAGCGTTCGTTGTGAAAACCGTTCGGGGCAGAATGCAAGCTCTCTGTACTCGGTTGAATTTGTCACTCCGATTTGCAACTATGACGATATAGAAACGATACAAGAACTTGTCAGAAAGCTTCGTGGTGCAGGAGCGAGAGTCAACTCAAGCTGTGGTTTACATTGTCATATTAATGCTGCTCCGCATACCCCGAAAACACTTCGCAACATCGTAAACATTATGGCGGCGAAAGAGGACTTGCTCTACAAGGCTTTGAAAGTGAATGTGTCAAGGGAACATTACTGCCAGAAGATGGACACACGCTTTCTTGATGAAATCAATAACCGCCCTCCTATGTCTATGGACCAATTCAAGTCAATGTGGTATGACGGCGAGGATTACAGCTACCGACACTATGATGACACACGCTACCATGCATTGAATCTTCACAGCGTGTTCTACAAGGGTACGATTGAATTTCGTCTTTTCAACTCCACCTTACACGCAGGCGAAGTCAAAAGTGCGATTCAACTGTGCCTTGCAATCAGTCATCAGGTGTTGATTCAGAAGTCTGCAAGACACGCTAAAACTCAGTCGGATAATGAAAAGTACACTTTCAGAACTTGGCTTTTGAGATTAGGTTTGATAGGTGACGAGTTCAAGACGGCTCGTCATCATCTGCTGAAAAATCTTGAGGGCAACATTGCGTGGAAGGATCCTGCACAGGCTGAAAAGCAAAAGGAAAGGCTTGCTCAAAAACGAGCCGCAGAACTTAATAATACAAACGAAAATATAAATATCAACGAACCCGAAGTCAATCTTGTCCCAAATGATGAACAGGAAGAAACTTCGGGTTTTATTATGAGTATGTAAGGAGAGAAATCTATTATGAGTAAAAAATTATACATTGCCTATGGCAGTAACCTTAATCTCAATCAGATGAAATATCGTTGCCCCACAGCCAAACTTGTGGGAAAGGGTGTAGTCGAAAATTATGAATTGCAGTTCAAGGGTATGCCTCACTGTTCCTATGCAACAATCGCACCTTGCATTGGCAAGTCTGTTCCCGTTGCACTGTGGGAGCTTCAGCCGAGAGATGAAAAACTGCTTGACCGCTACGAGGGCTATCCCTCTCACTACTTCAAACAGGACTTGCCTGTGAAATTGAATAGCGGTTCAGAGATAACTGCAATGGTTTACATTATGAATCTGAAACAACAGTTCGGATTGCCAAGTGCAAGTTATTACGATACTGTATCGCAAGGCTACAATGACTGCGGCTTTGATTTGAAAATTCTAAATGATGCGGTGACTGACAGCGCAGAGAAATTCTACGATAACCTTGAACAGAACAATCTGTTTGATTCACCCGATGAAGATGATGATATGGTAATGGGCGGTATGAGTTTATGAACGAGAGAAAGAAATTGAAAAAGCAACTGGTTGATAAATATATTTTTAAAATGTATTTGTCGGTGAACGAAGTCAAGAAATTGCTTTCTGAAAATCCAAAGGACAAGCATGACACTCTGTGTGCTTCACTCACAGTCGGCTGTGTGAAAATCAACGCTGTTGTATTTCCCACACCCGATAAAATGCTCCTCGGCTTTGATATTCTTGTAAAGGACACACCCGACAGCGAGGAATGGATCTGCTATGACACATTAAGTGATGAAATCAGGTTATCCCCTCGCAGTATTGAGCAGTCAATGTTCGATATTCTGAACCGTGAAGTCAATGAGTACGGACTGTCATATACCCAGTGTAATTTTGAAGTGATAAACGGTAAATCAATAAAAGCAGAATAACAGTGATATTCTCGCCACATTCGCCCTGTGTCGGCTTTTAAAGGAGAAGTCGGGAAAATATCCGAAATCAAAGAAAAATCGAAACAGGGCGGTTTGTGGCAAGGTGTGAGAAATCGAAGTTACGGCATTTCGGGCAGTTTTTCAAGGGTGTAATTTTAGGCAGGATAAAGGCGTATTCCGTTGCAGAGCAACGGTTGCCGAAACACACCGTACGGCAACGCCGTTCGGGACTTTATTTAGGTGTTACTATTTCTGCATTGTGTTACCTCTTGTATTCCGTATTGCCCGATTTTGCCGATTTAAAGAGATTTTCTATGAATACCCGAAGTGTTACCGAAAGGAAAGGTGAAAAATGGACAACGACTCAAAAAGAATAGGGCTGTATATATGCAATGACTTGCTCAGAGCCTGCGACAATGCTATCCCAAGAACCAACGCAACATCAAGAAGTGAGTTTATTTCAAACGCTATTGAATTTTACATTGCTTGGCTAAACTCAAAGAGTGTTAGTAAAGTGCTTACTCCTGCACTTGAATCTGTCATCAGTTCAAAAATACTTGATACAGAGGACAGGATCGCAAGGGTACTATTTAAGCAGGGTGTGGAGCTTGCAATGCTGATGCATGTTGTTGCGGCGACCAATGATATTACGGAAGATCAGCTGAGAGATTTAAGAAAAATTTGTGTTGATGAGGTCAAACGCAACAGCGGTAAATATAAGTTTGATGATGCTGTAAGGTTTCAGAAAGGGTAAGCTATGCCGAGAATTATTATGAAATCACCCTACATCAAACCGAATTCCAAAACTCATATCGGGAATTATGTTTCATACATTGCCACCCGTGACGGAGTTGACAAGGCTGACAGCACACAAAAGTTTATGGAAGCAACTGAAAGACAAAAACATATTATTAAGAAATTGCTTTCTGATTATCCTGACTCAAAGGACTTGTATGAGTATCAGGATTATCTTGATAAGCCAAACAGAGGTAATGCTGATGAATTTATTTTGCGGATTGCCGAAACCCACGCTGAACTATTCGGTGACCGAGAAAAATATGTAAGCTACATTGCACAGCGACCGAGAGTAGAAAAAATATCCTCTCACGGCTTATTTACCGATGATGGTGTGCCGATAGTTTTATCCAATGTGCAGAAAGAGGTTGCAGAAAGCAAGAGTAATGTGTGGACTCATATCATTTCTTTGAAGCGTGAGGATGCAGAACGGCTGGGCTATAACAATGCAAAAGCTTGGATGAATCTCATTCGTTCACAGCGAAATATGATAGCGGAGAATATGAAAATCGCTCCCGAAAATTTCAGATGGTATGCGGCGTTTCATAACGAGGGACACCATCCGCACATTCATATGATTGCTTATTCTACAAAGCCGAATGAAGCGTATCTGACTGAAAAAGGCATTGAAAATATAAAGTCAAACCTTGCAAAGGTTATCTTCCGTCAGGACTTGATAAGTATTTATCAAAAACAGACCGAACACAGGGATAAGCTCCGTGCTGAGGCTCGTGACATTGTAGATGATTTGGTTTTAAAGATTAACTCTGAAATATATATCAGCGCATCAATTCAGCATAAGCTGTTGGAACTTGCCGACAGGCTTTCAAAAACGAAAGGCAAAAAGGTTTACGGCTATCTCAAGCCTGAAGTAAAAGCACTTGTGGATTCTATTGTTGATGAGCTTGCCAATGACAGCAGGATTAAAAAGCTGTATGACCTTTGGTATGAACAAAAGGAAAATACAATCCGTACCTACACGGACGAAGTGCCCGACAGGATTCCGCTTGTTGACAACAAGGAATTCAAGTCAATCAAGAATGCAATAATTAAGGAAGCGTTGAAATTAATTCCTAACGAAGATGAAGCGGAAGAAAGTGAGAATACAGATGAAGAACCTGTTTCAAATCCGTTTAAATATGAAGAAAACACCTCTGCCGAATCAGTCTTTGATTCAGGCAGAGGTGTTCTGTATCCTCATTATTCAATTAAAGCAAACCGCAACAGCGTTGCAGTTTCTTCCCTTTATCTCCTGCGCTATCTCTGCAATATGATTCAAAGTAGGCTTCGCTTTGAGGAAAAGCAGAAAGTACAGAGGACAGATAAAAAGCTGCAGCAGAAGATTAATGATAAAAAGCAGGCTCAGGGGTTGAAAATGTAAGTTTTATAAACTAGTAGTTGATTTACTATATTAAAATTTTGTTGTTTGACCTTTGTTCAATAAAATCCTTTATCGTAGTATCTGAAAGAAGTTTATCTAAAAAATCCACAGAAATTTTTTGCATAGAATTGAATAAAAGCCACGTTCCTCTTTCTTCGTCTTTATATACATCTGGAGAATAAGCAGAAAGCGACTTTGCTTTTATTTTATCTTTGTAAGCATAATCTGCAACTTCACATATATAGCAAATATCATCCACATTTCCAATTGTTAATAAAACATACTCAGGCTTTTCAGCAACAGCAACATCCGTAGAATATGCCACTTTCCCATGAGTCAAAAAATAACCTAGATGAATAGATAAAATATCTTCACTGCTTAACTTTTCATCTTTATTGGTAGACAGTTTTAACAATCTAATCATAAAATTCTCTCCTTTAAATTCCGATTTGTTTATTGGTTATTTTACCACATACAAATAAAATTGTCTATCAAAAAATCCATCTACCACCAAAGAGCAACTGCACCCAAACACTGACAGGTGCCTCTTGTCACAGTGATAGGAGAAAGAACTACCCACTATAAGATATTATAGCAGAAAAGAAAAATATATACAAGGAAGTGATTAAAATATCAACCTACATTCATTTTACAAAAGAACAGCGAGAACAGGCAAGGCGAACTGACCTTGCTAATTTTTTAATCCGTCAAGGCGAGAAAGTCAAGAAATCAGGTTCAGAATACGAATGGCTTGACGGCTCGCAAAAGGTTACAATCAGAGGTCACCTCTGGTATCATCAGTACAAACTGAAAGGTGGTGACGCAGTTGATTTTGTCCGCAGATTTTATAACAAGAATTATGCCGAAGCGGTAGAAATGCTTTTGAATAACTGCGGCGGTCAAATAATAACCTCACCACCCATAGAAAAAAGCCACAAACCCTTTGAACTTCCGCCGAGGAATGACAGAATGAGCAGAGTTTTTTCTTATCTGCTGTTGACTCGTGGCATTGACAAGGATGTACTTTTTGAGTTTGTGAGGAGAAAAATGATTTATGAATCTGCCGATTATCACAATGCGGTATTTGTCGGTTACGATTCAAGCAGCAAACCTTGCCACGCACACAAAAGGGGAACGGTGACGAGTAATTCGTATAAGGGAAATGTTACAGGCAGTCAGCCGGAGTTCAGCTTTCATTGGCACGGCACAAGCGAGAAGATATTCTTGTTCGAAGCTCCGATTGATATGTTATCGTTCATAAGTATGCATAAAGAAAATTGGCAAGAAAATAGCTATGCGGCATCCTGCTCCGTTTCGGACAGGGTGCTTTTTCAATGTCTGAAAGATAATCCGAACATCAAAAATGTGTGCTTGTGTTTTGATAATGACGAAGTCGGTCAGAAAGCAAATAAACGCATAGCCGAAAAATTAAATTCAATGAATATCCAAAACGAAATCCTCATTCCAATACATAAGGACTGGAACGAGGATTTAACTTTACCTGATAAAGGAGATGAACAAATATGCTATCAGGTGTTATAACTCTGATTATTGTTGCAGGCTCAATGTTTACCTTGTTTATATTTCTACGGTCGGCAATTACTATTCCCTGAACCGCATAAAGAACAAGACGGTCGGTCAAGGTCAGCACGGCACGGCTCGTTTGGCAACTAAAAAAGAGATAAAGAGAACCTACAAGCAGATTGATTTCAAACCCGATGAATGGCGTACAAATCCTAACAGCAGACCAACGGAGCAAGGTATAGTTGTCGGTTGCAAGAATAGAAAAAATGGCACAACAGCAATGGTTGATACAGGTGATGTTCACGCTCTGATGATTGGTGCGGCAGGCGTCGGCAAGACCGCATTTTGGCTTTACCCGTGCATTGAGTATGCCTGCGCTACTGGTATGTCATTTTTGTCAACCGACACAAAGGGTGACATTGTTCGCAACTATGGAACAATCGCAGAAAAGTATTACGGCTACAAAATTTCAGTAATAGATTTGCGTAACCCCACACGCTCACACGGCAATAATCTTCTGCACCTCGTGAACAAATATATGGATTTATACAAAGCTGAACCCGAACAGCTTGTTTACAAAGCAAGAGCAGAAAAATACGCTAAAATCATTTCAAAAACGATTATTCTTTCGGGAATGGACTCGGCTTCATTCGGACAGAACGCTTACTTTTATGATGCGGCAGAGGGACTTTTAACAGCAACTATTCTGCTTGTTTCGGAATTCTGCGAACACGAAGAACGGCATATTGTTTCGGTATTCAAAATCATTCAGGAGTTACTTGCTCCGACCAACAAGAAAGGCAAAAATCAGTTTCAACTTTTAATGGACTATCTTCCAGACGACCACAAAGCAAAATGGTTTGCAGGGGCGGCGCTTAACACAGCCGAACAGAGTATGTCAAGCGTTATGAGTACGGCACTTTCAAGGTTGAATGCTTTTCTCGACTCCGAGCTTGAACAGCTTTTGTGTTTTGATACAGAAATAGACGCTGAAAAATTCTGCAATGAAAAGAGTGCAATCTTCATTGTAATGCCGGAGGAAAATCCCAACACTTTCTTTATGGTTTCGCTTATAATCCAACAGCTCTACCGTGAAATACTTTCAGTTGCAGATGAAAACGGCGGCGTGCTGAAAAACCGCTGTGTGTTCTTCTGTGATGAATTTGGAACCTTGCCAAAGCTTGATTCGGCAGAGATGATGTTTTCAGCCTCCCGTTCAAGGCGGTTGCAGATAGTACCAATCATTCAATCCTTTGCACAGTTGGAGAAAAATTACGGAAAAGAGGGTGCTGATGTTATCATAGATAACACACAGCTGACAATCTTCGGCGGCTTTGCTCCCAACAGTACAAGTGCAGAAGTGCTATCAAAAGCGCTTGGTTCAAGAACAGTAATGTCAGGTTCTGTGAGCAGGAGCAAAAATGATCCGTCACAATCCTTGCAGATGATTGAGCGACCATTGATGACTCCAGATGAGTTAAAGTCACTTTCCAAAGGCACTTTTGTTGTTATGAAAACAGGCTTTTATCCGATGAAAGTCAAGCTTAAATTGTTCTTCAAATGGGGTATTAAATTTGAAGAAAAGTATGAAGTAGCAGAAAACGGCAACCGTGAAGTTCACTATGCTAACCGTTCCAAACTGCTTAACAACATAATTCAAGCATACAGTCTTCACTATCTTGAACCGTCAGTAACTGATTTGGATTTCGATGAAGCAAGCGGTGAGAAAAAGAAGAAAAATGAAAATCTTAAGACCTCACCAAATGCGGAACAAGCCGACAGTGGAAATACTATCGATTCTGAACAGAAATATGAGCCAACAGAAGAACCCGAAAATTCAAGTGTTGAACAGAACAAAAATAAGCAGGGAAAAGTAGTCGTCAGAACCGAGCGACCACCACAGGGGGATAACAGCAATGAGTAGATTAACTTTTTTGTATCAAATGGACTTACCTCACAGAGCCGTAGCCGTATATACATACCTCCACGACCGAGCAAACAAAAACGGTGAATGCTGGCCCTCCGTAAATACAATAGCAGGCGACATAAAGCTGTCGCCTGCCACAGTAAGAAGAGCTATTAAAGATTTAAAAAAAGTTGGACTAATCGAAACCAAGCAGAGATACCGTGAACATGGGGGTAAAAGTAGCTTGCTATATAAAATGTTTAATAGGCAAAAATAATAACAATAAATCCAACTGCAAAACTTTTAAATTTGCAATTTCTTTCCGATTCTTAATTCCATCAATTAGATCTCATCTTGCTGATATCAGTATTATTAGGTATTGGAATTTCTCATTATATAATGCATTTCATTAGTCAAGGAATTATATGATTCGATTACTGCGTTATCTCCGAATTTCAAACACAATGTTTGAGGTGAAGGTCATATCATCCTCATTGAATTTCATATTTATTTCACCGTCATATTTTTTAACTACTCTTTTAATGCTTTTCAGTCCCGTTCCATGTATTGCGTCAGATTTTTTTGATGATGCTATGCGGTTGTTCTTGACGGCTACAATATTCTTGACCGAGTTTGTAAGCTGCATTGACAGATATTTATTTTTGCGGACGAAAGCCGAAAAATCTATAAATCCGTTCTCTGTATTTTGTGCCGCTTCAACTGCGTTTTCAAGAAGATTGTCAAGCAGAGCAGTTATGTCGGGTTCACTCATAAAGCCAAAATCAGCACTTCTGATGTCAATATTTATCTTCACTCCGAACTTGTCACAGAAGGATTTGTACCTGTTGACTATAGAATTAACCATAGGATTGTTACAATAATCAACGGATTTATTTATGCTGAAGTCTTCAATAAAATCGTCTATGTACTCTGTAACAGACTTGTCTTTGGCAATGCTCTTAATGGCGTTTAAATGCCGTTTTATGTCGTGCATAACAATCTTTGAGTTTTCATTTTGCTCATTAAGTAAATCATAATACTCAGCCGTAGATTTTTCCTTTTGCCTTTCATATTCCAATTCCATATTGTGTCTTTGAGTTTTCAAAGTAAATTCATATACCCCAAAAACCGCTATATTTGAGAAAAGTAATAGCACTATACTTATTATTAATAAATACATGTATTTTTGTTCTAAATCAAAATTGTGTAGTGCATATGATACTGCATACAGTAGCAGAATGCTTGAGGCAGGTAAAACCAAAAGAGGTATAGAAAGAGAATAACTTTCTGATTTATGTTCTTTTATTGAGAATTTTGATACAAAGTAAATTATCAAAAAATATAACAGTTTACTGATAGTCGATTGAATAATGAGACTTAGAGAATTATCCAGGCAAGTGAATAAATCCGTACCGAATAATACTGTTGAAACAAACATGACAATACTTTCTGTGATTGCCATAAATATAAGTAATATGCTACAGTGGAAAATACAGGATTTAATACTTATGAAATAACAAAAATAAAGTAAAAAGAAGTTACACGCAAAAAATGCAATTAAATTAACCAATGTTAAATTCAATAATCGAGATAAATACAATAATACATACACAATAACAACTGAAAATAACAAAAATTTTTTGCTTGATTTTCTTTCAAATTTGTTTTCAAAATAAAACAGTGATATCAGAATTTCTGCAAGAAAAATAAACGCATAGCAAATTGTATATACCATTTTTATACCCCTATGTATGCAAAATATGCCTTTTTAAAGTTTGAATAGTTCCTTTGAGATATAGGTAGAGTTTCACTTTTTAAATCTACATTAATATTAAGCTCAGTCTTATTAAAATCCGAGACATACCTCAGATTAACAAGATAGCTGTAATGCGGTTGTGCAAAATAATCGTAATCCTTTAGTTTTTCTTTCCAATAACTTAATTTTTTATTTGTATAAAATTTCTTTTGACGTGTTATAATAGCAGCCTTTCTT
>OHMH01000520.1_pt1 | contig 19572 bp, 17 predicted proteins | sample 1569311 | NCBI WGS metagenome assembly OHMH01 (sample SAMEA3879503, study PRJEB24766) | human gut metagenome | biome: human-associated habitat; feature: feces | place: USA | collected 1985/1987
TATATGGATTTGTTGTGATGTGCGTGTAGGGGAGGGATTTATCCCTCCCGGGAAGTATACGGTGTCGGGCGCGGGCACGGGAGGGTCAAGACCCTCCCCTACAAATCACCCATAAAAATTCCCTTTGCAAATTCTATTGCACACCGCCGCGAATTGTGGTAAAGTAAATTTATATAGGTATAAACGAGGGGGAACCATAATGCAGCTGAATCCGCATTACGCCGAGCTGAACGAGAGCTATCTGTTCAGCACCATTGCCCACAAGGTAGCCGACTACCAGAAGGCCCATCCCGAGGCAGACGTCATCCGTCTGGGCATCGGCGACGTTACCCTGCCGCTGGCGGCATCCGTGACGGAGGCCATGCACAAGGCCGTTGAGGAGCAGGGCCACAAGGGTACGTTCCACGGCTATATTCCCAGCGAGCAGGGCTATGAGTTTCTGCGCGACGCTATCCGCAGGTATTACGCGGGCCACGGTGTCGAGCTGGACATGTCCGAAATTTTCATCTCCGACGGTGCCAAGAGCGACCTGGGCAACCTACTGGACCTGTTCAGTCAGGACAACACGATCCTTGTTCCCGACCCGGTCTACCCGGTCTACGTCGATGACAACGTGATGGCGGGCCGCAAGATTCTCTACCTGCCCGCCACGGCGGAGAACGGCTTCCTGCCGATGCCGGACGAGGCCCCCCACGCGGACATCGTCTACATCTGCAGCCCCAACAACCCCACCGGCGCGACCTACTCCGTCGAGCAGCTCAAGGCCTGGGTCGCCTGGGCGAAGGCCAATGACGCGGTCATCCTGTTTGACGCTGCATACGAGTGCTTCGTCTCCGAGCCGGGTCTCGCCCGCAGCATCTTTGAGGTCGAGGGCGCGAAGGAGGTTGCCGTCGAGGTGTGCCGGCGGCAAGCTGAACAAGATGTGGCTGCGCCGCCAGACTACGAAGTTCAACGGCGTCGCCTATGTTGTGCAGCGCGGTGCCGAGGCCGTCTTTACCGACGAGGGCATGAAGGAGATCCAGCAGAACCTCGACTACTACCGCGCCAACGCCGCTGTCATTGCGGCGGCGCTGGACGAGGCCGGTGTCTGGTACTGCGGCGGCAAGAACAGCCCCTACATCTGGCTGCGCTGTCCCAACGAGATGGGCAGCTGGGAGTTTTTTGACTGGCTGCTCGAGCACGCCCACGTTGTGGGCACCCCCGGCGAGGGCTTCGGCCCCTGCGGCAAGGGGTATTTCCGTCTGACGGCGTTCGGCGATGCCGAGCGCACCAAGGAGGCCGCCGCACGCATCAAAGCGGCGCTGGCCACACTGTAATATTGCGGGAGGGTTTACACCATGAAACCAAATGAAGAAATCATGGAATTTCTGAAAGAGAATCCCACCTTCTACCTTGCCACCGTCGATGGCTATCTGCCCCGCGTGCGTCCCATCGGTTTTGCCATGTGGTACAACGGCCACCTGTGCATTGCCCTGGGCAAGCACAAGGCCGCCTACAAGCAGCTTTTGGACAACACGAACCTCGAGATCTGCGCCGCCAATGACCGCGGCGAGTGGCTGCGCGTGCAGGGCACGGCGAACTTTGACAACAGCCCCGAGGCCCAGGCCGCCGCGTTCCAGGTCATGCCCCAGCTGGCCGACATGTATAATGAGGAGACGGGCAACAAGCTCGGCATCGTCTACCTCGACCATCTGTCCGCCAAGCTCTTCTCGATGTCCGGTGTTGTGAAGGACATTATGAACTACTGATACTTACGTAAAGCCAATGCCCCGGTGTGCGTTTCTGCGTACCGGGGCATTTTTGCGTTGCCGGGAGCGGGCACGGGCGGATATGAAATTTGCCCCTACAGCCCCTTAAAAATCGGCTTGTAGGGAGGGGTCTTGACCCCTCCGCGGGGCGTCGAGGACGCCGTCCCCTACAAACCGGCAAACAAAAATCCCGGTACGCTCATACCGTGTGTACCGGGAAAATTATTTAGCGCTTACTGCTCCTGCGCGGCAAACAGCTGCGGGGCTGCCTTGTAGATCAGCACCGCGGCCACCGTGGTCAGGATGGTCTCGGGCAGCATGTAGCTGCCGTTGTAGGTCAGGCTGTAGGTCCAGGCGGGCAGACCGTCGCTCAGGTTGCCCCAGATCAGCACGCCGGACAGGAAGCTGCACAGGAAGCGGATGCCGCACACCGCTGCCGTGCCGACGGCCACGCCGACCAGACGGTTCTTGAACGGCTTGGCAATCGCACCGGCCAGACCCAGCAGGGTGAAGGCCAGCACATAGTCCAGCAGGATCATACCCACCAGCGGCAACAGCCCGGGAGCCGGGGGCGCGTAGAAGCCCAGCAGCATCTGCAGCAGGCTGTTGACAAAGCCCGTGAACAGTCCCCATTTTGTGCCGTGGCGGTAGGAGACCAGGATGAACGGCAGCATGCTCAGCAGGGTGATGGAGCCGCCGTTGGGCATCTCAAAAATCTTGATGTTCGCCAGCACGGTGCCCAGGGCGATCATCAGGGCGCACTCCACGAGAGTGCGGGTCTTGGAATAGGTTTTGGACATGGTATCCACTCCTCAAAAAATGTAACATAAAAACAGGAAAGCGCCCGCAAGGTACACTTGCAGGCGCAAAAGCGTTATGACGTGTTGGGTCAAACTTCCTACGCCGGCATTGCCCGGATCAGGTTCAAGGCGACCCGAAACTGCGGTTTGTTTCGATCTCAGCCGAGGATGCCCCTCAGCGCCCCTGTTTTTATGTCCAAACCTATTATACACGCCCACCGCTGATTGTCAAGCCTTTCAAATTTTATCCACACGATTCCCCCAGGTTTTACACGCTTTCTTCAATGTTCTTTCATCTGTACCGGGTATACTGCAGCTGTACTCACAAAACACCCAGACAGGGGTGATCGATATGAAGAAAAAGCGTATTCTCTGCGAGGCTGCAAAATCCTAAAGCCTTCCCCCGCGGGGGAAGGTGGCCCCGCAGGGCCGGATGAGGGGTAAGCTACCGATTGCGAACCGCAAACGGGCAGCCATGGCAAGCTCTGCCCTCATCAGTCACCTTACGGTGACAGCTTCCCCCTCGGGGGAAGCCAAAAAGCGGACACCCAATCGGGTGCCCGCTTTTTTATCGGTAAAAATTTACTTGCTGATCTTGATCAGATCCGCGCCCGGCTCCACGACGCCGGAGGCCACGACCTCGACGTCCTTGAAATCATCGGTGTTCGTGATGACGGTAATCACCACGGCGGGGTGAGCGGCAGCCGCGATTTTGTCCAGATCCATCTCCAGCAGCAGATCGCCCTTCTTGACCTTGTTGCCCTCCTTGACCTTCGGGCTGAAGCCGTCGCCCTTCATCTCGACGGTGTCAACGCCGACATGGATCAGCACCTCAACACCGGCAGTGGTCATGATGCCCAGCGCGTGGCCGCTGTCGGGGGCCTGGGTGATCTCACCGTCCGCGGGGGCGTAAATTTTGCCCTCGGTAGGGTCGATGCCGCAGCACTTGCCCAGGATGCCCTGTGCAAACACCTCGTCGGGGATGTTCTCCATCGCCACAACGGTACCCTTGGCATCAGCAGCCAGGGTCACAGGGAAGGCTGGGGCCGCGGGGGCGGCAGGCTCGGCAGACTTTTTCAGAAAATCAAAGAAACCCATCGTAAAGCTCTCCTTCATCAGCCCGGTCAGGCGGGCGTATTTGTAATTATATTATACCCCGCCTTGCCCCAAAAGGCAAGGCAGGCAAGGGAAACTTGCTTCGCTCACATCCGCCCCTTCACAGCGCGGATGGCCTGCCAGGTGATGCGGGCGATCTCCGCCGCGGGCAGCTGAAAACCGGCCTCCTGCCAAGCTACAATCGTACCAAAGCAGCCGTTCACCGCAAAGGCCAGCATATATTTCTGCTCCTCGGTGCCGCCGTTGGGTGCAAACTCGCCCAGGCAGCGCTCTGCAATCAGCTTTTTGGCGTTGCGGGTGAACTCCGACTCCCAGCTTTTGCCGTAGAGGGCCTGACAGAGGTCGGGGTTCTCGGTCATGTAGGTGAACAGCGCCACCAGCGCGGGGGGCGCGTCCTCCTGCGAGATGCTGGGGATCAGGGTATCCATCAGGTCGTTCAGCCGTGCCAGCTGGGCGGCCTCCATCTGGTCCATCAGGGCATAAATGTCCGCGTAGTGAAAATAGAATGTGCCGCGGCTGATCCCTGCCAGCTCGGTCAGCTCCCGGACTGTAATTTCCCGCAGACTTTTCTGCTGCAACAGCGTAATAAGCGCCTGGTAGAGCCGCTGCTTGGTCATGCGCACACTGCGGTTTGCGTCCCCTTTGGCGTTCATCGTATGCACCGCCTTCCTCGCGATTTACTACTTTAAGAATAGCGTTTTTTTGCCCCGATGTCAAGGATTTTTAAACTATTTGTCCAAAAATGTCATTCATTGTGGAGTAAATTTTATAAACATTGCAGTTTACACATTTTGCCGGATGTGGTACACTGAAACAGGGAAGTGATAGTATGAAAATTGACCGTGCCCGCGCACAAAAAGCCTTTGCCGACTATGCCGCGCACTACAACGCCGCTGACGCCAAAGTCAAATTGAAAATCGACCATACCTACCGCGTGGCGGCGCTCTGCGCCCGCATTGCCCAAAGCCTGGCCCTGCCGCCGGAGGATGTCGATCTGGCTTGGCTGTCCGGCATCCTGCACGATGTAGGCCGCTTTGAGCAGCTGCGCCGCTACAACACATTTATCGATGCACAGTCGGTCAGCCACGCCGCGCTGAGCGTCGCGGTGCTGTTCGACGATGGACGCATCCGGGACTATCTGGACGATGCCGGTGCCGACGCACTGCTGCGCACCACTGTGGAATGGCACAGCGCGTTCCGTCTGCCGGAGGCGCTGGATGACCGCACGCGGCTGTTCTGCCAGATTTTGCGCGACGCCGACAAGATCGACATTCTGCGGGTCAACGTCGAGACACCGATGGAGGAAATTTACAACGTCAGCACTGCGGCGCTGCGCCGGAGCCCGGTGACGCCCGCCGTGCTGGACGCCTTTTACGCCCACCACTGCGTGCTGCACAGCTTAAAGCAGTACCCCGCCGACAACGCCGTCGGCCATGCGTCGCTTGTGTTTGAGCTGTGCTATCCCGAGAGCCTGCGCATCGTGGACGAGCAGGGCTGGCTGTGGCGGCTGCTGGATTTTAAAACTGATAACCCGGACACCGCCGCCGCGTTTGCCGCCATCCGGGACGAGCTGCACCGCTGGCTGAACGCGCAGTCGGCGTGAGCTGATACTCAAAAAATGCATTGTAGGGGTGAGCAGTGCTCGCCCCTACAGTCTTTATATGGCAGAATTGGTGTTTTTTTGACACGCAAAAGTGCCGCGAGGAAGCTCCCTCACGGCACTTTTGCGTTTTTTATGGTTCTTTCCGCTTGCGGGCGTGGGCAAACAGCAGTTTCCACCGGGCGTTCCATTTGACGGCGTGGACGGGGTGCTTCATCTCCCCGCAGCGCGCAGGGGTACATCATCTGCAAAACGACCACATCGCTGCGCTTTAAATGGATGTTGTATTTTTGGTTGATGCAGCGGCGGCAATAATTCATATCGGCAATTTCATGGTTTGACAACATAGAAGGACTCTTGCAATCGCATACGCAGCCCGCCCGCAGGCAGACAAAGGGCCGTAGAACGCCCTTTACTTTCCGTCGTATCGTTTCTTCCTATTGTTATGCAATATATTATATCTGTATTACAGATAAATGTCAATATCTGTCTCCAAGATAACGATAATAGTCGTAAGGAGGTAGTCAACCTAGGTGTTGTACTGGGTGCCGGGGCAGGCGTATTGCAGATAATACGTACCGTTGTGCTTTGTCATAAACGCGCCCTCGATATAGGGCTTGCCGACGGCGTTGAACATGGCGGTCAGCACTTCGGCGTTCAGCCCCGGCACCTGCGCCATCTGGGGCGGCAGCTCCAGCTTGCCGGTTGCCTCGTTATAGAACCGTTTCATGGATTTGTACAGCACACTGCTCTCTTTATCCACGATCCCGTTGTTACCGGGGCGCTCATAGCCCAGTTCTTCTTCGCGACCAAAGATCAGTTCTTTTTTCTCGCCGATGGGTGTCATGGTTTCGGGGTCAAGCTCCACGCCCCAGATGGGGGACATGTTGGAGCAGCCCCAGTAGAAATAGACGCGGCCATCATCGTCACAGAACATATCTGGGTCCCAAAAGGCGAACGGAGCGCTGACCTCGGTAAACGGCTCGGTCAGCGGGTCCGCCGTGCGTAAAATCGGGCAATTGCGCCCCATGCGGCTGGCAGAAAAATAGAGATACTCGCCGACTTGGCGCACATCGGGGGCGTAGTCGTAAATGAGCAAATCGGGGGCGGCGTGGAAATCCCAATGCAGCAGATCGTCCGAGTACCAGAACCCTGCCGACATCGAAACAAACAGGTAGTATTTGCCCTTGAAGTACACCAGTGTAGGGTCAGCGCCCTCGCGGAAACCGGCGATGCGCTCACCCTCCTTCATGTGCTGGTAGCGGTAGCCCAGATCCAAGGGGTTGCAGTAGGTTCCCATAAAATCACACATCCTTTGTGATACCCTGCAAAACACGGTTCAGCTGTTTGATGCTCTCGGCATCTGCACCGGCCTGCTTGAGCATCCCCTCCACAGTCATGCGCTGCATGGCGCGCTCCATCATGGCAACCAGCGCCGGATTATCTTTTACGGCGGCGGCTACATCACCGCGGGCGGCAGCCGCCTTGTCGGTGATGGCCTTCAAGACAGGCCCCACCTTGGCATCTGCCATGGCTGCGGCCATATTGTCTTTGACGCTCCAGCAGGTTTCGTCCAGCTCACCGTCAAACCAGTTGTTCACGACCTGACGGTTGGACATAGCGTAAGCGGGGTTCGGCTCGGCAGCCTTGTTGACCAGAATTACGCTGGAATACGCCCCCGCGCGGGCCTCGATGCTGTGCTTGCCGGTGATGGGCACATTGAAAACAAACACTTTGTCGCCTTTTTTCGTTTCAACCAGGTGTCCGTCCTTGTACAGCGAAACCTCCGGCAGGTTGGAGTATACTCTGACCTCGGTCACATCCTCCGTGCGGTCCACATAGCGGCTGCCGCAGGTATGTACAAAGGGCTGCTTGCTCCAGTAGGCCTTGTACAGGTAGAAGGCGTCCTTTTTGATTTTGCGGTCAAAGGTGACAAGGCCCTTCTGGTTCTCGCCGTTTTTGCCGCCCTCGTCGCGCCCGTCGGCGGCAAAGTCGAACATATTCCAGACATGGGTCGCCCACAGCCACGGGCGGTCAGCAATCATTTTTGCCATGTGCTCGTGATAGACGCACTGGTAGGTTTCGGTATAGTCGCCCTTTTCGGGGTGGGCGCTCTGGTAGGCGGGGTTGGCGTCCGCGCCGTACTCCGAAAAACCGATGCAGCGGTCCGGGTATTTGGCGTGGTAGGTATCAAAAAAGTCATCGTTCTGGTCAAGCTCGCCCAGATACCAGCCAAAATACAGGTTGTAGCTGTTCACATCGGGAATTTCCAGAATCGGGCTGGTGATTTCCAGCATAAAGACATTCGCCATCGTGGTCGGGCGGGTCGGGTCAAGGCGGTGCGCCAGTTCGTTCAAGGCGCGGTGGTTTTCCAACAGCTCCTCATTGACAGCCGACGCAGCGGTAATTTCGTTGGACAGTCCCCAAACAGCAATGCAGGGGTGGTTGTAGTTCTGGACGATGAGTTCTTCCATCTGGGTCAGCGTGTTGGCGCGCCCGTTGTGCATGTGCATCGTGATGTAGGGGATTTCCGCCCAAATCACGACACCCTTTTCGTCGCACAGATCATAGAACGCCTGCGCGTGCTGGTAGTGGGCAAGACGGATGGTGTTGGCGCCCATTTCAAGGATCAGCGCCATATCCTCCTCCATCATCTCTTTGGTGATGGCCACACCCGCGCCCTTGCGGTCCTGATGGCGGGAAACACCACGCAGGGGATAGGGGCGCCCGTTCAGGATAAAGCCCTTCTGCGGGTCAATTTCAAACTTGCGGCAGCCGAAGCGGGCGGTCTCGGTCTCGCCACTGTCCAGCCGCGCAGTCACGGTGTAGAGATACGGGTCATCAAGACCGTCCCACAGGCGGGCATGCTCCAGCGTGAACACGGCTCTGGCGGTGCCGTCCTTGACGGCAACGCTCGTCTGCTGGCCATCCAGTGTGAAGGTGACACTTTCGGCACCCACCACAGCGGCCTCCACCGTCACTTCACAGCGGCGGGCGTCGAGGTCTGTGACAATCGGCGTGACCCTGACAGGCACCGCGCCGTTTTCAGCAAGGGCAAAATGAGCAGCGGGCACAACATGCAGCGTCACATCGCGGTAAATGCCGCCGTAGAAGGTGAAATCGGCTTTTTGCGGGTAGACGGTGTCGTTGTCGCTGTTGTCCACATTTACGCGCAGCAGGTTGATGCCGTTGCGCAGCGCATCGGTAATGTCCACGCAAAATGCAGAATAGCCGCCCTTATGCTCAGCGAGCTTTTGCTCGTTCAGATAGACCTCGGCGGTCATGGCAACGGCGTCAAACTGCAAAACGGCGCGTCCGTTTTCCGGCAGGACGATGTCAGGCAGCACGGTGGTGTAGCAGCAGGTGCCGCGGTAGTAGTCATTGCCCCCGTCCTGCCCGTCGATGGCGTTCCAGGTGTGGGGCAGGGTGACGGGTTCGTCGTGTCCTTCTTTGGAAAAAATCCAGTTCTGGTTCAAAAGAATTGTCTTGCTCATAACATGACTCCTTATGTGTGGATTTAACCTCAAAGAGCCGAAAGGGCTGCAAACCCTTTCGGCTTTTGTGGGATGGGCTTACTGAAGCTGCTCTTTATAGAATTCGGACTGCGCGGCAGCCTTCTTCTCGGCAATGCGCTTTTGGACGGTGACCATTTCCTCCTTGGTCAGCGGGCAGCTGCGCATGGCAACCAGCGTAATGATCCAGCCGATGATAGGCAGAGCAAACTTGAGTACCATGGTCATCCAGAAGATGGCCGGGGTGGAAGGATCCGTGGGCTGGGGCATCGTGGTGGTGTAGCCCAGCAGCGCCACAGCGCCGGTAGCGATCACAGCGGCAAAAGAGGTGATGAGCTTATCGACCAGGCTGTAGGTGCCGGAGACAACGGCGGGGATATAACGCCCGCTGCGGTCCAGCTCAAAGTCAATGGCATCCGCCATGTACGAGGTGTTGGAGGTGGTGATGCACATATTGGAGCCGTTCTGCAGAAGGCTCAGCACCACATAGATGATCATGGCCGGGCTGCCCATGACGCCGATCTGCTTGGGGTCAATGACAATGAAGAACACGACCAGAACGGCGGTAATGACCATGCTGATGCAGGTGAAGCTGACAATGCCCTTTTTGCTGCCGTGCTTGCCGACATACTTGGCACCGAACGCTGCAAAGAAGATGGACGGGATCATGCTGATAACAGTCAAAATCGTGGCAAGACCCATATTGCCAATCAAAATACCATTGAGAAGCGTGCCGATGATGGCCTGACTGCCGACCTGCTGTGCCAGCTTGTCAGAAGCGTTGGAGGCAATGTAGCACTGCAGGGGTCTGTTGTGCTTGAGAACTTCGACAATGTCGGACATTTTCAGCGGTTCGGACTTTTTGGTGCCGACAAAGGTTTCCGGCTTATCGTAGGCAGAAACGCCCAGACAGACCAAAACGGTGCCGATACCCGCGGCAATCAGCGTCATATTGCAGGCAGCGGACAGGAAGGCCTGGTTGTAGGTGCCGCCGCATTTGGGCAGCAGCACAACGTTGAAAATCATCGACATTGCCATCGGCACCAGATAGTTGAAGGCGGTTGTCCATACGCCGATGGTCGGGCGCTGGCGCGGATCATTCGTCATGATGGCGGGGATGGTCTGCGCAGTCATGTTGGTGATGGTGTAGCCGATGATGTAAACAATGTACAGCAGGGCAAACACCGGCAGGCCCAGCCCTTTGGACGAGAAGCCGGTGAACATTCCGTAGAGGGCGAGTGCCTCGATCAGGAAGCCGGCAACCATCAGGATGCGCAGCTTGCCGAACTTGGTGTTGACGCGGTCATAGACAAAGGCAAGCAGGGGATCGGTGATGCCGTCCAGAATACGGGAGCAGGTCAGAATAATGCCAACGGCAGCGGTCGTGATGCCGTAGCCGATGCTGGCGGAATAACTCGCCATGCCGATGAGGGAATAGACGCTCATACCGACAAGACCGTTGCAGGCATAGCAGATGATTTGCCAAAGCTTGGCGCGGCGGTATTGTACGCCGTCAACTTCTGAAGCAGTGGGTTTCTTTTTGAACATTTTGTTTTCCTCCTAAAAATTCCGCGGTGGTTTTTCTCACTGACACCACTATACCAGAAGCAAAACGGCAGCAGGGGATAAAAATCATCAGATGAGAAACAAAAATTCGCGCATTATTTCAAGCAACACGAAATATTATCCTGCTTTGCTAAATAATACCCTCACGACTTGCGCTTGTTATGGTATGATACAGGTACAGAAGTTTCTTGATTTGCTTTGGACAACACAGGTAAGGAGAAGATTATGCAGAAATTTGAAAAAGGTTTCTTTGTCGGCGCGGCCACTGCCGCCCATCAGGTCGAGGGCAACAACATTCATTCTGACTACTGGGCACAAGAGCAGCTGCCCCACACCAGCTTTGCTGAGCCGAGCGGCATTGCCTGCGACCATTATAATCGGTATGAGGAAGATATTCGACTGCTGGCGGACGCCGGGCTGAACGCCTACCGCTTTTCCATCGAGTGGGCGCGTATCGAGCCGGAGGAGGGCAAGTTCGACCCTGCCGAAATCGAGCATTACCGCAAGGTCATTGCCTGCTGCAAGGCGCACGGCGTTGAACCTGTTGCGACGCTGCTGCACTTCACCAGCCCCAAATGGCTGATTGCCAAGGGCGGCTGGGAGGCAGAATCCACGGTCGAATACTTCAAGCGCTATGTCAGCTATGTGATGGAGCAACTGGGGAGTGAGCTGCACTACATCTGCACCATCAATGAGGCCAACATGGGCCTGCAGCTGGCGGCGATCTCCAAGCGGTTCCGCCTGATGGCAGAGCAGGCCGCCAAGGCTGCTGCCAGTGAAGGCAAATCCGCCGAAGGCAGCGTACAGGTGGGCATGAACTTCCAGAAGATGATGGAGAACATGAAGTACGCTGCCGCTGAAAACGCCGCCGTGTTCGGCACACCGCAGCCGAAAATTTTCGTCAGCGAGCGCACGCCGGAGGGCGATCTGCTGGTTCTGCGCGCTCACGCCGCCGCGCGGGAGGCCATCAAGGCAATCTGCCCCGAGGTCAAGGTCGGTCTGACCCTCTCGCTGCATGACCTGCAGGCCCAGCCGGGCGGTGAAGCCTTTGCCGCCGCTGCGTGGGAGGAAGAGTTCACCCACTATCTTCCTTATATTAAGGAGGACGACTTCCTCGGCGTGCAGAACTACACTCGCGCGCTGTACGGTGCGCAGGGGCAGTTGCCCGCACCGCAGGGGGCCGAGCTGACCCAGATGGACTACGAGTTTTATCCGCAGGCATTGGAAAATGTCATCCGCAAGGTGGCTGCCGACTTTAAGGGCGACTTGATAGTGACCGAAAACGGCATTGCTACCGCTGATGATACGCGCCGCGTGGCGTTTATCGAGGCAGCCTTGGCGGGCGTGCAGCACTGCATCGCCGATGGTATCCCGGTCAAGGGGTACTTCCACTGGAGCCTGATGGATAACTTTGAGTGGCAGAAGGGCTATGCCATGAACTTTGGCCTGATCGCCGTGAACCGCGAAACGATGGAGCGCACCCCGAAGCCCAGCCTTGCGGTGCTGGGCGGATACGCCAACGCCTAAGGCAACACCGCATAATTCCCGCCTTACGGCTTAAGCACCGCTCCGGCGGCTGCGGCACGGCATCTGCGTTGCCAAAATGCTCGATAATGTCGGGTTGCGGTACCCGCATCGTGCTTCGGGGGCAAAAGCCCCTCGCACTCTGCGACCGCTGCCCCTGCTTCGGTTCGCTGTTTCCGCCACTGGCGGCGCTCACCTTTGCAGCATCCAGTATTATCTGCGCTTTTGGCTTAGCAGCTGCCGCATCTCGCTCGCCGTATCGGCACTTAGAATTATGCGGTATTGCCTTAGTTCTATTATAGTACAGCGCAAAGATAAACGAAAGATAAACCTTCCCGTTTACCAAAGGTTTATTTTGGCGGTGTATCCTTAGGAGCATCGAAACAAAAAACAACCTACGGGAAAACGGAGGATACAGCTATGAAAATCATCTATCTTGTCACCGGTGCTGCCGGATTTATGGGCACTAATGTCTGCGCACAGCTTTTGGAGCGCGGTGATGCCGTGCGCGCTTTTGTGCTGAAGGGCGACCCCGCTGTAAAATTTATGCCGAAGGCCGTCGAAATCTTTGAGGGTGACCTCTGCAATGCCGAGGACTGCGAGAAATTCTTTGCCGTGGAGCCGGGCGTCCAGACTGTCTGCATCCACTGCGCGAGCATGGTGACGATCAACCCGAATTATAGTGAAAAGCTCATCGCCGTCAATGTGGGCGGAACCGAAAACATGCTGAACGCCGCTAAAAATCACCCGGAGTGCAAAAAGTTCGTCTATGTTTCCAGCACCGGCGCCATCCCTGAGCTGCCTAAGGGCGAGAGCATCCGCGAGGTATACAGCTTTGTTCCCTACGATGATGATCGCGTGGTCGGCTGGTACAGCCGCAGCAAGGCAATGGCGACCCAGAAGGTGCTGGACGCCGCCGCTGACGGGCTGAATGCCTGCGTGGTGCATCCCAGCGGTATTCTTGGCCCCAACGACCCCGCCATCGGGCAGACGACCCGCACGCTGATCCAGATTTTGAACGGTGAGATGCCCATCGGTATGCAGGGTTCGTTTAACCTTGTCGATGTGCGCGATCTGGCCGCTGGCACGATTGCCGCCGCTGACCGCGGGCGCAAGGGCGAGTGCTACATCCTTTCCAATGACGAGGTTTCGCTGAAGGAGCTGTGTGAGATGCTCAAGGCTGATACCGGCTGCCGCGGCTGCCTGTTTTATCTGCCGCTGTCTTTTGCGCATTTTGCCGCCAAGCAGATGGAGGCCCGCGCGGCCAAGACCGGCAAGCCCGCTGTGCTGACCGAGTTTGCCGTTTACAATCTGGAGCGCAACAACCATTTTGACTGCTCCAAGGCAAAAAATGAGCTTGGCTTTGCCCCGCGTCCCTACAAGGAAACACTGCATGATCTCGCAGTATGGCTCAAGCAGGAGGGAAAAATCGCATGAAGAAGCTGTATGAATCTATCTGCAAGCTTATGCAAATGAATGACCAGCAGTGGGAGTGCTATCTCCACGCACTGGATTCCCTGCACTGACACAAAGAAAAGGGGGTGCCTATTATGAAAAAGGTTTGCGTTATCACAGGCGGTGGCAGCGGGATGGGACTTGCCACGGCGAAGCTCGTCTGTGAAGAAGGATATTACACGATTTTGGTGGGGCGCACGGCGTCCAAGCTGGAAAAGGCAGTCAACGATCTGCGCAGTGCAGGCGGCGAGGCTGAGGCGTTCAGCTGTGATGTTTCCGACCGTGAAAGCTGTTTTGCGCTGGCCAAACACGCCGCCGAATGCGGCGAAGTAAAAGCGGTATTGCACATTGCGGGCCTTAGCCCTCACATGGGCGATGCTGAAAAGATTTTGCGCGGCAATGCGCTGGGTACGGTGAATATCAACGATGCCTTTTATGAGGTCATGGCGCCGGGCGGCTGTGTGATCGACACCTCCAGCATGAGCGCCTACCTTGCCCCGCAGTTTGTCATGCCCAAGGGTGCGTACAAGCTGGCGCGCACCGACCGTGAAAAATTCATCAAAAAGCTGGTGGCGCGGGCAGGCATTGCCCCTAAGGATGCCCGCCCGGGTCTGGCCTACGCCATCAGCAAGCATTTTGTAATTTGGTTTGCTAAGACCGATGCCGCACGCTTTGGCGAGAAAAATGTGCGTTGCCTGAGTGTGACACCCGGCAACTTTGACACGCCGATGGGCGCACTGGAAAGCGGGCAGGCGGATGTATTCAAAAAATACTCTGCTCTCAAGCGCAACGGAAAGCCGGAAGAAATCGCCGCTTTGTTTGCGCTTCTTCTGGATGAGCGGCTGGGCTTCCTGACCGGAGCAGACATTCTTATGGACGGCGGCGTCGTGGCAAGCGGCGCCAGCGGATTGAGCAAATAAAAAAGGGCAGCAAAGTAACCCCCGAATATGTGGGGTCTGCTTTGCTGCCTTTTACATTTTGAAATTTCGTTTGGCTATACTTTAGTGCAGTTCGCTTTCGCAGCGGTCCAGCACGGCGGCGATAACCTGATCCATGTCGTAATACTTGTACTCACCCAGGCGTCCGCCGAAGATGACCTTCGACTCGGCGTCGGCCAGCTTCTTGTACTCGGCATACAGTGCGCCGTTTTTAGCATCGTTGACGGGGTAATACGGCTCGTCACCGGGCTTCCACTCGGAGGAATACTCGCGGCTGATGATCGTTTTGGGCAGGTCGTTTCCGTTCTCGTCCTTGCCGAACTCGAACCATTTGTGCTCGATGATGCGGGTCCACGGCGTCTCGCGGTCCGTGTAGTTGACGGCGGCGTTGCCCTGGAAGCTGGGCTTGTCGAGCAGCTCATTCTCAAACCGGACGGAGCGGTACTCCAACGTGCCGAGTTTGTAGTCAAAATAAGCGTCAATCGGGCCGGTGTAGACGATTTTGTCAGCCAGTGCGTCCAGCGCGGCCTTGTTTTCAAGGTAATCGGTGTTCAGCCGCACCTCGATGCCGTCCAGAAGATTGGCGATCATCTTGGTGTAGCCGCCGATGGGAATGCCCTGATACAGCGCGTTGAAATAGTTGTTGTCAAAGGTCAGCCGCACAGGCAGGCGCTTGATGATAAATGCCGGCAGGTCCTTGCAATCGCGGCCCCACTGCTTTTCGGTGTAGCCCTTGATGAGCTTTTCATAAATGTCGCGGCCTACAAGGGAGATGGCCTGCTCCTCAAGGTTCTGCGGCTCGTGGGTGATCTCACGGCGCTGCTCCTCAATTTTGGCGGCTGCCTCCTCCGGTGTGACGACGCCCCACATTTTATTAAAGGTATACATGTTGAAGGGCAGCGAATACAGCTCACCCTTATAGTTGGCAACGGGAGAGTTTGTAAAGCGGTTGAACTCGGCAAACCGGGTGATATAGTTCCAGACCTTTTTGTTGTTGGTGTGGAAGATGTGCGCACCATACTTATGGACGTTGATACCCTCGATGTTCTCGGTATAAATGTTGCCCGCAATGTTGGGGCGCTTATCCACGACCAGCACGGATTTGCCGTGGGCCTTGGCCTCATGGGCGAAGATGGCACCGTACAGACCGGAGCCGACTACCAGATAATCATATTTCATATAACAGGCGTTCCTCTCTTTAAAAGTCACAGGGATATTGTGCGGTAATGGCATGGAGAGCCTTACTCCACTGTCAAAAAGCGGAAGAAAGGCGTTTCAGTCTCTGCCGAATAGATCTCTTGTGTAGACCTTGTCCTGCACATCGTTGAGGCAGGCATCGTAGCGGTTGGCCAGAATGGCCTGACTCTGCCGCTTGAATTTGTCCAGATCGTTGACCACTGCCGAACCGAAGAAGGTCTTGCCGTCCTCCAGCGTAGGCTCATAGATGATGACCTGTGCGCCCTTGGCCTTGATGCGCTTCATGACACCCTGAATCGAGCTTTGGCGGAAGTTGTCGCTGTTGCTCTTCATTGTCAGGCGGTAGACGCCGATCGTGACGGGCCTTTCGCGGCTTTCGTCAAACTCATTTTCCTGATCGTAGCCGTAGTACCCGGCCAGCTTCAGCACGCGGTCAGCGATGAAGTCCTTGCGGGTGCGGTTGGACTCCACAATGGCCTCAATGAGATTTTCCGGCACATCGGCGTAGTTTGCCAGCAGCTGCTTCGTGTCCTTGGGCAGGCAGTAGCCGCCGTAACCGAAGCTGGGGTTATTGTAATGGCTGCCGATGCGCGGGTCAAGACATACGCCGTCAATGATTTGCTTCGTGTTCAGGCCCTTGCTCTCCGCGTAGGTATCCAGCTCATTGAAATAGGCAACGCGCAGCGCCAGATAGGTGTTGGCGAACAGCTTGACGGCCTCGGCCTCGGTAAAGCCCATGAAGAGCGTATCAATGTTCTCCTTGATGGCACCTTCCTGCAGCAGTGCCGCAAATTCGTGGGCGGCTGCGACAAGGTGCGCATCCTCCGGGTCGGTGCCGACGATGATGCGGGACGGGTAGAGGTTGTCATACAGGGCCTTGGACTCTCGCAGAAATTCCGGGCTGAACAGGATGTTCCGGCTGCCGAGCCTTTCCCGCACCGACACCGTGTAGCCCACGGGAATCGTCGATTTGATGACCATGACGGCATTTGGATTGACCTCCGTGACAAGGCGGATGACTGCCTCCACTGCAGCGGTGTCAAAGTGCTGGGTCTGGCTGTCGTAGTTGGTGGGTGCAGCAATGACAACAAAGTCCGCATCGGCGTAGGCTGCCTTTGCGTCCAGCGTAGCGGTCAGATCCAGCTCCTTCTCAGCCAGATATTTCTCGATGTAATCATCCCGGATCGGCGATTTGCGCGCGTTGATCAATGCGACCTTTTCCGGCAGGATATCCACCGCCGTCACATGATGGTGCTGGGAAAGCAGCGTGGCAATCGAAAGCCCCACATAGCCGGTCCCGGCCACCGCGATCTTATATTTTTTCATAACAGTTTATACTCCGCAGCTGCGAATTTTCCGTAAGGCAGCGGTCAAAATTGCGCCGTGCCGGCTTACCGTATGTAGGTTTATTATAGCACGTCACCGGCCACAATTCAACATTGCCGCTTCCATCAGAATTGTTTGAACAATAATCCAGTATTGAAAACAATCGTCTCTACTCAGTCTTTGCTGTATCTGCTAAGATAGAATCACGGTACTGGCGTGGTGTCAGACCGGTTTGTTTACGGAAAACACGATAAAAGTAATTGTCATCCAGGAATCCGATCTGCTGGCAGATCTGTGCATTGGACAGATTCGTATCGCAAAGAAGCTTCATCGCTTTTTGGATGCGCAGGTGCGTGATCTGCTCGTTGATGCCGCAGCCATAGAGCTGCCGGGAAAGATAGTACAGCCCGGTACGGCTTAACGAAAGATCACGGCAGATCGTTTCGTTTGTCAATGTCTCATCCAGATGTTTCGCCAGGTAGCGGCTCAGTTTTTCCTGCGCACTGCCCGCTGCCAGCCGCGTCAGTCCCTTTTGGTACAATGCAGCCGCCGCCAAAGCCAGCAGATCCGCTGCTGATTTCAGCACCGGATAGGGCGTGCGCGGCAAGGCATTATAGGCTTTTTGCAGTGCCGCTTTATCAATTGCGTAAGCCGAGCAGCATTTTTGCGCATAGCTCCACTCGCTCTGCTCATCGGCCCCCTGTACAATGTGGCTCAACAGCAAAAAGCCCACAACAGCACCATCGATTTGGACCGGCGTGATCACTTCGATCAACCCCGCATGGCAGGGGTAGATGATCGTCTGCTTTTGCCGCGTTGCCTTGCGGCAAGCCGCCTGGTCACACAGGTAACAGCCGGTCTTGCCATCAGGCACACTGCGGATCAAGCGGCAATAAGCTGGCAGTTCCGGCGGATAGGCAAGCACTTCGATTCCATACGAATCAAAAACGGCGGAGCGCAGCCCCGTAAGGCAGTGAAAATCCTGCAAGAGGACCAAAAGCTCCTTTTTATTGAAAACGGTTCCCATGGGTGCGTTCCTTTCCGAACATTAAGATAGTTTTATGATAAAGACCATCCTTTATTTTGTCAAGGAGGATCCCTATGATTGACTTAAAGCAGTGCTCTCTCGGCATTGAGTTGGGTTCCACCCGCATCAAAGCTGTGCTTGTGGGCGATACCTGCAAGCCTGTGGCCCAGGGCGATTTTACCTGGGAGAACCGGCTGGAAAACGGCATCTGGACCTACCCTCTGGAGGAAGTCTGGCAGGGTGTGCAGGCTGCCTACGCGGCATTGGCTGCGGATGTGCTGGCCAAGTGTGGCCAGCCGCTGACCACAGTGGGGTGCATTGGCGTTTCGGCTATGATGCATGGGTATCTGGCGTTTGATGCTGCGGGCAAACTGCTGGTACCGTTCCGCACATGGCGCAACACGATGACCGGCGCGGCAGCAGAAGAGTTGACCTCGGCGTTCGGGTTCAACATCCCGCAGCGGTGGAGCGCAGCACACCTGTACCAAGCCATGCTGAACCGCGAGCCACACCTGCCGCAGCTTGACTTTTTCACCACGCTGGCAGGCTATGTACACTGGCAGTTGACCGGGCGCAAGGTGCTGGGCGAAGGCGATGCCAGCGGCATGTTCCCGATCGACAGCACCACCGGCGGGTATGATGCCGCAATGCTCGCAAAATTTAACGCGCTGGCAGACAAGCAAGGCTGCCCCGTGGATCTTGTCAAACTGCTGCCTACCGTTTTGCCCGCAGGCGAGGACGCCGGTATGCTGACCGCCGAGGGGGCGAAGCGGCTCGACCCAACCGGCACGCTGCAGCCCGGCATACCGTTCTGCCCACCGGAGGGCGACGCCGGCACCGGCATGGTGGCAACAAACAGTGTCGCCCCGCGCACCGGCAATGTCAGCGCAGGCACCAGCATTTTTGCCATGGTCGTCCTGGAAAAGCCGCTGTCCAAGGTCTACCCGGAAATCGACATGGTCACGACCCCCGACGGCGCGGCGGTCGCCATGGTCCACTGCAACAACTGCACCAGCGATTTGAACGCCTGGGTCGATCTGCTGGCCGAGAGCGCGGCACTGTGCGGAGCAAACGTCGACAAAGGTGCGTTGTTTACCCTCCTGTTTAACGAATCACTGCACGGTGCGCCTGACTGCGGCGGCATCACGCCCGTCAACTACATTTCCGGTGAAAGCGTCACCCACTTGGACGCGGGCGTTCCCCTGCTGCTGCGCAGCCCGGACAGTGCGTTTACGCTGGCCAACTTTATGCGCGCCAACATCTATTCTGCCTTTGCCACGTTGGCGATGGGGCTGGAAATTCTGCGCAAAGAAAATGTGGCTGTGAATACCCTGCTCGGCCACGGCGGCATCTTCAAAACGCCGGGCGTGGCCCAGCGGTATCTGGCTGCGGCGGCGGGTGCGCCTGTGACCTGCATGGAAACAGCCGGTGAGGGCGGTTCCTACGGCATGGCCCTGCTGGCTGCGTATCGTCTGCACCGCGCCGACGGCGAAACGCTGGCCGCGTATTTGAACCGCTGCGTTTTTGCCGACGCCCAAAGCACGACCCTGTCCCCAGACCCCGCCGAGCAGTCCGGGTTTGCCGCCTTTTTGACCCAATACCAAACCGCGCTGAAAGCCGAGCGCGCCGCTGTAAAATAAGGGCAATACCGCATAATTCTAAGTGCCGATACGGCGAGCGAGGTGCGGCAGCTGCTAAGCCAAAAGCGCAGATAATACTTTGTGTATTATCGAGCATTTTGGCAACGCAGATGCCGTGCCGCA
>OHMH01000525.1_pt1 | contig 19449 bp, 16 predicted proteins | sample 1569311 | NCBI WGS metagenome assembly OHMH01 (sample SAMEA3879503, study PRJEB24766) | human gut metagenome | biome: human-associated habitat; feature: feces | place: USA | collected 1985/1987
ATAATATTTTCATGTTATACTAAACCCGCACAAAACAATCAGATCAAGCCGCCAACTTCTTAGCCAGTGACGCCGCACTAGCCGCATCATCAGAATATCCGTCAGCACCAATTTCCTCAGCAAAAGCTTCTGTAATCGGCGCTCCGCCAACCATAACCTTAATATTACCTCTGAAATCCGCCGCATTCAACGCCTCAACAGTCTCCTTCAGAGCCGGCATAGTAGTAGTCAGCAGCGCAGAAAGAGCAATGATCTTAACATCCGGATTCTCTTTATAGCACTCAATAATCTTAGCCGCCGGAACATCAACTCCAAGATCGATCACCTCAAATCCGGCACTCTCGATCATCATGGCAACCAGATTCTTACCAATATCATGAAGGTCACCGGAAACCGTAGCAATGATAACCTTACCAAGTGCACCTGTAGAACCAGATGCCAGATGCGGTTTCAGAACCTCAACACCTTTCTTCATAGCACGAGCTGCAACCAGCATCTCCGGAACAAAAATCTCACCATTTTTGAATTTCTCACCAACTACAGACATCGCACTGATCATACCATCATTCAGAATCGCAACCGGATCATCACCCTCATCAATGGCTTCCTGTACAGCCGGTCCTACTAATTTCGCTTTCCCTTTTTCAACTAATTCCGCAACTTCATTTATCTTAGACATAATCAAATCCTCCTGTTATTTCTCAATTTCAGATTCCAACCACTTAATTCATTTACACAGTTTCTGCAGATTCAACTTACTTCTTCTTTGTTGTACCAATTAAGCCTTCTCTGTAAGCCCCTATATATTCCATACAATAATCATCCAGACCAAGTAATGCTTCTGTTGCATAAACCAGTCCAAGCATATCCTTATTTGTCGGATCCATAATTCCACTGTCCAGTCCTGCATTCATTGCCAGTACCAGGAACCCGTAATTAATCAGCTTACGAACCGGCAGATTAAAGGAAATATTACTGATTGCTGCCGTAATATGAATGGTCGGATACTGCTCACGTACACTTGTGATCGTCTCAATATTCGTTGCAATACCATCCTCAGAAGTACAAAGCATCTCAACCAGCGGATCAATGTGAATCCTGTCCGGAGCAATTCCGTACTCTTTCGCTTTCGCCATGATCTTGTCAAAAACTTTCAGACGGTCTGCTGCACATTTCGGAATACCTGTATTGTCACTCAGCAGCGCAATTACCTGCCATCCCTCATTTCCCGGCTCAGCCATGATCGGGAAAATCGTATCAATCTTATGTCCCTCTCCTGATACAGAGTTAAAAATTCCAGGTTTCTTACAGAACATATAAGCCTGTGCCAGCACATCCGGACTCGGGCTGTCAATTGAGATCGGAAGATCTGTAACCTCCTGGATACAGTCGATCATCCATTTCAATGTTTCCACTTCTTCCGCTTCCGGAACAGAAGCGCAACAGTCAATATAAGTAGCTCCGCTTTCCGCCTGAAGCTTTGCTCTTGCTTTAATAAATTCAGAGTCTCTTTTCGCGATCGCTTCTGCAACGATCGGGATAGAACCATTAATTTTCTCACCAATAATAATCATTTTCAAACACCTCCATAGCATCATCCTCTGTGACACCTGAAATTTCATCTAAATGTCGGACAGATATTTGTATTCCGTTTTGCCACTGACAAATACCTGAGATCAGAACATAATCTGCCATGGAAGCCTTGTAGATTCAGATGCCTTAATGCCAAATTTCTCTTCATTCAGCTTGTCAATGGAATCACAGAGAGATTTATAAACACCCGGATAAACAGAACCAGGGCCACCCTGAGCGATACATGGAATAAAGTATTTGTTTCCACATTCTTCGCAGACACGACGTACCACTGCATCACAATTCTCATCTGTCCAGCCCTCAAAATCAACTGCACGATTTTCGATACCACCCATGAAGCTGATCTTTCCGCCATATTTCCTAATCAGTTCCGGAAGATTATTGGTTTCCATACATCCCTGCCATACATCGATTCCCATCTCAATCATAGAAGGAACCAGTGTTGCTGCGTAACTGTCAGAATGATGGATAACCAGCTCAACGCCATGACTGTGATAATATCCGTAAATTTCTTTATACGGTTCAAGTAAAAATTCATCAAACATTGCAGGACTCATAAATGTACTGTCCAGCCCACCCCAGTCATCATGATGGAATAATGCATCAGGATGAAGGTTGGAACAGATACCTTCAGCAAGTTCCAGTTCCCACTCTGTCAGATATTTAATCAGATCATGCATTTCATCCGGATTAGTAATATAATAAACCAACGCATTACTGATCTCACACAGATGATGAGTCTGCTCAAATAATCCCGGTGCAACGAAAGCTGCTTTAAATGCCTGTTCTCCGTCAACTGCATCATACTGAGCCTTCACCATATCCCACTGATCCTTGGTAAATTTCAAAGACGGTGCATGTACATAGTCTTTCCAGTCTTCAATATCCTTTACCACGATCTTGTCAGGAGTATGTACAGGAAAAGAACCCGGAACTCCTTTCGGGAAAGTATTGGTTACGCCCCATGCATTTACTACATTTTCCTGTCCCGGCTGAAGCAGCGGGTTTGTAAACATAAACGGATGAAAAAGAAGCTGCACTGCTTCATACTGATTAACAAATCTGTCAGGATTTCCGCCTTTTATAACTTCCAGCATATTCTGTTTCGGTGTTAACATATAATCTACCTCCTCATGCAATATGAAAATCCCCCCACATTCTCACATTGGTTTGTTTAATTTGTCGTTCTCTGTCTCGTTTCTGATAATTTTATTGTAGCATTTATACAATCCAAAATATATAATCAGATATGCGGATTTTTCACGCCCGCATTCCTACAAATTGTATGAACGCATCTCAAGTATTGTGCCAACAGTAACCGGCAGCCATATAATAAATTTTAAGTCAACCGTAAATACACTTGTAACACAACTCCAAACACTGTATAATTTTGTATATACAGATATCAGATTTTAAAAATCATTTGTGCCTGCACAATAAGACTTTTAAACCTGATTTATCTAAATATAAAGAAATACGATTTATATAACAGATCAACAGATTCCGAATGTTTTACAGTAAATATTTAACAGGTGGTGAACGCAATGTTTTCAAAAAAATTATTAATACCTCTGCTATCGCTCAGCCTTCTTGTTACTCCTGCATACAGCAGTCATGCTGCTGAAAATACAGAGGCCGTGGAAACATCCGTAGAAGGTCAGGGAATGCTTTCCCCTTCTTCATCTTCAGAGAGTTCTGAAAGCGTCTTTAACGGTTCCGGGGCAGGCACATCTTCAGAACCGGTCACAGATGAGAAACTGGAGACAATTTTAAAACAGGTTCAAAGTCAGCTTCCCGCTGAAAACGGAACCTGGGCTGTTTTCATATCCGATCTTGTAAATGGAACCGAGGGCAGTCTTAATGATCAGAAAATGCAGGCTGCAAGCCTGATCAAGCTCTATATCATGGGAGCTGTCTACGAGAATTATGATCAGATAACCGGACAATACGGCAGGGATTCTGTAGACTCCAATCTGTACTCCATGATCACAGTCAGCGATAATGATGCAGCCAATACCCTGACAACTTATCTTGGCGGTGGCGATTCCGCAGCAGGTATGCAGGCTGTCAACAGTTTCTGCCAGGCACATGGCTATGACCAGACTCACATGGGACGTATGCTCCTTGCCAGCAATGAGAATGATGATAACTACACATCTGTAGGAGACTGTGGTCATCTCCTGCAGGAGATTTATAAACAGGATACATCCGGCTACACCCATGCCACTGATATGTTTAATCTGCTCAAGGCACAGACACGCTGTAACAAAATTCCCGCACAGCTTCCGGAAGGAGTCAAAACCGCAAATAAAACCGGAGAACTTGACAACGTGGAAAACGATGCCGGAATCATCTATGATTCCAAAAATGACGTAGTAATCGTATTTATGTCCCAGAATCTCTCAAGCGCCGGTTCCGCACAGAATACGATCGCTACCTTAAGCAGAACGATTTACGATTACTATAATTAAATAATGTACTCTCAGAGTACATAATAACTCAAAGGAGGGATTCACTATGAAAAAAAGAAAAAATATTGCAATTCCCATGATTCTTGCAGCTACGATTGCTGCTGTATCTGTACCCTGCAGTTCACAGATCGTTATGGCATCTGACACTTATCAGGTAGGTGTAATTAAAGGGTATCTGGCTCTGCGCTCTGCCATGGCTTATGACTCTTCCAACGAGATCGGACAGTTATACTCCGGTGATACTGTAACAGTTTCTGACAGCAGTGATCCTCAGTACTGGTATGTCTATTCTCCGAAACTGAACTTATCCGGCTATGTAAATAAAGATTACTTATATTACAGCGGCGATACTGCTGCCAGTGCACAGAGTTCTTCCGGAGATTCAAGGACTGTCAGTGTTGCCAAGGGTTATCTGGCTTTGCGTTCTGCAAAAGCTTATGATTCCTCCAATGAGATCGGACAGCTGTATTCCGGCGATACAGTTCAGCTTATCGACACCAGCGATTCCCAGTACTGGTACGTTTACTCTCAGAAGTTAGGAAAAAACGGATATGTAAATAAAGATTATCTGATTGGCGGAACAACCACATATGCCACCAGAACAGTCAGTGTTGCTACCGGTTATCTGGCTCTGCGCTCTGCGAAGGCTTACGACTCTTCCAACGAGATCGGACAGTTGTATTCCGGCGATACAGTTCAGCTTGTGGATACAACTGATGCACAGTACTGGTATATTTACTCCCAGAAACTCTGCAAATATGGTTATGTAAATAAAGATTATTTATATTAATCTTTTTCGTAACACTATAAACAGTTACACTTCTTTACATTCACCATATACAACAAAACAGAAAGGACTCACAGTTATGAGCCCCAAACGACAGGTTAACCATAACATTCGTAAACACTTTAACACAATCATTTACAATATTTCACGTTACGCGGAAATTGCTCTTTCTATCGTAATTCTGCTGGTGATCGCACTGGCAGGCTTCCGGCTGATCATGGAGGTTGCAGATACTTCTGTTATGTCCATGGATACAGAATTTTTCAGCACTTTCCTTTCCCAGGCTTTGTCTCTGGTAGTAGGCGTGGAATTTGTAAAAATGCTCTGCCAGCATTCCGCACAGACAGTTGTTGAGGTTCTGATGTTTGCCACAGCACGTCAGATGGTAGTCGAACACCTCGGGCCAGCAGAAACTCTTCTTGGCGTACTCAGTATCGCAGTTCTGTTTGCGATCCGCAAATATCTTATGACAGACAACGATGACATGAATGCTCATAACTGTCCGAAGAATACTGAAGAAAATTAAAGAAAACAAAAAACTGCACATCAGATACGATCTGTAAATTCTACTGGTCGTATCTGATTATGCAGTTTCTTTTTATTTCCACATGCTGATAAACGGGCGTCTCAAAAAAAGTAATTTTATATGATATATTCTATAGTTATGGTTATCAGCATGATGGGCGCTTATTTAATAATTACCACTAAAGAACTTACTGTCCTTCGGCAGTTCATAGCCCTTGAAGTAAGAGCCAAAATCAACCTTCAGATAATTGCAGAGGTTGGCAAGCTCAACCATTGTGTTGTCATTTACAGGAATGCCATTCTCTCTGCGCTCTTTTTCTGCAAATACTTCCTTCTCACCATGAGTATAAATCTGCTCTGCACCTTCTGCCTTTGGACTCTGACGAAGAGTTTCCAGATATTCGGAAAAATGCGCCCTGATATCATCGGCATTTCCGAAGATTGCGGGATCAATGGCAGCAAATCCATGACAGATACCTGTCTTGTCTTTAAATGTACAGCATTTATCAGAAGTAACACCCATAGAAAAGATGGAGCTGAAAATCTCGCAGAGCATTCCATAACCGTAACCCTTATGACTTCCGTTTACCTCTTTATTACCACCAAGTGGCATGATTCCGCCGCCCTTCTTGGCAACAATATTGGCAAGTACATCCGGGGCATCTGTGCTTTCCTGACCATTTGCTCCCAGAGCCCAGCCCTGTGGAAGTGGTTTTCCCATCTTATTATACATTTCCAGTTTTCCTCTGGTAACTACTGTTGTGGAGCAGTCAAAAAGGAATGGATAAGGTTCTGCAGGCATTGCCACTGCAATGGGATTGGAACCAAGCATTGCTTTTCGTCCAAAGGTAGGTACCATGATTGCTTCCGAGTTGGTACATGCCATACCAAGTAAGCCCTGTTTTGAAGCCATTTCCGCATAATATCCTGCAATACCGAAATGATTGGAGTTTCTTACAGATACAAATCCAACACCTGTTTTCTTCGCCTTCTCAATAGCTTTCTCCATTGCAAAATGGGAAATCAGCTGTCCCATACCGTCATGTCCGTCGATCACTGCTGATACAGGTGTCTCAAATACGACCTCAGGTTTCGCATCCGGATGGATGGTTCCCTTCTCAATTCCTTTATCATATCTTACCATTCTCTGCATTCCATGGCTTTCAATCCCGTACAGATCTGCGGTAAGCAAAACATCCTTGATGATATTCGTCTCTTCTTCATTAAAACCAAATTTACGAAATACGTCGTGGCAAAAAGTATTTAATGTGTCATAACTCCATTTTACATATCCCATAACTGCAAAGCCCCTCCTTATAGTATTACCTCTTCTTATATTGGTTATACCAATCAATTTGTTAAAATGATTATATTACCATCGCTTTTAAAAATCAACTGTTTTTTCTGATTTTATTTTTCTTTTTTTCTATAACATAAACAGGGCGAGTAATTCTAAATGAATTGCTCACCCTGCTCTAGAACTGCCTGCTTCACAGCAGCTCCCCTTCATTATTTTTTTAATTTGCTTCTTTTAAAATTGCAACATCATATGGTTTTAATTCAACAACATTCTCCACTGTTTCATGTGTGATCATATTCTCATATGACTGCTCCATTGAAACTATAACTGAATGGTCATTATAGTTCAAAATAAACAATGCATCATTTGTTCCATCTGTAGCATCTACAACTTCTACACCATCAACTTTATATAAATCCATATCAATCCCTGCTTTTCTTCCCAGATAAACAGCCAACATTTTCATGGCTTTTTCATCCAGATCGCAGCCCAAATAATATACCTCACCTTTTCCTATCTGGTTTACAGTCATGCAGGCCTCACCTGCATAAAAATCAGAAGTATATTTTCCAATTACTTTTGCAGTAACTGGTTTCACTATATCACACCACATGTGAGCCATTCCATTTCCAAACACACCTGTCGTAGCAGTTGTTTTCTCCAGAAGCGGATCATAATCTTCTACCTCTACACCGGCTAGGTCTGCAAATACGCCTGGTACAGTTTCTGTAAGCATGTTATTATACATATCTTTGATTCCACTTCTAAATGAGAATAGAACTTTTCCACCTGCTTGAGCATAAGTTTCAATATTTTTCTTTCCTTCATCCGATACCATCATCAACATTGGTGCAAGAACAAGATCATATCTATTTAAGTCTTCTTCTGCTGTCACGAAATCTACTGGAATTCCCATGTTCCAAAATGGACGATAATAATCAAGCAATAAAGAATCATAATACAATCCTTCTACCTGACGATGAATAGATTGACTCCATTCACTATCAAAAGATTTGATAATTGCAACACGTGCTCTCGGCATCAGCGCTCGGTAGTTCTTACTTAGTTCTTCCATTTCAGCTCCTACCCGAGAAACTTCAGCATATCTTCTGTTCGGTTTTCCATCATGATTCAAAATGCCATGCCAGAGTTCTTCTGTTCCAAACGGGCATGCTCTCCAGCGGAAATAAACAACTGTATCGGCTCCATTTGCCACTGACTGATATGTCCAAAGACGGAGTTTTCCAGGCGTTGGTGTTGGTCCCAACTTACTCCATCCGCAAGGACCGGACTGCTGTTCCATAACCCAGAACGGTTTCTTCTTATAGCTTCTAAGCAATGCATGGTCTCTTGATACTGTTTCCGGTTTTGCTTTCCCCCACTGAAATTCAATATAATTATCCCATGTTACAAAATCAAATTCTTTAGATAATTTAAAATAATCAATTCCTGTTCCCGAGTTAATAGCAGCGTCTAAAAGATTGCTAGTTATCGGAAGATCAGAATACTCCTTAATTGTATCTACAGATTCTTTTGTAAATTCAACTACAGAATCACTGCAGAAACGATAGTAGTCTAGCAACAATGCTGGGTTCTGCCCTTGTGTATCGTGACAAGTATCATAGCATGCACCCGCCTTCGGAATGTTCAGCTCCTCAAAACTTCTGTATGTCTGACTCCAGAAAGTAGTTCCATACGTTTTATTCAGATTATCAATCGTACCATATTTCTCTTTCAGCCAGCTACGGAAACGGTTCTCGCAAGACTTACAATAACATCTGGTTGTATTTGACCATCCCAGTTCATTATCTACCTGCCATGCTTCAATTGCAGGATGTTTTGCATATCTCTTTGCAATAAGGGTATTTAATTTTTTTGTTTTTTCTCTGTATGTCTCACTGTTAAAGCAGTAATGCTTTCTTGTTCCGAAGAGCTTCGGATTTCCATGAATATCATTCTGAAGAATATCTGGATACTTATCTATCATCCATTTGGGAGGGGTAGCTGAAGGTGTACACATTACTACCTTGATTCCGTACTTTCCGAAAAAATCCAGTGCCTCATCCATCCAGTCAAATTCGTATTTTCCTTCTTCAGGCTCATAAAGGCTCCATGCAAATTCACCAATTCTGATTACTTTGATATTTGCTTTGACCATCATCTCTGCATCTGTTTTCCAACGCTCTTTTTCCCAATGTTCTGGATAATAATCCGCACCAATTCTCATAGTATTTTCTCCCTGTTATTTTCCAAATTCAAATTTCACGGATTTTAATGCTTCTTTACAGCTGCAATCACCTGTATATGCAATATATGTAATATCCTCTTCTACAAAATCATCTTTTTCTTCTGAATAATAAGCCATATCCTTCGAACTTACCTGAAGAGAAACTTTCTTTTCTTCTCCCGGCATTAATTCTACTCTCGCGAAATCTTTCAAGATTTTAACCGGACGATCTACAGCACTTCCCTCACATCCGATATAAAGCTGTACAACTTCTGCGCCTTTTACATCTCCTGTATTCTTTACATTAACAGAAATCTTTGCTGTTTTATCAAATACTTCAACTGTCGGCTCGCTGATGTCAAATGTTGTATAGGATAAACCATAGCCAAACGGATACAGAACAGGAATGTTTTCTTTATCCATCTTGCAGTAGCCATGATAGTATTCATACTCTGCATATGTGCAGTCAGGATCAAAATCAGGATAGCTGTCTTCGGAAAGTGCTACTGTATATGGAAGTTTACCGCTTGGGCAAACATCACCGAACAGAATATCTGCCAGTACATTCCCGCCTTCCATTCCACTGTAGAAGGAGAAGATAATTGCAGGAACATCTTTTTCCCACTCATCGATCAGGATCGCACTGCTTCCGATAATGGAAACGACAGTATTCGGATTCACACCCTTTACACCATGAATCAAATCGATATCTCTCTGATGAAGTCTCATGCTTGCTCTGTCTCCGCCCATTCCGGCAATATCACTTCTATCAGCCAGATATTCTCCTTCATCGCTATGGATATAACCGGCAACGATCACTACTGCATCAGCATCTGCTGCAAGTTTTTTTGCACGTTCCAGATCACTTCCGTCATTATAAAGGATCTGTGCTTTCGGCATTTTTTTCATCAGGCCTTTAAATGGCGTAACTGTATAATATGGATGAACCTTACTGGAACCATGGTCGCCGATATTTTCTGTATCTCCCAGTACTCCAAGAACTACGATCTTCTCTGTTTTCTCTTTATCAAGCGGAAGTACATGATTTTCATTCTTCAGAAGTACCATCGATTCTTCTGCTGCTCTCTTTGCTACTGCTATATGTTCCGGGCATGCAAGAATATCTTCTGTATATTCCTGCGGATCTTTTCTTGTCTCATAATAGAGTACAGTACGAAGAATGTAACCAACTGCTTCATCTACATCTTCCATAGCAAGAGTTCCGTCTTCAATTGCTTTAGGGATCTGTTCTGCATAATGACAGATACATGGCATTTCAACATTCATTCCACTCTTTACTGCCTTTGGACCATCTTTTACAGCCCAGAGGAAATCAGATAAAGTAAATCCCTCGAATCCCCATTTATCTCTGAGGATATCTTTTAACAAATATTTACTCTCAGATGCCTGTTCTCCATAAACTTTATTGTATGCTCCCATTACAGAAGCCGCGCCTTCTTCAATACATCTCTTGAAGTGAGGAAGATATACTTCAAAAAGTGTTCTCTTATCTGCATGCACATCAGCTTTAAATCTCGCATTTTCAATACTGTTCATTGCGAAATGTTTAATGCACGCCATAACATTCTGGCTCTGAACACCTCTCGTCAGAGCTGCCCCCATTTCTCCCAAATGATAGGTATCTTCTCCGTAGCACTCCTGCGCACGGCCCCAGCGTGGATTTCTTGGAAGATTGATGCACACACCGCCGTAATAGTTTCCGCCCACTGCACGAACCTCTGCACCGATCACTTCTCCAATCTTCTCTTCCAAATCACGGTCAAAGCTGGCACCTCTTGCCATAGAAACAGGAAAGCAGGTGGCAGATCCGGCAACAACACCTCTTGGTCCGTCTACGAAACGGATATTCGGAATTCCCAGACGTTCTACTGCCTTTGTCGGATATGGCTTTACATTATAGTGTTCGATCAGGAACAGATCATCCAGTAATTTCTTCTCTGTAACCTGGCCTGACATTACACCGATCTTCTCATCCAGTGTGAGTTCCTGGATCACTTCATCTACATATTTCTTTATTGTTTTTTTTGAACAATTTTCTGTCAGTTTTGTTCTTTTTACTACATCCCTCATCCTTTACTTCTCCTTTCATAATTGCACTTGTCTGATGTTTATTTTTATTTTCTCTTTGCATATTTTCTCATGTCAATAATAACAGCAAGAAGAATGATCAGACCTTTTACGATATACTGCCAGTACATGTTTACACCGATGAATGCAAGGCCATAATTGATAACTGTGAACATCAGAACACCAATTACGATACCGCCTACACTACCAACACCACCTGAAAGAGATACACCACCGATTACGCAGGCAGCAACTGCATCCATTTCATATCCGTTACCGGTTGTATTGGAAGCACTTCCGATACGTCCTACTTCCAGGGCTGCTGCAAATGCATACATCATACCTGCAATTGCGTAAACCATAATCTGTGTCTTTATAACATTTACACCTGATACTTTTGCAGCTTCCGGGTTACCACCTACTGCAAACATATATTTACCAAATTTTGTTTTATTCCATACGATCCACATAACTACACATACTGCTGCGGCAATGATGATCAGATACGGAATCTGGAAGTCTCCGATTCCAATGGAACCAATTGCAATCTGAGTTACTTTTGAATCAATACCACCAATTGGCTGTGCACCATATGGCGGACGGTCAAAATAAATAGAAGATGCACCATATAAGATCAACTGCATACCAAGCGTTGCGATAAACGGCGGTACTTTAAATACTGCAACAAGCACACCGGATATTCCACCAAGTACAAGACAGATTGCCAGTACCAGTAATAATGGAACGATCAGCGGAAGCTCTTTTAAATTCGGATACATTCTGTATGCATAGTCCGGATTCTGAACTAAAGATGCGAAGATAACTGCTGCCAGACCGATCATACGTCCTGTGGAAAGGTCAACGCCCTGCACTACCAGTACCATTCCAGCTGCTAATGCAATAATAATCTTAGTTGATGACTGCGCAAAAATATTTTTAAAGTTATTGAATGATAAGAATCTTGGTTCTACTACCACAATTGCAACTAACAGGATAATAAAAACCAGATAAATTGCTTTTTCAGCAATAAGTTCTTTAATTGAAATGTTCTTTGAATTTTTCACCAGAATCCCCTCCTGAGTTCGTATTGAAAGATCAGATAAATCGGGCCGCTGCCTGCATAACATCTACCTGTCCTACTTCTTTTGAATCAAATATAGCTGATTGATGTCCATTGCTCATAACCAGAATCCTGTCGGAAATTCCGAACAGTTCCGGCATTTCTGAGCTTACTACGATAATTCCTTTTCCTTGCTCAGCCAGCTGGTTGATCAGCTGATAGATTTCAAATTTAGCACCTACGTCAATACCCCTGGTAGGCTCATCCAAGAGCAGGATATCAGGATCTGTCAGCAGCCATCTGCCCAGAATTACTTTCTGCTGATTTCCTCCTGAAAGGTTCGCGATCTTGGACTTCATTGACGGAGTTTTTACTTTCATGGCATTTATCATTTTGGTAATATCTGCTTTCATTTTTTCTCCGTTTAAAAGTCCCGTCTTCTGATATTTCGGTAAATTGGAAATTGTCATATTAAATCCAACACTCAAACCTCCAAAAATACCATCCGATCTTCGTTCCTCTGTCAGCATTGCAAATCCATTCGCCATTGCCTCTTTTGGACTTCTGTTCTGAACTTCTTTTCCTTTTACCAGTATCTGACCTTTGCCTTTCATTCTTATGCCAAATAATGTTTCAAGGATTTCCGTTCTCTTAGATCCTACTAATCCGGCGATTCCAAGGATTTCTCCCTTATGTAATTGAAAATTAACGCCCTCAAATCCTGGATTTAATGTACCGAGGTCTTTTACTTCCATTAATACATCACCTATCTTGGCTTTCTTTTCCGGATAGCGGTCTTTTAATTCTCGTCCAACCATCATTTTGATGATCTTATCAATGGTCAACTCACTGGCAGGTTTTGTATCAATCCACTTGCCATCTCTCATGACTGTTACATCATCAGAAATACGCAAAATTTCTTCCATTTTATGTGATATATAAATAATACTGGTATTCTTTTTCTTAAGCTTTTCTATAATCTTAAAAAGATGCTCTACTTCTTTCTCTGTAAGCGATGAAGTCGGTTCATCCATTACAATTACTTTTGAGTTATACGAAACTGCTTTTGCAATCTCTATCATCTGTTTTTGTGAAACTTTCAGGGTTCCTATCTTAACCTTCGGATTTACCTGAATATCCAAATCATCGAAAATCGCTTTTGTGTCTTCATACATTTTCTGGTCATCTACCAGACCATGCTTCATTGGAAATCTTCCAAGCCACATATTTTCCATAACTGTCTGATTTAATACCTGGTTCAGTTCCTGATGCACCATGGATACATGATTCTGTAATGCTTCTGATGGGCTGGAAAATTTAATGTTTTTGCCATCCAGAATGATTTCGCCCTCATCAAATGAATAAATACCGAACAGACATTTCATTAATGTGGATTTACCTGCACCATTTTCTCCCATAAGAGAATGCACTGTTCCAGGACGTACACATAACGTTACATCGTCAAGTGCTTTTACACCAGGAAACGATTTTGAAATATGCTTTAATTCCAATATATATTCTGTTCCCATTTTAAAATCCTTTCCCTCTTTTTTATTACAGGCATCCGTTTAAAACGAATGCCTGCCTGTAAAATCAGTTATTTTTTATTCATAAGTTGACTTTGCTAAATCAAGATTATCTTTGGTGATTGCCTGATATGGAACTCGTACAGCTTTTGCTTCTTCTTCCGTTTCTACACCTTCGATTCCATCCACAGCGTCTTTACCACTTGTAAGGTTCTCTGCCATTTTTACAATTGTCTGTCCCTGAGTCTTAGCATCCTGTAACACGGAACCTGTGATCTCACCGCTTTCAATCTTGGAAAGAATTTCAGGAAGAGCATCAATTCCATAAATCGGAATGTATTTGCTGCTTTCTTCTCCATCTGTATTAAATCCGGCTGCTTCTACTGCTGATAAAGCACCAAGTGCCATTGCATCGTTTCCTGCTACGCAGCATTCAATTTCGTCACCGTATTTAGATACCCATGCATCCATTTTTTCTTTTGCAGTTGCTGTTACCCACATTCCTGTATCTTCTGCAAGAAGGTCAATCTCAATTCCTGCATCTTCGATCGTGCTCTTGAGATAATCACATCTCGGCTGGGATGCTGTATGTCCCGGGTCACCCATCAGATATACAAGCTGTAATTTTCCATCACCGTTTTTATCCATTTCCGGATGTTCTTTCCAGTAGTCGATTACCATCTGTGCCTGAATAGATGCACCATAATCTCCACCTGTAGATGTTACCTGATAAGCATTTTCATAAGAATTAATTACATCGTAATCTGTTATCTCTTTGTTGAAGAAAATGATCGGAACATTTCCTGCGTCTTTACATTTCTGGATCAGTGTCGGAGCTGCTGTTACATCACATACAGAAACTGCAACTACAGAAGCTCCTTTAGCCAGCATTGTATCAACCTGATTGTTCTGTGTGGACTGGTCATTCTGTCCATCTTCGATGTTTGTTTTAAAGATTCCATCGCATGCATTTGTAATCGCTTTTCCAATATAAGAGTTGAAGTTATCAGAAGCTGAATAAATACCTGCGCCAAGAATCTTCTCATCATCAGCCTTTACCTGTGCTGCACCTACGCCGCCAACACCGGCTACCATTACTGCTGCCATTAAGACACTTAATAACTTTTTCTTCATTTGTAAACCCTCCCATTAGTTTATTTTACGCGTTTGTTATTTTGTATACTCATATTAACTTTGAGGTCCTATTTTTTCAACTTTTGATATTTAGATTAAGGGGGACATTCTTTTGTTTCTTATTTTTGTATAAAAAAAAGACGAATTATCCAAAATTTTTATCATTATTGCACATTCATCTTTTTTTTGCTTTACCATTCTTCTCTTGTCAGCACACCGTGCTTAATAAACATGGATTCTCCCTTGATTTTATTCATAATTGCAAAGTTAGCAGTAAGAAGAATTACTCCGATTCCTCTTTTCTGCAATGCTCCGATCATCTTTCTTGTAATTTCCCTCATGTTAATATCCATATCTGTAAATGGATTCTCAATGATCACAATCTTTGGCTGATACACCAGCCATTTTTCATAGGCCAGCTTCTGTAGTTCTGCATTTCCAATATTTTTCAGTTTCTTCTTATTCAGCTCATCGTTCTGAAGGAAATCACTTACACTTCTGGTATACTTTTTCGCAAACCAGAATCCTCTTACCTTTTCATGCAGCGGCACACTCACATTTTCCGTTGCACTCATATTATCCAGGATCATGCTCCTATACGGTGCTTCTGTTATAAACCCTACGCCCTCACGTACTGCCTGGCTCATATTTGATACCTTATACAATTTCTCAGAAATATAAATCTGTCCTTCTTCAATGCTCTCTTCTCCCGAAAACATTTCCCAGAAACTGCTCTTGCTTTTTTCATCTGAATAATAAATCTTAAGCAGCTCTCCGGAACACAATGTAAAATTAAGATTCTTCAGATAACAGGTACTTACATCTCTTACTTCTAATACATTGTTCTGCCCATTTATTACTTTCTGCCCATAGGCTCCAAATGTTTCTGCCTTATTTTCATATATCAGAGCTTTCAGAACTTTACTCAACTTACAGTTTAACTGAGAAATCCCAGATACAAATGTAGTTCTTCCATTTTGAACAACTGCAATAGATTCCATCCATTCCATAATAAAATCTTCAAATCCTACTGTAACCAGAAATGACATCTGGGATTTCATTTTGTCAATAAGAGAAAACACTTCTCCCAGATCCTTTTCTGACAAAAGGCTGGTAATCTCATCCAGAATCACAATTTTCTTTCTTTCCTCATAGGCTTTAAGTAATTCTATAATAATCTTTTCCTTGGCAGATAAATTTCTGACTTTATGAGGCATATCATCCGAAATATTCAGTTCCGTCCTTAACTTCCGGAAACGTTCTCTATACTCTTTCTGATCCAGAAACAGTTTTCTGTCTGAAAAAAGAAATATATTATCTTCTATCGTAATAGAAGGCAGTAATTTACTTTTAGAACCAATCACCGCCACCTGCTGTTTTAACAATCTGGCAGCTTCTTCATAAGCTTTCCTTTCCTCATTTACAAAAATCTTTCCTGAATAAAGTAAAACATTTCCAAGCAGCATATCAATAAAGAGCTTCTGTTCCAGAATATCATCGAATACGATTCCTGTTATTTCTCCCTGAAACAGTTCCAGAGACAGATCATCAAATATAACATTATTCCCTTTTTTTATCTTTCCGCCTTCTATATTCAGTAATTCTCTTTTCACTGATTTCTCTGCTCCCTGTTTGTAATGATCGGTACCGATATCCTGACTTCTGTTCCAAGATTAGGAATACTATAAATATGTATTCCATATTCATCCCCAAATAACAGCTTAATACGCCTGGATACATTCGGCAGAGCAATACCTCCACGTTTACGCTTCTCTTCTGTCAGCGGCCCTGAAGTTATCTCCAGTCTCTGGTTGATCTTTATAAGCTCTTCTTCGTCAATTCCAATTCCGTCATCATGAATATTGATCAGAAGTTTCTTCTCTGTCATCTCCAGTGAAATGGTGATAACTCCACCTTCTGCTTTCGCTTCCAGACCATGGAAAATTGCATTTTCAACTACAGGTTGCAAAGTAAGTTTAGGGAGTTTACATTCCAGGATCCTTGCATAGTCATCCGGAAAATTAACTCTCATATCCAGTTTATCTCCAAAACGATACTGCTGTATTTTAAAATAATTCTCTACATTCTCCAGTTCATCTTCTACTGAAACCAGATTTCCTGTATCCGTGATGGTATATCTGAAAAATGTAGACAATGCTTCCGTCGTATCAGCAATACTATCAATTCCTTCACATAGCGCATCTCCTCGTATTGCTTCCAGCGTATTATACAGAAAATGAGGATTGATCTGATTCTGCAGTGCAAGAAGTTCTGCATGTTTTGTCGATAACTCAATAATGTTCTTTTTATCCAATATGGAATCCAGCTTCTGCATTACTTCATTCTGCTCTGGAAAAATCTGATAATCCTGATCAATCAGTTCCTGAAAACTTCCACTCTGTATAAAATGTTTGAATAATTTTCTGGTCTCATTACATGGTTTTATCAGAAACTTATAAATAATCACATAAATGCTTCCTGTCATAACCATCTCTGTCACAATAACCACCATCATAGAAAAGAATCCCAGATATCCTTTCGATGCAGCCCATATAACTTCTATAAACTGAAGACCTGCCCCTAATCCCAGAAGAACCCACAAAAAATTAACTGCCTGTCTGCTAAATATATTTCTTTTTTTCATAGTTTTTGCACCTGCACATTTTGATTAACTATATAACTTTCTAAATTCTGAAGGATTCAATCCTGTTGTCTTCTTAAACAATTTAGAAAAATATTTCAGATCATTATATCCTACTGCAGATGCTACTTCCGCAATGTCATAATTAGTCTGTATGAGATAGTTCTTTGCATTTTGGATACGAAGCTCTGTCACATACTCAAGGAAATTTTTTCCTGTTTCTTTCTTAAACAGTGTAGAAAAATAGGCAGCATTAAATCCAATATACTCACTGACATTCTCCAGACTGATATGTTTGTTGAAATTATCATGGATATATTTCTTTGCATCACGTATCGGTTTACTCTCTTCATCCTGAATATTCTTCATATAAACCTGATGCACCCGGGACAGATCCGATTTGATCCACTGAAAGAGTTCATCATAATCCCATATCCTTCTGTACTGTTTTTTATAATCTTCAATCAGAAAAAGATTTCTGCCTTCACGAGAATATTTCATACCAAACCGCAATGTTTCAACTAATTCACCAAAAACTTCATAAACCAGTTTTCCGTCATACTTAAATGGCTTCAATTTCTCTCCAACCTTGTCAACAAGGCGGAGGGTTCCTTCAATATCCATTCTTTCCTGATAGGTCAGAATTTCATTTCGCAGACCACTGTCAAAAATTTCTTCTTTAGTTTTTCCACTTTTACTGTCTTCACTGTAGCAGATATATGTATCTTCATTTTCGCCCATTCGATTCATGATCGCCAGTTCTGCCTCTCGGAAACTATCCGTGATTCCCATATAAGAACTATGTGTATTTCCCTGTCCGATCCTTATTCTGATATCAGGAAATACAGTTTTCAAATTAGATACATTAACTATCAAATGTTTTAGCTTTTTTCTGACTGGTTCAATCTCTTTATCCACTGTATTTAAAATACATACGATTTCATCCTGATATACTGTAGACATATAAGTTTCGCAGTATATCTCCAATTTTTCTTTTACCATCTGATGAATTTTGTTCATTACAAATTCTTCACTGTCACCGGCAGATTTGTCCGAATTTTTTGAGAAAAATGGCCTGACTCTGACTGCTGTAAAAAATCCTTTATGAAATTTACAACCATACTGTTCATTCAACTGTTCCAAACTCATATCTGCTTTTAGCGGATTAGTTGCTGAGTTTTGGAGCGTTTTCATAAGAAAATTCTCCCGTATATGTTCTCTGGATGCTTCAATGATAGATTCCATTTCGTTTCTGATTCTGGTACTCTTAATCAGAGATTCATGTGATTCTTTAATTTCAGTTAATGAGTTTTCCAGTTCTCTCTTTTTTAATGGTTTCAGCAGGTAGTCTTTTACCCCATACTTGATTGCCTGCTGTGCATATTCAAACTGACTGTAACCGCTGATTACTATGAAATTAATCTCCGGATTCACTTCTTTTGCCCTGCGTATCAGTTCAAGTCCATCATACACCGGCATACGTATATCTGTAATCACAATATCCGGTTTCTTTTCACAAATACTTTCATAAGCAGTTTTTCCATCATTTGCAAAACCAACAATATCCATTTCCAGGGCATCCCAATCTACAAGGTGCTGGATCAGCCGACATACCTTTATTTCATCATCTGCTATTAATACCTTCAATCCTTTTCCTCCCTGTTTGTTTACACGTACATTATTTTAACCCTTCCAAATTTCTATTATAAACTATCTGTTTTTTTTGTATACCTACGAATTTTCTTTGTATTATTATTAAATTATCTGACATATCGTCTTTTTTCAGAATGAATATTTATTGCTTGCTTTTATAAAACTCCAAGAATATACTATGAACAGATAATGAATCTGTATTATTTTGCCACTCATTATCTTCTTATATTTTTCTGATAAACCATAAAGAATTTATAACTACACTCACAAATAATCTTATCAGAATCTTATGAAATTATTTTATAACAAAATAAAGAAAAGGATATCTACAATATGATTCAGGACATCGCACCACATACTTATCACAACGAATACAAACCTTCTGCCCCGGATAAAGACAGCTTTATCCTTGCATACGAAAAAGGCAGTATACTTCTTCCCCGC
>OHMH01000535.1_pt1 | contig 19144 bp, 9 predicted proteins | sample 1569311 | NCBI WGS metagenome assembly OHMH01 (sample SAMEA3879503, study PRJEB24766) | human gut metagenome | biome: human-associated habitat; feature: feces | place: USA | collected 1985/1987
TACCTGAACCGGCATACCAACGGGAATTTTTCCCCTCATTCGTTACCTTCACCGCAATGGTGTTCACTTCACCTGCCGGATGACAATATGAAGTAATATCACATTTGAAGGATGAATATCCATACGCATTGAAATTCACTTTTTGTCCGTTCACCCATACTTCGGACTGCGCATAGACTCCTTCAAAATAAAGAGAATGAAGTTTATGAGCATCTTTACGATCAATAGTAAATGATTTTCTATACCAGCCTTCACCACCTACGGTTTGTCCGGTAGCAAAACCTCCGGCACTTTCTTTGGAGAAAGGGCCTACCGATAAGCCATCCGAACCGGGAAGAGGCTCTACACTCCAGTCATGTGGCAGATTTAATACCCGCCACTCCGAATCATCGTAAGATTCTTTTGCCGCATCTTCCATTTGGCCAAGATGGAACTTCCAATCCTGATCAAATTTAATCTTTCGTACGGAACAATCCGTGCCCTGACTACATGCTGTGACAATCAACGAGCTTATGATGACAAATATAGATCGTTTTAATAATGCTCTCAATTTCATACTTCTTTTAAATTTGATTTTTAGGCAGTCTCTATTTTTTCTGAGTTATAGTAATACTCGCAACCGGCAGTGCCTTTACCTTTGCTGTTACAATAATCCGTCCTGAAGATTTCCCGGAACGAACAACCAATAAGTTACTTCCGCGCCACGTCTTCCGGCTATTAGCAACGAAACTTTCTATGCTCATAGGGTTGGCATTACCTACTCCTTCAATCGTAGCATCTCCTTCTATAGAAAATTCTACCAATTCTTCAGCCAACTGATTTCTAATGCCTTTACTATCTACCAATTCTAATGTGATATAGCTTAGATCATTACCATCAGCTACGATTTCCGTTCTGTCCGCAGATAATCTGATCTTTTCAACCTTACCGGCACTTTCCAACGTTGCAGTGCCCACTTCACCGCCTTTATTATAACTTACGGCTTTCAATATTCCATGAGCATAAGGTACTTCCCAGACAAGCGTATTTTTCTTATCGGCAGTATTTTCTTGTTTTCCTAAAGATTCCCCATTCAAGAACAGTTCAACCTGTTCACAATTGGAGTATACAGATACTGTCATCTTTTTTCCCTCATATCCCGGGAAATTCCAATGATCCACAACATCCGGAAAATCCCATACACTCCAATCCGCCTTATCCGGATTCAGAGGAAAAGAAGGAACAGGAGGCGTCACAACAATATGGGATACCGGTGCATCACTCCATAACGTTTCACGCAAATAGGACTGGGGACGACGTTCGCCCGAAAGATTCAAATCACCACAATTGGCATGATTCCAAGGGAAAATACGTTTATCAAGCGGATACCCACACCAGCCAATACTTGCCTCACCAATATAGTCAAAAGCAGTCCAGATAAAATCGCCGATCACCCATGAATGATCTTCCACTCCTTTCCAATAATCATAAGCCTGGGATGCGTAGGACTCCGAAGCATAGATAATGCGGTCCGGGTGACGTTTGGCATCCGATTCATAACGGTTTAAACAGTAATTATAACCACAAACATCCAGAAGAGCCAGAAAATCATCCGTTGCATCAACAATAGAATTAACCCCCGCCGTAACAGGCCGCGTTGTATCAAGCGCCTTCACAAAATCTGTCAACTCCCTGCATACCTCTACCACTTCAGCAGTTTCTTTGTCTTTGATTTCGTTGCCGATACTCCACATTATGACACAAGGGTGATTTCTATCCCGCGCAACCATGCTATACAGATCTTCTTTCCATAACTTATCAAAATACTGTCCGTAATCATCCTTGTAATGACCTCGTCGCCACATATCAAAAGCCTCATCTATCACCAACATACCTAAACGGTCACAAGCATTGAGTAAAGCAGTTGAGGGGGGATTGTGGGATAAACGCAGCGCATTGAAACCAGCAGCTTTCAGTAGTTCTATTTTCCTTTCCTCTGCCCGGTCAAAAGCCTTTGCACCCAAAAGGCCATTGTCATGATGGATACATCCGCCTTTTAGTTTCATGGATTTACCATTCAGTTGGAAACCATTCTCTGCGCTAAATGCAATATTGCGTATACCTATTGAAATACATTCTTCATCTATTATTTTATTGTCTTGCAGAAGACGGTTTACAACTTTATATAAGTAGGGGTTGTCTGTAGACCATAATTGCGGAGAAGCCACTTCTAATGTATGGCCAACCTCTGTTTTTTCTTTGTTATCCAATGTTACCTGTTGCTCTTTCCGGGCTACAGTGCGATTCTCCTTATCTACAATCTGCGTTTCCAGAATCACTTTTCCGTTTGCTTTCTCAGTATTTGCCAGAATACTCTGTACATGTACCTCCGCTTTATTTGCTGTGGCAACAGGTGTAGTGATAAATGTTCCCCAAGTTTCAAAATGCAGCGGATTGGTTATCCTCAAGAAAGTATGCCTGTAGATCCCCGAACCTGTATACCAACGACAGTTCAGACCTTCATTCTTTACACGAACAGCTATCAGATTTTTTTCTCCAAATCGCACATAGTCTGTTATATCCAGCTCGAATGCAGTATATCCATAAACATGATCGGCTACATGGCGATCATTCACCCAAATGTCTGCATTCATATAAATTCCATCGAAAGCGACAGCAATACATCTCCCTTTCTCAGCTGCATCCACATAGAAATGTTTTCTATACCAGCCAGTTCCACCCACAGTAAAACCTCCCGAAACCTCGGTGACAGCATCTGCAGTAAAAGGAGAATTTGTTCCAGGGATATCTTCAATACTCCAATCGTGCGGGAGGTTCACCTGACGCCATTGTGAGTCATCTAAATCTGATCTCTCACCTTCAACAATATCCCCACGATAGAACAACCACTCCTCATCGAAAGATTGTTCCCGAAGGGTGGGTTTCTTTTCACTGCAACTACTCAATCCCAACGTTATTAACAAAAACAATAGGCTGTATATACTTCTCATATCATTATATTTAGCAGAGCAAAGGCCGGCCTTCAGACAGGATCTTCATCCGGCCAGCCTCTATCTGGAATTTATTTCAATTATTTACCACCCCATTCCGGTGCCTGAACCAAAGCTCTGTTGTTGTCTAACTCTGATTGAGGTATAGGCCATACATATCCTTTTGACGAATCGAAGATATGAGAACCTGCCCCACCGTCTGCCCGGCATCTTTCATATGCTTTATCCATTTCTTTCCAGCGCATAAGATCAAAATAACGGGTACCTTCCAAAGCCAGTTCCACTCTTCTTTCATGCTTCACCACGTCAAGCAATTGATCATAAGAGAGATTGGAACCTTCAGCATCTTCCACCTTCGGCATCATCACATCGGCACGCTGGCGCACCTGGTTCACCATTGACATAATTTCGTCTTTACCCGTATTTTGCTTAGCCAAAGCTTCAGCACGCATTAACAGTACATCAGCGTAGCGAATGACATACATATCCTGATTATCGGCAGCCCATGTAGTAGGCTGATTCTGATATTTACGCATAAACAACTGGAATGGACTGTTCCAGGACCACCATGCATCACTTACCTTGCCGTCATACGTATCACCATTTTTCGTCATCAGTGTATACGTCAGACGCGGGTCGCGAGTTGAATCATCATCCGGATCATAAATTCCCGAAGAGGTAATAGGTTTACCATCCTTGCAATAAAAATCGTTTGCTAAATTCGGATAAGGCAACTGCCATTCCATCGGATAACCGTAGTTATAAGCTAAGAAACCACCCTCACCATTTTGTTGGTCGGTATTTTTAAAGCGAATGGCAAATACTATTTCTTTGCTGGCACCACCAGCTTCCGTAAACAGGGTACTGTAATTCGGGTCTATCTCATATTGGCTCAGGTTAATAACCTGTAAAGCAGCATCGGCAGCCTCCTTATACATCTCGTTATACAGGTATACACGGGTCAGTAAGCCCAATGCGGCACCTCTGGTAGCACGGCCTCTATCAGCCGTAACAGGTAACATACCTTCGGCAGTAATGTCCTTCAGGTCCTTGATTATGTCAGCTACAATTTCTGATTTTTGCGACTTAGGTACCTGGCTCGTTTCAGTAGTCAACACATTAAACACCTTCGGAACATCACGGTACAGACTGGTCAGGTGATTATAAAACAACGCTCTGATGAACTTAGCCTCACAAACGATTCTTGTACCTGCTTCTTCACCTATTTTACCGTTCTCCAGCATTTGCGGTACTTTTTCAATAACATTATTGCATCGTGCAATACCTGCATAAGAAGCATTCCATACAGCCTTAGTAACAGCTGCTGTGGGGCTCATGGTATTGGTAGTGATCACATCGGGGCCCACCCACGGAATCCAGGCAAAATAGCCGTTATCCGTAGCAAATTCCAATTCACGCAAACTACAAGTATTTCCACCCGGCCAGCAAAATCCCAAGCTACCTTCACTTTGCAAAGCATCGTAGCAACCTACCAACGCTTTAGTCGCATCAGCCTCTGTATTCCAAAAATTACCGTTAGACAACTCTGACAAAGAATCACGATCCAGGAAGTCTGAACAAGAAAAGAGGGAAAAGGCTAATGACAAAATAACTGAATAATATATTTTTTTCATGATCTTCTTTATTTTAAATTATAATGTAATGTTTAAGCCCACAGAGAATGTCTTGGCATTGGGATAAGCATGACCGCGAGTATCGGTTCCATACTTTTCAGGATCATAATCATCAATGCCGGTAATAGTCAGGATATTCTGTGCAGAAACATATATTCTTAAGCGTTCCAGTTTCGCCTTGCGAATCCATTCTTGTTTGAAAGAGTATCCCAATTCAATATTCTTCAGACGCAGGTAAGAAGCATCTTTCAACCAGAATGAAGAGGGTTGGCTGTTATAGTCACCATTACCCAGACGCGGGAAGTTCCCGTTAGGGTTAGCGCTTTCAGAATAACGATCCAAGAATGCCGTCGTAACGTTACCCGAAACGGTAGGATAATCCATCACAATACGGTCTACACCGGCTACACCCTGGAAGAAAGCAGAGAAATCAAATCCTTTGTAAGCGGCATTCAAACCGAAACCGTAAGTAAAATCAGGGAACGGATTACCGATCACTGTACGGTCGTAAGTATCCACTACTCCATCCGGTTTACCTTCCGGACCGCTGACATCTTTGTAACGGACATCACCCAACTTCAAAGCACCACCGCCAACAGAATTCTTTTCATTAGCTTCATCCACTTCAGCCTGTGTACGATACAATCCATCGGCTACATAACCATAATAAGAATTGATAGGATGTCCTTCCAGATTAATAGACCAGTCTGTAATCCATGAATCTTTACCGTGCAGGTCGAGAATTTCATTCTTCACCTTACTGAAGTTGACATTTGCACCGAATTTCCAGTCGCCCCATTGATCATTATAACCTAATGCGAATTCCCAACCTTCATTCTTTACTGATGCAGCATTCACATAAGGTTCAGTAGAAATACCCACAATTCCGGGAATGGGCAATTGCAGCAAAATATCAGAAGTCTTCTTGTAGAAATAGTCAGCAGTAAGGGTAATCTTGTTATTCAGGAAAGCGGCGTCTATACCTATATCCGTAGTAGCGGTTGTTTCCCATTTAATGTCAGGATTAGCCAATGAGGAAATAGCCACACCCGAAACTTTGTTGTCACCCCATACATAGTTATTACCCAAACCGATATATTGTGCAAACGGATAGTAACCGATCTCCTGGTTACCCAGTTCACCCCAGCTACCTCTTAGTTTCAACTGGCTGATAAAGCTATATTTCTCCATGAAAGCCTCTTGAGCAATGTTCCAGCCCACAGATACAGAAGGGAAATAACCGGTACGGTTCTTTTTAGGTATTCTGGAAGACTCATCACGACGGAGGTTGAATTCAGCCAAATAGCGATCCTTGTAATTGTAGTTCACACGGCCAAAGAATGATCTCAAAGCAGCTTCGGCAGCATCTCCCTTAGCAGAAGTACTTAAAGCACCGTTCAATACGGTGATATTGTCGCTCGGAAGATCTTCACCTGTTGCCGTGGTAGAACGGAAATTATTATATTGGTTAGACTGCCCCAGCAAGAAGTTGAAAGCATGGCCGTTCACATCAAAGTGATAAGTAATAATGTTTTCGTTGATCCACTGAGTTTCGGAATAATAAGCATCGGTCAGGTAATTCTTACCACTACCTCCCACAGGGTTACCATACGAATCCTGAGGAATATAAGCAGGTTCAGCACCAATACTGTTCCATTGGTTATATTGATAAGCAAAGCTGGTCTTGATAGACAGGTTCTTAATCGGTTCTATTTCCAGGAAAGCCTTACCGTCAAAACGGCTGTATTTCTTCTTTGAGGTTATGGTAGTGGCATAAGCCGGATTCTTAATAGCCTGCATTTTATCGTTACCATCCACAAATCCCCATTCACCATTGCTGTATTTATAAGGTACCGAAGGACGGGAGTGCCATTTCATCTGTTCGAATACATAGTAAGTACCAATGGTAGGTTCCTCTACTTCTTCATGGTTACCAGAAACATTCAGTCCTAAAGTGATTATATCAATGAACTTGCTGTCAGCATTCAGACGGAAATTAAAACGGTCAGTACTTGTACCTTCCATGATACCATCCTGTCCCATATATCCTACCGAACCCATATAATGAGAAGTGGCATTACCACCCGACATAGACAAATGGTGGGTCTGGATAGGAGCAGAACGGAATATTTTGTCCGACCAGCGGGTATTGGCAAACAAATCCGGTCTCGATCCATCTTTCATTTGCTGAATCATTTCAGGAGTAAAATTCGTAGTTACATCTCCCATTGCCTCATTCTGCTCATTATAAAGAGTAGCCCAATCCCATGAATTAATATATGTAGGTAGAACCGTAGCTTTCTGTACACCATAGGATCCGCTGTAAGATAGTGTCTTCTTGTCTGCATTTCCTCGTTTTGTTGTAACCAGAACTACACCGTTGGCAGCACGTACACCATATATAGAAGCGGAAGCCGCATCCTTCAATACTGATATGTTTTCAATATCATTCGGAGAAACACTGTTGAGGCTTCCTTCCACACCGTCAATCAGCACCATAGGATTACTGTCACCAAAAGTGTTTATACCGCGGATACGGATTTCCACATCTCCCTCAGCACCGGGTTGCGCAGAGAAAGAGCTCACGGTAACACCACTCATTCGTCCTTGCAGCAAACTGGAAGTATTGGATACCGGAATGTCTTTAATATCATTGACCTTTACAGAAGATACCGCTCCCGTCAGATTGGCTTTTTTCTGCGTACCATAGGCTACAACCACAACTTCATCAATCAACTCCGAGCTTTCTTTCAATACAATATTAATTTGCTGGTTTGCCCGGGCTATTTTCACGACTTGCGTTTCATAACCTATATAAGAAATCACGAGATTTTGTCCTACTGATGCCTGAATAGAGAAATGTCCGTCTACATCTGTAATCAGACCATTCGTAGTACCTTCCACTACTACAGAGGCTCCAATTATCGCTTCACCGGCAGCATCCTTCACAGAACCTTTTACAGTTACAGCCTGTTGTGTAACGGCTGATGTTGAAGAACCGAGATCTTTTTCCGTTGATGCATAGGAGAAAGTTACTCCACCAAGGAATAGCAATCCGAAGATGATTCGTCTTTGCAAAACATGTTGTTTATTCATAATATTTTTAATTAAAAAGTTACTGATGCAAAAGTCCCTGTTTCTTTATAAACAGGATAACAGAAAAGCACAAAAGAATAACAAATTCCTGTATCCGCTATCAAAAACAGGAATTTGTTATCAATCGGCACGATTCTTATATTTTTAAGCGCCTTCAAAAAGAAGGGGATCGCTTATTTTTTCCTACTTTTGAATATTGAATTTTAATCAGTACGCTATGACTAGAATAAGATTTATTTTATACTCTTTCTTATCGCTTCTCCTTTGTGGATGCAGCCCTTCAAATATAACTAATGCTCATAAGGTCCGATTGATTTTAGATACGGACTTGGGACCTGACTACGATGACGTGGGTGCCATGGCAGTGATGCATGCCTTAGCTGATAGTGGATATGTAGATATACTGGCTACTGTATCTTCTAATAAGTCCGAATTAACAATTCCTTGCATTGAAATCATTAATACATACTTCAAACGACCTGATATTCCTCTTGGCGTTGCCAAAGGAGAAAGTGCAGTCACATTGGAATGCCCGCACAACAAGAAATGGACTGAAGTCTTGCCTCAGAAATATCCCCACCGGATAGCCAAATCATCAGATGCCCCCAATGCCGTCAAGGTATATCGCTCTGTTTTATGCACGCAACCGGATAATAGTGTCACAATCTGCACCATCGGAGCTTTCTCCAACCTAAAAGAACTACTACAATCAAAAGGAGACGAATTTTCACCGGAAACAGGAACAGAACTTGTACGCAGAAAGGTTAAAAAGTTAGTTTCCATGGCAGGGATATTCCCCGAAGGACGAGAATATAATATATATTGTGACGCTTCCTCCTCCTCTTTCGTTGTGAACCATTGGCCTACAGAAATTATTTTCTGCGGATTCGAGATTGGCTACAACATAATAACCGGTCGCCGGGTTAGCCGGATGCCTGTAGAAAATCATCCTATAAAAGATGTGTTTTTACTAAGCATGTCGCAGGGAGAACCACAAGGTAGATGGAGTTGGGATCAGGCAACTGTTTGGGTAGCCATAAAAGACTATACACCTTATTATATCAGTGAACGGGGAATTATATCTGTAGACTCTGAGGGTAATAATACATGGAGAGCTACAAAAACAGGAAAACATATCCGTTTAATAGAGTCTTTACCTGCAAAAGAAATGGAGGATTTACTCGAACAATATATGATGCATTGCCCTAAACATTAAAATTATGAGAAAGCTATTATTTATATTCGTACTCTTTTTAGCTTCCACTGCCGGAGCACAGAAGCTATTGCATTATGATTTAGCAGATGGATTATCAAGTTCTGAAATCACTTCTATCTGCGAAAATGACTATTATATGTGGATTGCCACAGAAGATGGGCTCAACCGTTTCGACGGACATCGGTTTAAAGTCTATAAATCGGGGAAAGCAACAAACAACAGTCTTAAGAATAATAATATAGAAACCTTGTTCCTTGATTCCAAAGGCTTGTTATGGATTGGCTTTAAGACCGGAGGAGTAGATATATACAATCCGCGGACCGACCAGTTCATCCACCTCAATGAGCAGGTTTCCGACCCCATCCCTAACCGGATTGTTTCCATATTCGAAGACTCTGATCATAACATCTGGTTGGGAAGCTGGGAAGAAGGTATATGCAAATTAACTCCCAAGAATACAGAACGTACCAGTTTCACAGCCGAACGCAGCCATTCAGGAGCCATTGTCTCCAGTTTTGTGGAAAAGCCTAAAGGACATATATGGATCAGCACCTATACAGGACTTGTGATGTACAACTCCCGAAAACAAACATGGACAGACATTACTCCCAAGAACCAGACCATCACACAACTACACGACACCGGAGAAGACAATACACTGTATTACTCTTCATGGGATAATGCGCTCTATGAATTAACCTGGAGCCAACAACCCGAACAAGCCCGGACCATCCATCTGCATAACAGCAATACCCCCATATACCGCATAGAAGGAGAAGCAAACAAACTTCTGATCGGCACCTGGGGAGAAGGAATAAAAGTATATGATAAAGAGCAAGAGCGTATTTATCCACTACCCGGCACAGAACATCTGGGTACCACTTTTATCAATGCCATTTATAAAGATAGCCTTGATAATATCTGGATAGGTTCATACGGAAAAGGACTCTATAAGTACTCCTCCTCAGACAGGGGAATCAGCCAGTTACTCTCAATTCGTAAAACGCATTCTCCCATCACTTCTATCGCCCTTTTACAAGACAAAATATTGTTGGGAACCTTAGGCGACGGTATGTATCATTTTGATATGCGTACCTCTACTGAAAAGGAAAATTATAAAAGCAAAGACAAATTCAAGGACCATATCTTATCTATCGGGCAAAATAAGGATATTACGTTAGTGGGGCACGATGGCATAGGATTATTATATTCTTTCCAGAATAATAATTCACAGGAAATTCAATGGAAAGAATTTACGGCAAGCACTGAATTAGAAAAGATTACGACTTTCTATATAAAAGACAATAAAGTGTGGATAGGCACCAAACAAAACGGTCTGATGTCCCTATGCTTGGACAAGAAGAACCGGCAAATAAAAGATTATATCCATTATGACTATTTCAGTCGGGACAGGATAAACGCTATCATACCTTATCGTGACAATCAATTATTTATAGCTTCACATAACGGGCTCTCCATCTTCAATGCATCAGACCAGGTCACTCTAAAAGACAAAATCATCGACCAGGAGATTGTGTACTCTATCATAGAAGATAAAAGTAATAAATGCTGGTGGATAGGAACATCAAACAATCTGTTGAAGATGGAAGTATCCAATGATTCACTGCAAGTTTCTACCGCATTCCCTACATACCCATTGCCGCAAGGGGCCATCAAGTCATTGTTGCTCGATGATAACCAGAATCTATGGTTCTTTATCGGTGAGAAGATATTCTGCTACATAAACAGTGAACAGCGCATCTGCGAACCGAATATCAGCTATTGGGGTAACTCTTCTATCCTTTCAGCCGAAAAAATAACCTATGAAAACAAAGAATATATCCTGTTCGGCAATACCGAACAACTCATGGTTGTGGATGTGGAAAAGGCGCTGCATCAGTATGATAAGACCAAACTCATATTGACTGATCTGGAGATCAACCACCAAAAGATACAGGTAGGCGATACGATAAACAACCGGGTGATTTTAAAAGAGAATACCGAATATATTCCTTCCATCACCCTGTCTTATGCCTCCAAATGGATATCCCTGTCCTTTACTGAAATAGGGGAAGCCAACTACTGCAATAAATACCTATACAGGATGATCGGTTTTACCGACAGCTGGCAATATCTCGATATGTCTGTACCCCTGACCTTCTCACAACTTAACCCCGGCACATACACCTTGGAAATTATGAAATATAACGAAGAGTCAGGCACCAAGCCATGCTGGTCCATGAGCATTATTGTCGCTCCGCCCTGGTGGAAAACACCTTTGTTCTATTTCATTTCCTGCCTGATTATCCTGTTGAGCATCGCACTCATAATATATATGATTATCAGACACTACAGAAAAAAGAGTATACAAAAGATACAGGAGATGGAGACTTTGAAGAAAGAAGAACTATTAAAAGAAAAGGAAAGTTTCTTCGAAAGTCTCGGGCACGACCTGATTACGCCTTTATCTTTGATACTGGCACCTGCCAATGATATGTTGCGTGAAACCAAAGAAGATGATATTCAGTATGAAAGGCTGTCCATTATCACCAAGAATGCTGCATTCTTATCCGATCTGTTTTCTACAATCCTTGACTTCAAGCGAGTGGAATTCTCTGAAGTAAAGATAAACAATAGAAACATAGAAATCGTATCATTCTGCCGCATCATAGTGAATGCATTCAATTATCTGGCAAGCTCTAAAAAAATCCAGCTATCCTATCAGGCCAACATCCCCTCCATACATATATGGATTGACAGTGTGAAGTTTGAAAGGATTTTATATAACTTACTGAGTAACGCCATTAAGTACACCCCCGATCAAGGCAGTGTATCGGTGGCACTGGAATATATAGATGGACAATTGAGTGTATTCATAAAAGATACGGGACCGGGTATCAATCAGTTATACCAGGCAACCGTATTCAATAAATTCTACCGGGAACCCCAATACAATAAGGAAAACACTCCCAACGGATTGGGCATAGGATTATATGTCGTGAAGAAATTCGTATCAGTAATGAACGGCACAGTTTCTATTGACTCACAACCCGGACAAGGCACCACACTGTGCATCAAACTACCGGTAGAGAACTCAGAAGAATATCAGGAAACAACTGATATTACCGAATTTAAAGCACAGGCAACCAATATAGAGAACAGTGCCACCATATTACTGGTAGAAGATAACGAACAGATACTTAAATACCTTGCGGGCAAATTGGCGGAGCACTTCAACATAGTGACAGCCACCCATGGAGAAGAAGCCTTGAAATTAGTAGGTGAGTATCTTCCTGAAATCGTAATATCGGACATCATGATGCCCGGTATGGACGGTCTGACACTGTGCCGCCATATAAAGGAAAATTCCCTTTATGCCGATATATTCGTTATATTACTGACTGCCAAAACTTCATCTGAAGATGAACTAAGGGGTTATAAAGAAGGCGCTGACATCTATATCAAGAAACCTTTTGATACGGAAGCATTGATCAATCAGATCATGAATATCCTGAATACGCGCCAGAAACGAAAAGAACAACTCCTAAAGAACCTGATAGCCAAAGACAGTGATACCATTGAGTTCAATTCCAAGGAAGTATTCCTGCAACAGGCCATGAAGGTGATAGAAGAGAATCTGGATAAGGCGGACTTCAACATTGAGGAATTCTCAATAGCCATGAATATCAGTAAGACAGTGCTTCATAAGAAGTTCAGAATGCTTATCGGGCAGACACCCAATCAGTTTATCCGGGCTATCCGGCTTCGAAAAGCATCCGAGCTATTGATAAACAGTGATTTGTCAATAGCGGAAATAGCCTACCTGACCGGCTTTAACCAAGCACATTATTTCATCAAGTGCTTTAAGGAAGTATATAATGAAACACCCAAGAATTTCAGGGATCTGAAAAAAGGAGACCGATAACCTCAAAAAAGGGATGACTGTGAAACTGTTCCAGTCATCCCTTTTCTAATCTTATTTCTTTTCAGCAGAATATTCAACCTCGTAAACTTCCAATAAGCAGTGTTCGCTATTCCCATCTATAGCGGTACAACTTATTTCCAACGGACGTCCTTCTTTTATATCGTCAGCAGAAACCTCTCCTACCGCCCATGACAAGCCGCACCAGATCATCTTATCATGCGATTTCTTTATCAGAACAGAACGCTTGCCCTGCTTTACTTCTATATTGAAGAAATGGTCCATTTTAATCCCGGTAGGAGGAGCACCGCCCCACGAACGGAATGCTTTTCCATGCTCATCCAATTGCTGAAAGAGAATCCGTACAGTTTTCCCTTTCGAAGGAGTGTAATGTGCCTGCAAGGTATGCTCATTTTTCTTTTGCACATCTATTTTTACCTTTTGAATTGTTGCAGGGATAACGATATCTTTCTCAATACCTAAATCATACTCCCGGGTACTGAACTTGCCGTATCCGACAACAACCATCTGTTCCGGCCCCAATTCCACAATATTCTTTTCTAAAACAGGCATAAAACCACTGTCCGTAAAAAGCACCCTCCCCGTTCCTGTCGCTTCAGGCAACATTACTTTGGCTTTCTCTTGTGATGCGTTTACCACAGTATAAAGTTTTCCTCCTTCAGTGGAAGCCATGTATCCGTATGGCAGCGCTTTGCCGGGGATAGCCCCGAATGCTGAAATACTCCCATACTGCTGTACCTTCATATACAATTGCTGCACTTTAGCCATCCAGCGGGCATCATCATCACTTAGCAAATCAATATTTCCATGACAGACATTCAGCCAGCCCCCGCGTGCCATCGTCAGAATCATCATGCCTTTCCAAGCATTTAAAGCCCTGTTATAACAAGTACCCGTGGTACCAATCATAAAAGCACAGTTGTCAATGCGCCGGACCGGTACTCCGTTAAACAAGTATTGAAAGGTCATGTGATCCGAATACAAATCCTGTGAACGCCAGAAGTTCATCATCGGCACATCGGATAAGCGGGGATCACCGCAATACATCGTATCAAATATTTCCAGCCAACGCAGGTCTACCGTTTTTCGAAACGGGGTAACCGTATTTTCCATATCACCCCCAAAACCATTGTAGCCAATAAAAAGTACATCCGGATTCCTATAACGAAATTCTTTTATGGCAGAAATAAAGGCATTTTTATTCTGTTCCTCAATATCAGTAGGCAACATCGTACATTTGGCATCAGGAGTTGCCGCATCAAAATAAGCAAAATCAAATTTGAACATCTTGATACCCATATCCGCGTACATTTGCAGGGTCTGCATAAGATGGTGCAAATATCCTCCCCTGAACAGACAAAGAGTTGTTCCGTCTTCTGCCACAGAGCTTTCCCATTCCGGAATAATCTTCATCGTATTTGCCTCTCCACCTATGCGCAGCAGGTTCGTAGAAAACCACAATCCGGGCTTTATTCCTTCTCTTTTACACGCATCCAGCCAACGTTTGGGACCTTCCGGCCAACAGTCCGGCCTCCACTTACGATATCCTTCATTCACATCAAACCAGAATGCGTCCATCATATAATAATCCACCTGTACACCCAATTTTTTCAAACGCACAATGTGATCCAACTCTTTCATTGCCAATGCCTCATCCAGAGGAATGTTATCAGACAATTCATCATAGGCAGACCAATTGTTATAGACAAATACAGGTTTGGTCAATCTTGCCGTTCTATTTTTATTCCATCCGTCAGATACATTCTGCGCCACTCCCGGAAGGAATATACACAACAACAGCAACAGGATATTTATTCTTATTCTATTCATAAGTCATATCTATTTTTATCAAAGACTGTTTATTCACCGGAAAACTTAGTCCACCACTTCAAAAGTCAGTTTCCGGCCACCTACCGACACTATAAATTCACCCGCCTCCAAAAAGCGTTTGCCCGTTGCATCCGTATAGCTCAAATCTCTCATAGGATCAATCTCAAACCGAAAGACTCTGCTTTCACCGACCTTCAACGATTGTTTTTCGAAAAATTTCAGTTCTTTCATAGGACGGGAAATGCTACAAAACGGATCAGACACATACCATAGCACAGTTTCTTTTCCTTCCATCTTACCCGCGTTAGTCACTGTAACCTCGGCTGTTATCTTCTGATTCTTCTTGATTTTCAAGGAAGAAAGTTTTGCATCAGAGTAAGTAAAGGTAGTATAACTCAATCCATACCCGAACGGATACAGAGGTTCGGTAGGAATATCCTGATAATCCCCCATCGCATCGAACGGACGGGCAGACTGTCGCATATTATAGTAGACCGGTATCTGACCTGTAGACAGCGGGAATGTCACTGACAACTTTCCGGAAGGATTTACCCTGCCCGCTAAAATGCCCGCTAAGGGAGTTCCTCCCGCAACACCGGGCTGCCACATCTCAATGATAGCTTCTACCTGAGGTTCCAATCTGATCAACTCAAGAGGGCGACCACTGGAAAGTACAAGTACAATAGGCTTATTCGCCTGCTTCAAATGCAAAAGCAACTTTTCCTGAATATCGGGCAAAGCAATTGTAGAGCGTGAAGCATTCTCTCCACTCCACTGTTTGGACTCACCTAAACATACCACTACTACATCGGATGCCTCAGCCGTTTTCAAGGCAGCGGAGAAACCCGATTCATCATTTCCATCCAATGCACAGCCCTGCTCATAATCCAGCCGCACTTTATCACCAAATTCTTTCTGCATTCCTTCATAAATGGTCTCCACATCTTCGGCCTGACCTTTAAAAGCCCAGGCACCCAACAAATCGGAACGATCCTTGACCATAGGTCCTATCAACGCAACTCTTTTAACCGTTGAAGAAAGAGGCAACAAGTTCTTTTCATTCTTCAACAGCACCATTGATTCTTCTGCCAGACGCGCTGCCAAAGCAATATCCTCTTTCTGCAAATAACGTTCCTGCTCGGTCAGCTCTTTCGTATAAGGTTCATCAAATAAGCCCAGGCGAAATTTGACCCGAAGTATACGGGCAACCGCATCATCTATCTGCGAAATTTCTATCTTCTTTTCAGCAACCAACTGCTCTAAATATTCATAATAAACATTGTCCCGCATATCCATCTCCACACCGGCATGGAAAGCCTTATACGCAGCTTCTTTGCGATCCTTGGCAACACCCTGATAAATCAGTTGCTCTATTGCATTCCAGTCAGATACGACAAAACCGTCATGCCGCCACTTATTCTTCAGTATTTCAGTTAAGATGTAATGGTTTGAAGTAGCCGGTACTCCGCTAATGTCATTAAAACTGCTCATAAGCGTGGCAGCACCTGCTTTCACACAGGCCTCATAAGGCGGTAGATAGGTTTCCCACAAGGCTTGGGGTGATATATCCGTATACCTGTAATCCCGTCCGCCTTCGGACACACCATAGCCTACATAATGTTTCAGGCAAGCTGCGATAGAATACGGATCAGACAGTTTCTCGCCTTGGTAACCTTTCACCGATGCTACACCAAAGACTGTATTCAGGTAAGGATCTTCTCCATAACATTCGGAAATACGTCCCCAACGGGGATCCCTCGCCACATCAATCATAGGTGAAAATGTCCAGTCAATACCCGACAATACAGACTCCTTAGCAGCCATCCCGCAAGCCTGAGTCACTAAATCAGGATTAAAGCTACAAGCCTGTGCCAATGAAATCGGATACACCGTACGCAACCCGTGAATCACATCAAACCCAAAAAGAATGGGTATCCCCAGGCGAGATTCTTCCATTGCCTTACGCTGAATCCGGTTACGCAACTTCGGATCGGTATGGAGATAAATCAGCGAACCAATCTCCGCCGGAAGATTTTTCACCTCCGTACCTATATTATTGGGATTATCATTCTCCCCAAATGTATATTGATTCAGTTGAAGCACCTTTTCATGCAATGTCATCCGATTCAGCAAATCTTTCACTCTAGTTTCAACAGGCTGTCCCGCATCTTTATAAACCGGTTTCTGTGACCGGACAGATAACCACGGGAGCAAAGCCGATACGAATAAAATCAATAGTTTTCGCATAGTATCATGTTATTAATTAATCCCAATCATCAGTGCGGAAGGAAGATACCGGCAGACCGCCCGTACCAAATAATTCCGCCTTTACAAAATCCTTAAATGCATATCTCACAGCTTTAGGCTCTGCCACATACTTGCATGTGACTACCACAGTACCTTTTTCCTCATCAATATAGGCGTCCGCCTTATGGAATACCTTATTGTCTCCGGATATCTCAAACAGTTCCAGAGTCTTTCCATAGCTGGTAAGCCCATTAAATTGATTGTCAAAATGAATAATAGCCTTATTCCCCTCAACCTCCATTTTGCTGAAAGTCGGACTTTCCGCTTCAAATCCTTTCATTTCATAGGTTTTAGAGAGTGCCAGCATGCCCAAACGGTCGCCTACTTCTTTTTTCCTCCTCGGATGGATCAGATATCGCTCTCCTACATCCAACAATACTGCCATTGCAGAGTTTGGAATTAACGTTAGGCACTGTCTTTGCGCTTCCCGTTGATAAGCCGAAACTTCCGGCCATTGAGGTGTGAAAAAATTCCATTCTTTATAATCGTAAGGGGCAATCTGTGCATAATAGAAAGGTACTTCTCCCAATCCCCAGGCTTCGCGCCATTTACTTACCATGGCAGCAACCGAGGGAGCATAACGGGGCACATTGAAAATATTAGACTCACCCTGATACCAGATAATACCTTTTATGCCATATCCCACCAGTGGGTGAATCATACCATTGTACAAAACCGTAGGCACATTACTAATCCACGGAGAAGTTTCATCACTCAATGGCGGTACGGGGATATCATCAAATTGTTTGCAAGCTTCCGCATTCATCCATGCTTCGATGTTGGAGCCTCCATAACTGGCATTGATAATACCGACCGGCACATCCATATTGCGCTGTAAGAAATCTGCAAAGAACCATCCCACAGCCGTACATTCCGCTACATTCTCCGGAGAAGCCTTCACCCATTCGGCCTCAAAATGTTCCAATGGTTTATAGGCCGCTAAAGTAGGTATATTAATGAAATGTATTTGCTTTTTTGCTGAAGACAATATGGCCTCTGTAGATCCCAGTACCGGCTGGCAATAATATCCTTTCAGCGGCATACTCATGTTGGACTGTCCGCTTGCCAACCATACTTCTCCCACAAACACATTCTGAAAGACTTTCTTCTTATTGGCAGTGACTGTCACCTCATAAGGTCCTCCGGCAGCAGGCGTAGGTACGGCTATCTTCCAGGTACCTTTAGAATTAACAACTCCCGTATATTCTTTATCCGGATTCCATGAAGTGGAAATAGTCACTTTCGTTCCCGGTTTTCCCCAACCCCAGAACGGATTATTTATCTTTTGCTGCAACACCATATTGTCACTGAAAATATCAGCAACCTTAAACTCCTGTGCCCCAGCAAAACATACCAAAGCAAAAAGGAATACCAGATTTAATAACACTTTTTTCATCTATCGGATTTCTATTTATTTATGAATATAATTCTTTCGTAAGTCCACGCAAATATAGCGCTATAGGGTAAGAAGTGATAACATAAAACCACCCAATAATAACACAATACTCCACAATATGCTTTCTCGCTGTTTTAATCTGTTATAATCCACAATTTAAGCTCTACAAATACTCTGTCAGCCCGAAAGTTTTTCGGACTATTCATAAAACTTGATGCCTGAACAGTTCTGGTCAAAAGCTCTTTTCAGCCGTACCCGGTTCGCATTTCCTTCGCTTCTATAGAAGGATGAAAATAGCGAAGCAGATACGAAGAGGGTACGAAGGAGGTATAAAGGAGGTACGAGGTGGAATAAATTGTCCTGTTTTTCTGCCTCGTAAACAGCTAAATTCGTATCTTTGACAAATCATTCAGCAAGTAGATTTCCTTATGGCAAAAGAAAAAACGGTTTATGTGTGTAGCAACTGCGGACAAGAGTCTCCGAAGTGGGTAGGCAAATGTCCGTCGTGCGGAGAGTGGAACACGTATGTGGAAGAAGTGATACGAAAAGAAGTCGTAAACAAACGTCCGGTATCCGGGATTGAGACAGAAAAGCCAAAACCCATCATTCTCAGCGAAATAGAAGCGGATGATGAACCGCGTATCGACTTGCATGATGAAGAGTTGAACCGGGTGCTGGGAGGTGGATTGGTTCCGGGTTCTCTAGTGTTGATTGGTGGAGAACCGGGAATCG
>OHMH01000562.1_pt1 | contig 18475 bp, 16 predicted proteins | sample 1569311 | NCBI WGS metagenome assembly OHMH01 (sample SAMEA3879503, study PRJEB24766) | human gut metagenome | biome: human-associated habitat; feature: feces | place: USA | collected 1985/1987
GGCTTTCAGACTACTTGCGAAACTTGAATTAAAAATCATTCCAACATGTCAAAGAACGAAGGATTTAAATCCTTATATTAGAGACAAGCGAATTACGAATCCGCTTGAACGGGGAAACAGTTTATCGGTGAAAAGCAACTCCAACATAGTTACTTTCTGCAACGTCTTTACTCATAAGTACCCATGTTAATTTGCATGTATATGCATTTGTATTTGCATCAGTCACATATAGGCCGCATCGCTGGCCTGCTGTATAATCCGAAGTATAGTACTTACCTCCATTCCAAAAAATAGTGAGAAAATTTACTGGGTAATTTATGGTTTTTGAGGCTCCAGTAGACCAGCTTAAAAAGCCAAAGGCATCGTTTATAGTGTTCCATGTAGGCATTAGCCAGCCATTACCCATATTGTTTACATAATTCAAAGCTGTGTCATAGTTGATATTAGATCCTAATCGTACCCAATATAATGTACCTATTTTTGCAGCCCACTGCCCGCGTCCAATAGGTAATTGGTTGTAGAATTCGATAGTTAGGTTTTGGTAATAAGTGGATTCTTTTGATGTAAAAGTGTACGAACCTAGTGATATTCCAGGAGAACCACCGCCCATATTTGTATTATTGCCTATAGCAAGTTTAAATGTGTCCCAAGGTTCACTATTACTCCACGAGTGTGTATTAGTTAGGGTAAACCTACTATCGAAAGAAGGTGTATTCAATCCTCCGGGAGAATTAATTGAGAAGGAAAGTTCCCGTTGTTGAAATAGAGCTCCGACATCTTCCTTTATATAAAAAATGGCATTATCATCTCCGGTTACATTATAGTTTATACAATTAGTCGGATTATTTGACCTCATAGTAGGGCGTGAAGAAGCATATTCTATAGTATGGGTTACCTTCTTACTTGTATCTTTGGTATTACGAATATCAAAAGTGAGTGATCCGGCAGAATTATAATTTCCTCCTTGGATTCCTACGCGGTAAATTTTCGTAGTATTGTCTGTAGTACTCACTAAACTATAGGTAAAATCTCCATTATTACTGTGGATTTCACTTCCTCCAAGCGAATACACTTGTATCTTATAAGTAGAAGTTGTTCCACTCTTTACCCGTTTGGCTTTCATCGTAGTTCCACTGTAAGTATTCGTTGTGGGCAGCGGTTCACCTATAAGAGTCACTGTTGGTGCTTGGAATTCTCTCGCAATATTCACTGTCATTCCTATGCCTCCTGTTGCATTAGTGAACACGATTTGTGTATCATCAAAACTTGTTGCGTCTTCCTTTAGTTTGAAAGTGAAACTTACTGTTTTATTTTCCGGTGTGTTACGCGTAGACACCGGTGTGATGTTCTCCAGCCATGACGGACACCTGCTTATGGTAGGTTTACTGTAATTATCCATCGTAAGGGTGAATTGGTTGTCCTTGATGATAGGCATAGTAAGCGTGGCTGTGGTAGCTGTTATAGATGAAAGACTGATGCCTGCGCTTGGATTTGTTATTTGTAAGCTACTGATTCGATTGGGGAGTAATTTCACTTTGATATTTTCGGCTTTTGTCTCGTCCGAACGATTTTTCAAGGCTACGATGATTTCTTTTTCAGTAAGATTGACATCATCCGTGCTTGCCCACCGGAAAGTATATTCTTGTGTAGTATTTACACTTGAAGTAGGATTAACGGTAATGCCCGAATTGGCTGGAAGTACCACTTTGCTGCCGCCAATAGAAGTGATATTTATCGTGCCTGTGGATGTATTAGCGCCGATAACCTGTACCAGATAGAGTGTATTGTCCGCCGCATCCCATTTATTTACTCCGTCGGGATTCATTGTTCCGCCTGTGGATTCTACGACAGGAGTACCAAAGGTCGTATCTATTAGTATCACTTCTTCACTGCCTCCCGCTTTATCCGTTAGGCGCAGGATGCCGCGAGGATAACTGTCGCCGGCGTAACTTTCATTGAAAGAGATTTTGTATTTCACTTGTTGCGTGGCTTCTGCCCGTGTTGTGGTGACGGGGATTTCTTCCAGTTTCAACCAGCCGTTAGCAGGGCTGTTACCGTTATAAGTCAGTTGTGCATTTACCCCGGCATTGGAACCTGTGGAAACCGTAAAGCTACTTCCGGTTTTGAGCGCCAGTGTCACAATATTGGTGCTGATGTCGTAAGTGGTTTCACCCACAGGCAACAAATCAGCTACCGCAATTGTCTCCAATCCGTTGTCGGGCTCGTAATCATCTATATAGTCTCCTGTTTCCCAATCCACCAGGCGGATATTGGCTGTCAGTTCAAAAGGGTCAGCTTCTGTGATCTGCACTGTATAGCGGTGGTTGTGGTTTATCTCGATGCGCGTACCGTTACCGTCGGTTACACGTTCGAAAGGGATACGATAAGATACCTCTTTCTTTTCATCCGTCAGGTTCATGGCATACAGTCCTTTCAAAATCAAAAATCCTGCATCTATGGCTTTACATGGGTAGCAATAGAAAGCTTTGGTGGTAGTTCCTGCATTGGCGTTCAGTCCGTCGAAAAGGCGGTAAGGGTATGTAATCAGTTGACCGTTTGTGGCAGGAACATCTCCTGTCGGACGAATGGGGAATAGTGTTACCCCCTGTCTTCCGTTTCCCATACTGATATCTGTGATAGTAAAATGAGACTTCGTAGCATCGTTTACTATATCGAAGCGTGCCACGGCGCGAGTGAGTGAAACATTCAGTCGCACGTAAGTTCCCATACTGTATTCGCGTAGGTCTGTGGGCTGGCTGTTGGCACCGGACATGGGCAGCGGGGCAAGTAGTATATCAGCATTAAAGCCGGTGGAATTTAATAGCGGGGTATTCAGTTTAAGGAAATCGCTTTCAGTAGGCGTTCCGGGGCTCGTTACCATGTCTCCGGGTACGCTGGACTGTAGTTGTGAACTTTGCTGTAATGGGGTATAATTCGTGTATATATTTCCTGCGGCATCATTCATTTCGGTTTGATTGGCTACGCAATAAAACTTGGTGAATAAACCTTTGCGGGGGTAGAATACCACATTTACTTTCCCTGCGGCCTCGTCCGCTTTCAGTTCGAGAGGGGAAGCACCCGCGGGCAGGGTTCCGGCATCCGAACGGTAGGCGAAACGTTCCTGAAAGGTGTAAGGCCCTTCCTCCTTGTCACTGCCGAAAGCATAAATATCGAAACTTTCAATACGGTTTTCATCCTCCTCGGCTATACCGTCACGGGTGACAACCCGGCTTTCAGGTGTACCGTTCACAAGGATCAGCTTGTTTTGCAAAGAGATTACCACCGAACGGCGGTTAGGGTCATTGGCCTGCGGGTTCTCCGGTGTTTCGGGAGTGCCGCCTATTGTTTCCACTTCGGAGGTGCAACCAACCGTCAGGCAGGACAGTATCACCAATGAAAAGTGCAGAAAGAATTTAGCGAATGTTTTCATGCTTGTTACTTTTATGCGGTTATTACTTATTTCCATTCTTCGTTCTTTTTATTCTCTATTCTGTTTTCTGTTTTTCGTTCTTTATTTTTCATTCTTCATTTTCTTCAGGTTCTTCCTCGCCTTTTCCGGTTCTACTCCCAGTGCCTTGCGAAACCATTCTTCTGCTTTCTTCCGGTCACCTTCCAGATAGGCCAGCACACCGAAATCATTCCATGCACGCGGGTCATCGGCCACCTTGTTCAGATATTGCCGTGAGCTAACCGGATCACCTGCCATGATTACCGCCGAAGCCGCATTGATATTGGCCAGCACGTCATCCGGAAAGTGGTAGGCGGCTATCTCATAAATTTCACGATATTGCTCCGTGCCGGGGCGATAAAATGCGGCTACCCGGTACATCTCCTGCAATGATAGCAGGCGGGGATGGGTATATATCAGACTTGCCGCCTCTTCGATATTGAAAGCGCGGGCCTCATAACCTACCGTGATACGGATACGTCTCAACTGCGGAAAATAGTTTTTCAGAAGTTCCCGATATACGGTTCCTCCGTGCATATCCATCAATTGTTTTTCGCGTCCTTCAAAAATGCCGGTTCGGGCAATGAGAGACAATACTTCGTCACCGTGATTCATGGGGTGACGTTGCAGAAGCTCCACCAATCCGTCCCAGTCTTCGGGTACGGAAGAAACTTTATAAAGATCGTACCCCGGTGCATACGTGGCACGCATATACTCCTTGAAACAGCGTGCGCGGTTAGAAGCCAGTATTTCATTGTCCTTGTAGATCCCGTCGGGCGAGGCGTATCCGCAGATGGAGATGCTCGAAATACTTGCCAGATTCCCCTCGATGAGTGGGCGCATCAAGCTGTCCAGTTTCTCCAGTTCGGGGCGGTTGTTGTGGAATTCACGGCGAACGTCATAAACTCCGGTAGGGTAATCTATATATAAGGTGGCGCTTTCCGAACGGTGTTTCTGAGTTTCCATATCAGGAGTGAGGTAAGTCACCATGGCTGTACACTCGGCACAGGGCATACAGTCCGATCTGCTTGGAGTTTCCTGTTGGTTGGTGGTATTTTCATGTTTTTCTGTAACTGCCTGCGGGATTGCCGTCTGCTCCGGCAAATTTACAGCCTGTCCTTGTGAAATGGCCATTTGCCCTTGTGAAACTGATATCTGTCCCTGCGGAACATGGAAAGGGCTTGTCAGGGCAAGATCGGTTATCACCGGCTCTACTCCGAGCATCTTCATCCGGCAGCAATCCCGGCGTTCGCGCATCAACACCAATGAAGCGTGTTCCATCCATGGGCTATAGGCAACGGATACCTTATAAATAATGCTATCTTTCCGGTTTCGGGCATAAAGCGTACGGTAAGGAGGCAAATAGCCGGGAGACGGTTGAAGTGCCTGCCGCCTGTGGTCGGCACGGGCACGGCGACGTCCGCTCACTACCACAGCGGGCAGCTCTTGCAGACGCCCTGCGCCACGAAGCACGGGAGTGAACAGATAAGCCTCCGCATTCCCCGCTTTTGCATCACTCAGATTGAGTAGCAGTTCTATGTGAAGACTGTCTCCCTGTGTAAAGACATGCGAACCGAGTGTTAAAGTTCCGCCCGCCCATGCTTCCGCAGTCAGCAGTACCCCAACCAGACATCCTATTATTTTCTTCATCCTTTTCATCCAGCCTCTTTAATTTTTAATTATTAATTTTTAATTGCCTTTTTATCCCAGTCCTCCGCCTTCCGCCCAGTCCGACGAATTGAGCTGTGTCACTACAATCTTCTGCCCGATGGTTACCAGCAGGTCAAACTCCTGTTCCGTGTTTTCATCCAGACTGACGGGCAGTTTGCGAAAGAACAGTTGCAAGTCAATCTCCTTCATAATCCGCTCATTACCCCGGTAGATGCTCAGTAACGGATGTGATCCTGATGTCAGGCGATACGTTACTAATTCTCCCGTCAGTTCATCGTTATAGTTCATCGCTGCCTTGGCCTGATGCCATATTACCGGGCTGCCTATGGAGGGAAATGTAAAAGCTCCGTCACCACTGGCCAGCGGTATGTCGTAACCTGCCGGAAAGCCGTATTCGCAAGGTACGCCCCGCAGGCGGAATGTATAGCCTCCTGTTCCTTCCGCCGGAAAGTATCCGTCTTCCCAATGTACGGTAATCCGGAGGACGGTGTGGCAGTGGGTCAGGTAGATGGTCCGGTTCACTGAATTTCCCGTAGCGGGAATTTCAAACGTGCTATATCCATAGTATAGTCTTTCGGTGTTTGAACGATATTCGCTTGTGGATGTCCCTGTAGCTGTTCCCGTGGCCGAAGTCATTGCCAGTTCACGGATTTGCGTCACGCCGGGTTGGGGTGCGGGTACTACATCGCTTTCATATCCCCAGTTTCCCCATGCCACGAGGGTATATCGTCCGGGAGCTAACTCTCCCTGCCAATACTCCAGACTGTCACCTTTCAGTAACCGGATGTCCTTCAACACTCCGTCCGCATCAAAAAGGAACTGGTGGATGTTGTCCACATACATGGAGAGCTGTCCGGCGTCGGGCCTGCCGGCATAGCGGTAATTCAGCCGTACATTGTAGGGACACACTCCCGGTTCGTCGAAATCGAACGTGCAGGAGGTGCAGAACCATAGTATGCAACAGAGGATTACCATAACTTTCATCGGATGAAATAAATGAGTGACACACCGGCCCGTGTAGGCCCGAAATAATTCCTTTTATAATGTCCCATGCGCTCGCCGCAGCCCGCGCACCGGTATTTATCATATTCCATGCGGGCATATCCGCCGCCAATTACGGCTTCTATCGAGAAGCGGTCGCCCAGCACCCAGTGATAACCGTAAGTGATACCTCCGCCATACAGGTTGCCCCGGTAAATAATGTCTTCCATACCCGAAAAGAAAGGAATCTGTCCTACGTTGTAGTAAGCGTAATGTCCGTGCACTCCCAGGAAGTGTCCTTCGAACTTGCGGCAAGGCCAGTAGCGTAATTCCGGTTGTATCAGGTAGAGATTCAGTTTCATATCATTGCCGAACTTCCAGGCGTTATAAGCCCCGTTCAGTGCCATTGTGAAATGACGGCTGATGCTGGTTTCCACTCCTGCATTGGGTGTGGTAGTTCCCCACAATAGCAGGTCGGTACGCAATGCCACGCGTTGGGCAAAGGCAGCGGTACTCATCAGACTGAGCAGCAGGAACAGCAAATAAAGTCGTTTCATGGCAATTCGGATTTATTGCACAGTTTAGATATGGGGGATGGAGTTCTCGATAAAACATTCACTCACGGGGAGTTCGGCTATGGAAATTTCCATCAGATAAAGGCGTGTCATCTGATTGACAATGCCCAGTTTGCGGGCTGTCGTCCCATAACAGGAATAGAATTTTTCGTCACTGGGGCGGTTGAAGTAAACGCCTTCTCCCAATGCTTCAAGAATGGAAAGGAGGTTGATTTGATGATATGCACAGGCAAGGCGGTAGGATTCGGGACGGCTATCAGACTGATTATCCGGTCGATTTTCTATCAGTGCTATTAGGCGTCCTTTTGATAGCTTTTGCAGCAGGTACGTAATTTCGGAAGGCGAAGGATTAAGGGAAGTACTTAACTGGTAATCCTTATACTGTATGTCGTGCAGTACTGCCAGGGCGAGTTTTGTTCTGAGTGTTAACATAGCGCTTGCTTTTTATGTAGATTATTGTCTGTTTTGTTTGGAATGTTCCGATTCCCGGTAGGAAACGGAACGGGCGCTATTGCAACCGTAGATTGAACAGATAAAAATCATCTTCCATTTTAAAAAGGCAGACAATTCTTAGCTCTTCCTTCCCTCTATTCTTAGATTTAGTAATGAGATTCCCCTATATTGAGATATGGGTAGGGGAATTATGTCTTCAAACAAAAAAAGTGAAAGCTTTTTAATCAATACAAAGAGCTTTTCCACTGATATACCATATTATTACAGGAATACAATATTTATTGACATGACTTTTTGAGACAAAATCTAGCTTTCAGGATAAGAGAGATGTTTTTGTCGTGTCTGGTGTTGTAATTTAACTGATTTTTTACAGAAAACTGGGAAACTTCGATAAGTATTTCCTGCTTTCCTTGTTTATTTCAATTGGAAATTGTTCCTTTACCGCCGGAATCGTTCCGTTTCCTACCGGGAATCGGAACAGAAGTATGAAGCTCATTCTGAATGCTTTTCCTCTCTTTATCATTCCTATTTTCTTTTCCCCTTTCTTTCTCTTTCCCTTTCCATTCCTTTGCTGCCATCGGATTAACTAATGCTGCCATTTGCAAATTCACCACCGCCAGTTGTTCATCAGAGAACGACCTCAAATAAGTATGTGTTATCTCTTCCGAAGCATGGCTCAACCCTGCACTAATCTTAGATACGGGTATATCCTCATTATACGCCAGAGTCGCCCACGTATGCCGTGCTACATATGAAGTCAGTCTCACTTCCAATCCCAATCGTTCAGATAATCGATACAAATGTTTATTGTAAAGTCGCAAGGCACTCTCATATTGTTTCCTCTCCTCAGGTATACTTCCCGGTTGGCGTATAATCCTTAATAAATAGGGTGAACCCGAATCATCACATAAATACCTCTCGATAATTTCCCACATCCACGGTTCAAGCGTAATCGTCAACATTCTCCCTGTCTTGCTACGACGATAGCGAAGCACATTATCCTGAATATCCGTCTTCCTCAAGTAAGCTAAATCTATAAAAGGAATCCCCCTTAAATAATAAGAAAGAATAAACAGATCCCGTGCCATCCCTAAACTGGGCATATCCTCCAAATCAGCATCCGCCACCATACGAAGTTGTTCAATACTCAGCGCCCTTTTCCTCGTCTCTTCATATCCCATAAACACCTCACAAAAGAGCCGCTTAGCGTCTTTCAGCTCTTTCTCCTTTTCTGCTTCTCGACAAATAGCCCGCAATGCCCGGAAATAGCACGCTGAAGTATTACGTGAACATCCCGAAGCCCACAAATAGTGCTCAAAACCGAGAAAGAATCCTGCCGTCAATTCTTTAAAAGTAACAAACTCCATGTTAGCAAACCCTTCCAAACTATGCAGCATACTCCTGCAAGTATGTTCCGCCGAGAACTTAAACAACTCGCCCAAACTATCCGCATGAGTTATAATACCCTCCTTTAATGTCTTCATTTTCATCACACTGTTCTTTTAATTAATAATTATTCCCTTCCAAACCTCACTTACCATCATTTGTTTTGGGTGAAAAAAGGAGATAAACATCAAAAGTAAGAACAGGAAATATGGCTACTTGTCATGAAACGAGCATAAATGTCTTCACTTAATGTCTATAAACAAAAAAAGTAGCCACCTACATCAGATGACCACTTAATTTCTTGTATTTCGCCTGGGATTCTCCTTGCAGAGTTACCACGCTGACATTTAAAACTTTATATTTTTAGCTTCAAGCATATCCCATGAATTATCCCACTAATTTGCTACATGCTTTTGCGGTAGTTTACTCATGGAGAATACTGAAAGCAAAGATAGCTCTTTTTATTGACCTCACCAAGATACGTTTCTAAGAATATGTAATATTAGTGAGATTATCTCCAATTATAATTAGTCATCTCGAATGAATTCATCTATATTTTTTGTACTTTTGCATTATAATGACTAATATGTAGATATGGATATTAATATATATTTAGGTGATTGTGCGAAGGTTCTGAAAAAGATACCAGATAATTCTGTTGATTTGATTATCACCTCGCCACCTTATGCAGATCAAAGGAAAAAAACCTATGGTGGTATTCACCCAGACCAGTATGTTAAATGGTTTTTACCAATATCAAAAGAGTTGCTGCGTGTACTAAAACCTACAGGAACTTTTATTTTGAATATTAAGGAAAAGGTGGTGGATGGAGAACGCAGTACTTATGTTATGGAGTTAATATTGGCAATGCGTAAACAAGGATGGCTTTGGACTGAAGAATTTATTTGGCATAAGAAAAACTCTTACCCAGGAAAATGGCCTAATAGATTTCGTGATTCTTGGGAAAGACTATTGCAATTTAATAAAGATAAAAAGTTTAATATGTACCAAGAAGAAGTAATGGTTCCTATGGGTGAATGGGCTAAATCACGATTGAAAAATTTATCTGAAACAGATAAAGTAAGAGATGATTCTAAGGTAGGAAGTGGATTTGGTAAAAATATATCAAATTGGTTGAATAGAGAGAAAGCATATCCAACAAATGTTTTACATTTGGCAACTGAATGTAATAATAAGAATCATAGTGCAGCATTTCCAGAAGAGCTACCAGAGTGGTTTGTTAAATTATTTACAAGAGAGGAAGATATGGTGTTAGACCCTTTTATGGGCTCTGGAACAACTCTATATGTAGCAAATAAAATGCAACGAAATAGTATTGGCATAGAAATAATGCCTGAGTATTGTGCTATGGTTTCTGAAAATTTAGGGGTTGAGATTAAAAATAAACAGAAAAAATCCGCAAAAAAAAATAAGTAATTATGGAAGAACTAAATTTGAAAGATGTTTGCCAATATGTAGAAGAGCATATTGGAGTATTTCATCAGAAACGGATACAAAGCATTGACAAATTGAAATTGTCTAAAATTTTAAAGAGGAAAAATCCTTATCTTTTTAAAGCTAAATATGTTTTAACGGCTGAACAAATTATAAAAGGAATTGTTGATGCCCATATTTCATCTAGCGAAGAAACTATTTTCGGAGATTGGTTAGAGGGTTTGGCTATTTTTATATGCAATAAAGTTTACGGTGGAACGAAATCAGGAATCGAAGGTATTGATTTAGAATTCGATTTTAATGATGTACGCTATATTATTACTATTAAATCCGGACCAAATTGGGGAAATGCACCGGCCATAAAAAAGATGATAAGTGGATTTAAGACTGCAAAAAAAACCTTGAGAACTAGTAATTCTCAACTAAATATAGTGGCTATAAACGGCTGTTGCTATGGACAAGATAAAAATCCAGATAAAGGAGATTATTTTAAATATTGTGGGCAACGGTTTTGGGAATTTATATCAGGAAATGAAGAGTTATATATACAGATAATCGAGCCACTTGGAACGAAAGCTAAAGAAAAAAATGATGAATTTATGCTTTCGTATAGCAACTGTATAAATAAATTTACAAGAGAGTTTATTTTGACTTTTTGTAAAGATTCCGGAGAGATTGATTGGGAAAAACTTTTAAAATATAATTCTTCTAAATCTAATTAATTATGCAAAAATGTATTATTGACGGGTGCTCTAATGAAGGAGTACATAATTTTGGAGTAAGGTGTCGTAGACCTAATACAAGTGCTATTTGGGCTCCTAATACCAATGCGTATTTGTGTGATGAACATGCAGAACAGGGTTGTGTAATAGATATTACTATTACTCCAACGGCGAATGGTAATGTACGTACTAATGTTAAAAATGGCAATAGAATTGAATCTAGAACGATAGCTATTGCACATGAAGCAAATGAGTAAAATAATATTGTTTTTACTTGTGTAAGCGTTTGGTTGAAAATAAAAAATAGCACTAATGTTTGATTTATGTGCTATTTTTTTATTAAGGTATATAGTGAGTCTATAATTTGTATCTTTTCTTTTTTTCTTCTTTTTAGATTTTGACATTTGTTCTTCGTAATTAGATGGGAAGATTATTCCGGATGGAACAATAGAAATGAAAGAATCAGATAGCTGATTGTTTTTCTGCTCGAAAGATGGATTTGTAAGAGTATTATTTTCTTGTTTGATGGAAATATGGATTGTTCTCTTGTTTTCAAGATTGATAGAAAGCAAGTTTTCTTGATTGCTACCTTGATTGATTCCTGCTTTACTTTCACTGGATTGAATTTCTTGCTCTTGTAGTTTAGCCTGTTCCGATATAGAACCGTTTTTCATCGTGTTGTGATAGTCAAACGATTCGGATTGTTGGCGGTCGTAGCTAAAGAGTTTATCAAAACCTTGTTCCACTTATTGGAACAGGTTCACACGGTCGAAACCGCCTTTTATTACTCCGTTTTTAGTGTTCTTGTGGTTGGTAAGTGGTGATAGCTTCTTTTTGTTAGATTGGTCTTTACGGCTGACTATCAAATGACAGTGCATATTCAGTTCGTTATCAGAACGGTTGCGGTCAAAATGAATCTTACCGTAAAATTTAATGTCTGTTTCAGATAGTTCTTTATTGAAGTTCTTAGCATATTCAGGAGTAAATACCTCACGAATATACCGTTTCATGGCTTCAGCTTGTTCTTGCTCGGTGTTACCCATTGCTCGAAGCTCATTTTCTGATGGGCTGACATGAATAGCATAAAACTTAGCATCTATTTTCAGAAGTTGCCCGATATTAGAATCTATATCTTTTATGACCTTTGATTTATAGATGTTATCATTTGTCAGATTGAAAAAGCCTTCGGTATAAATTCCTTTTTCTATACGCTCTAAATCTTCATGTTCCATATAATTGGCTAGTTGTCGGCTACTTCCAGCATTATTATATGTTCCGTTTGATGGTGGGGCAAAGTCTATGTGCATAATCCTATGTATTTATCAGATTGCTGATTTCAGCTTTCAGGTTCTCTTTCCTTTTACTATCCATCACACCACAAGTAGAAAGTTCCGAAAAGAGTTGTATTAGGTGAAGCAACTTTTTATAATCTCGTTGGTGTATTTGGTAGAGTGCGTTAATCTGTTTGGACTGATTGTTTATCACATCGGCATGATTGCCGAACTGTTCACTTAACTTTTTTTAGTACGGCTGTTTGTCTCTCTTGGTTAGCTTCCAGTTGAGAGAGAATGAGAGTTTCTAAAGTTTTGCCGATAGCATCGAAACGTAAAGCAATAGAATTTGTTGCCCGAATCATGGGATTCAACTGTTCTTCCTCATAATGGCGAATGAAGCGAATAATATCGTCCTGTCTCTTATTTATTTTCGCCAGTTCCGATTTTACGGATTCAGGGGCTTCGGATGGGTTGATATGTGCCTTATCTATATACCCGAACGCCAACTTTACAACTTCACTCTTTTTCTGTGAATAGCGTTTGCATATCTTCTCTATCAAAGCTGCCGTTTCCTTGTCTATGGAAATGGTGGTGAATATAGTTTTTCGACTGCTGTTTGGCATGTTTATTACTTTTTTATAGAAATGTGAATAGATAAATACTTGATAATGAGCATTACAAAAAAATGCTTATTACAGGTGTCATTACAGCGTGTTCTTGTAACACGCTAAAGCCGAAGGCTTTGCCCCGCAGGGCAAGAGGGAAGAACAGGACTTGTCCAGTTCCCTCTTGCTCGATTTAGTGAAACGGGCTGAACCGATAGGTGAAGCGGTTTCTGCTAAATCGGGGTGGTAACACAAAGGGATAGCTTAAACACAAGCTTCTCTTCTCTGCTGCATTTTGCTGTCAGGGTTTGTTTTCTAATTGATTGGCTTTTTCAAATTGTTTATAAGTTTGATAATCGGTTCGTTCATGAACAAAAGCTCTAATATCGCTAGTTCAATAGTAAGTTTTATGCCCAATAGTAAAGTAGGGGAGCTTACCTTGTAGTCGATAGCGTTGTAAAGTTCTGAAAGACACTTTTAACAGAAATGCTAAATCCTGATTATCAAGTAATCTTTCATTTTCATCTAATACCTGACTAGTATTGATAAGGGATTTTAAGTCTTGCCCTATTTCGTTGAGCTTCTTGGGTAGTTTTTCCATCCATTTATCGAAGTTTTCGTTGTCTATATACATTTCATCAAAGGGCTTTCTCCATTACTAAGAGTTTTGTACTTGTAACACACTACTTTAATAGTTTCACTCATACGAATTTCGGTTTAACTTGTTTTGTCCAATTAAGAATATAATATTAGAATTCGTGAAGTCTATAACATTACTTCCTTTCAAACCTCTAAAGTTTGATATGATTAGTTTTATAAGTTTCATGTTTTATTTATATAATTTTGTTAAGTTCTTCTTCAACTTCCTCAATTGTTGGCAATTTACTTCTCAGATTATCAGGAAGTAGCTCCTTTACATTAAACTCGCTAACCCCAATTGGAGAGGATATATTTTGCAATGCATATTCTACTTCAATCCTATCCTTATCTCGACAGAGTAGCATCCCTATGGTTGGATTATCATATTCTCCTCTTAGTGTGTTGTTGATAAGGTTTTGATAGAAGTTTAGCTGTCCCAAGTGTTCAGGTTTAAAGTTCCCATTTTTAAGCTCTATAACTACGTAAGCTCTCAAAGGAATATGATAGAATAAGAGGTCGCAGAAATACTCCTTGTTGTTCAAGTTCAAACAATATTGCTCCCCTACAAATGCAAACCCTTTACCTAATTCGAGAAGAAACTGGGTGATGTGAGTTACAAGTTGTTTTTCTATATCCTGTTCTCGTGCTTTTTGAGATACAGACACAAAATCAAACCAATATGGATCTTTTACTACTTCCTGTGCCATATCCGCTGTTAGAGCTGGTAAGGTCTGCGAGAAGTTTGTTTGTCCTTGTCTGTAATGTTCGTAGAATTGTTGCTTGAACTGATTTTCTAAAATGCTTCTGCTCCAACTGTTAGATAGAGTTTGATGTGCATAAAACAATGCTTCTTCTATATTTTGAGCTTTGCTAATTATCACCTTTTGATGTTCCCAAGGAATATCAAAGATAATCTTATAATTATCAGCTATTTGTAATTGTCCCTCAACTTGGGGGACAATTGAGTTATTGGGTGAAATATGCATCTGTCCTGCATAAAACTCATAGAAATTCTTACTGTAGTATAGGTTCTGACGGGAAAAAAACTGCATATCAGGAAACTCATTGCGCAAGTCTGCTGAAAGCTTGTTTATTACCTTATCACCTCAATTTTGCTCTTTCAGTTTTAGAGAGATCATTTGTCCTAACCGCCAATAAAAATGTATCAACTCTGTATTAGCTGTTTTTATCATTCGTATTTTAGTAGAACGAATTTGCTGTTTGATGGCTTTTAGCCACTCTATATATTCACTATCTATTGCACTAATAGGATTATCTTTCATGTATCTTTGTTTTTTGCAAAGGTAAACAATTAAATATAATGATAGTATGTTTTTGAAATACATTCTTTTAGCTTAGTACTGGTGAAAGTTCATAGAATACTCCTAAAGTATTTCTTTGAATCGAATAGTGTTATGCTAATACTTGGTTCCGAAAATCTGTACCTGCTAATATTGCACAAATTGTATCTATTTCCATTTGTCTTTTAACTCTTGGTTTAACTTGAGACTAAAACCGTAGTATTCTAAAACAAAAAAAGCAGCTATCTAAATTAGATAACTGCTTGATTTTTCTAGTGATCCGCCTGGGGTTCACTTATTTGATGTATCTTATTGATATTCAGATGTAATTTAAAGCTTCCTAAATAATCTCCACCGATTTCGCAGTGTGATACTTTCAATATTTTACTTCGCCATTTTCTTTTGGCTTTTATGTTCGACAAAGATAATGTTTTTATCGAAGATGCAGAAATAAATATTTATTTTTTATCTCCTTCTATTCAATGTATTTTTCTGAAAAATATTTTTAGTCATACAAAATTGGCATCTTTTTGAAATAATTCTTGACTTTAGACTAAGCGTAAATTTTATACTCTGAAGGTTAGTCTTGTTGTAATATTATAAACTTGAAAAAATTATTTTACTTTATTCTTATGTGGGGCTGATTCAAATATTTGAGTGCTATTTCTAATATTTGTTGTATCTTGTTTGATACTTATTTGACGTGTTATACTCTCTAATTCTTTTATGATTTTTTCATATTGTAATTTTTCAATAGTAGTATAACCATATTTATTAGATGTAAATATAGAAAAAATAGGCATTAATAAGGAAAGTCCTAGCCCAATAATAGCAATTAAAAAGTTGCGTTTGGCATCTTTTAGTTGCCTAGTTAAAGAGCGTTCCTCCACTGTTTGATAATTATTAGAATGAAGTTCGAAAAGCGTAGATGTAGGGAATAATTTAGATGTGAAAAAATGTTTCATTAATACCGTGAGATTTTTTGGACATTTAACCCCATACATAACAATTTTATTATTTTGATCTTTCAACTTAGCCTCTAAACCTTCTATTTCTATAGTTCCATTTGTATATCTATATAGTTTTTGTGTCGTTTCTATTGCGATATCTGAGTTGTATTGAGGATGGAATAGTAAACCTGTATAATCATTTCTTTCCATACAAAATATAAAATTTTGCTGTTCGCAATATTCAAGAAATGATAGATACCATATTACTTCTGATAATGCTATCTCCTTTGTTTTTTTTTCAGAAGAAAATGTAAATATATATCCTTCACTCTCATCCTTTAACAACAATAGAGCTATAGAAGATTCATTGAGCAACTCTCTAATTTCGTTACCAAATCGTCTGTATTCAATTGAAGTATTATTGATAATTTTTTCGAACAGACATTTTTCTTTATCATTATAACTTCTCATTTTTTCTTTTTAATAACTTGGTTAATCCTTTCTTGATATTTTTTATTTCCGAGTTGCTTTTTTATTTTTTTATTTTCTTCTATAGTCTGTCTTAACATTTCCTTTAGCTCTTCATTTTCTTGTTCTTTTTTTAACGATTCTTCCATAATTGTTTTGATATTATCGTTAAAAGTATATCCCATATCCACAGTGTCTATATATGCTTTTTTGAATTCTTCGGAATCAGGCGTAGTTAATAAAGCATGGATGTTTTTTTGTAAATCAAGACGAAGTCTTACTAATTCCTTGCCTCTCACATCAACGCCTGCTTTGATAATGTTATTTATATCTTCCCATGAACTCTGTGCAATATAAATAAGAAATGGGTTGTCAAATAGGTCACTAATATAAATATCATTATCATTCATTAGACCAGCTTCTGATAAATATGCCATCATAGCTTTGGGGCTACATAATACATCGTAGTCCATGTCTAATTTTTTTGCACAAACGTGTGCACGTGTCGAACTTGTAAGTATATAATAGTCATGACATAATATTCCATTTTGAGGATTTTTACTTCCTTCACGCTCCATTTGCATCAGATTAGCTTTTTTGACTGTAAGATAGAGTAAAGTGTCCACACCTGCAATTTTTTTATTTTTGTCCTCATCTCTGAATTTGGCATTTGGCGATTTCCGAGTAAGGTCATATATCTCTTCATGTAATTTTCTATATTCACTAGGGTCCAACGTGATTTGATTATTGGGATATGTATTATAGTGAATTTTATCTCCTAATTTATGTTTTATTTTATCCTGAATAAGAGTAAGTCCATATTCAGAATCAAAATAGTTTTGAATATAGCGTTTCCATTTATCTGCTGAACCTTTTATTGAATCAAGCATATAGTCTTCAATAAAGACATTTGTACCATTATTTACTATGATACTAGGTTCACTGTTTTCTATCATATAATGTTGATAATTATACCTTTTGGTTGCAGCTTCTGCGTGATCATAGGCCTCTATAATTACTTCTTGAGGTATGTAAAATTTGCAACCACAACTGAGTAGTCGATTTATCATTTTTAAATACTCTTTGCCTTTCCTTGTATTTTTTGTTATACAATAAAGTACAATGTCGGTATCAATTATAAAATTTTTCTTGCCTATAATCGTTTGCCGAAAATTACGTAATAATGGATCGGTACCAATAATCTGAGATGTTAAAGCAGCTCGGGCATATGTTTCTAAGAAAGATTTCTGTTCAGAATTAGGTTCTTCAAGAAGTTTACCTATTGAATAAATGATGTAATCACGTAACTCATTTGCATCATTGTTCAAATCTTTACTGGCTATTTCTTTTAATTTTTCTGGAATATTTTCGTTATGATCATCATATCCGAGAAATGTAAATGAAGATATTTTAAAATAATACTCAAAACATTTATGAATATTACTTACTACTTGTGCTTGTTGATTGATATTTTTACCATATCCGGCTTTGACCTTTTGGAGAATATATTCAATAATAGTATTTTTGTTTTTGTTGAACTTTTCTACGAATTTGTCTGCTTCCTCTCGTGTCTTTTTGCAAAGCGATATGCTACCGTCGGTATTAACATCTATGAACTTTTGATTTTGTAAGGTTTTTATTGCAGATTCACAAACAAGTTCTTTATTTTCAACCTGTTCGGTTTCACCTATAAAACAAAACTCTTTTACATCAGATACATCTTTAACTTTTCCTTGGATGAGCAGAGACAAAATCTTTTTCTGTAAGATTATAGCACGATTGTTTTTGATATTTCTACCAGAGAACAATAAACACGACTTTAGCATGGCAGTTTCTACTGCCTCGTCATTTTGCCATATATTATCATTCAATCCATTACTCATAATAAATTCAATTAGAATTAAGTTGTTATTTGATTCTTAGTAAGCTACTAATTGCCCTATCTGCAATGTTTATCTATAAATTTATATTTTATCGTAGCACCTACTAAAAAGCAAAAGTAGTATTTTTTTAGTCCAATATCTCTTTTAAAGTATAAAATTTATGCATTGTATAATCGTCTAATATTTTTTTATATGTAAAAATAGTATTTTTATCAGAAACGAATGCATTTGCAGAATCATTCAATGCAAAAATTAAAGCGTTCAGGGCACAGTTTAGGGGAGTCGGAGATATACCATTCTTTATTTTTAGATTATGCAAACTAACAGTGTAGATTTAACATACCCACAGGGTTTTCGGACTGACCCGTATTCTGCTGAAAAAAGGGAGGTAGGTAGAAAAGAAAAATCCCTAATAACTGTTGATTATCAGGGATTTGCTTTGTTTTGCATCTTGTTTTCGTGATCCGCTTGGGGCTCGAACCCAAGACCCCAACATTAAAAGTGTTGTCTCTCAAGACCTTTAAAAGCCTCGCCTACGGCTCGACTTTCAAAGGCAACCTGCTGAGCAAGCGAATCTTACAGTTATCTATAACCGTTCTGTCTCTTTCTTCGATTTACCTTATGGTTTAACTCACGGTTTAACTTTCAAAGAAAACTAAGATAG
>OHMH01000571.1_pt1 | contig 18334 bp, 19 predicted proteins | sample 1569311 | NCBI WGS metagenome assembly OHMH01 (sample SAMEA3879503, study PRJEB24766) | human gut metagenome | biome: human-associated habitat; feature: feces | place: USA | collected 1985/1987
TATGGAAATCGCCATTTCTGGTGCAGAGGATATTACGTAGATACTGTAGGGAAAAATGCAAAGAAGATACAAGAATATATTCAAAATCAATTACAAAATGATTTAGAGTATGATCAGATGACACTAAAAGAATATATTGACCCGTTTACGGGTGAGCCAGTAAACTAAAATAAATAAAATAAGCCCCATAGGGCTTAATAAGTAAATGACGGTACAGTTGGCGAACCAAATTCGATGAGTCTTTAGACTTAGCGTCGGTAATAAGCCCTTATAGGGCTAGTACAAACCACCGGCTAAGCCGGTGGTTTTGATTTTTATATAGAATGATGAGAAGAGGAACAATATATGTCAAAAGAGATATCAAAACAGGAAAAAGAAGATTATCTAAGTCTTATGTATGAAATGAAGCGAAAAGAGAATCAGATTGTAAAATCCGACTTATCCAGGGAACTTGAAGTGCCGTTATCAAGAGTTACCAGAGTTACAGATGGATTGTTAGAAGAAGGATATCTGTTAAAGGACGAAGGAAGAAGAATGTTTTTAACACCAATGGGGCTATCCAAAGGGCAGCAATGTCTGGAAAGAAAACGATGTCTTACAGAATTTCTGCGTTTGGTTTCTGGTGTTGATGGAAGCATTGCAAAAGAAAATGCATGTGCGATCGAACATATTCTGGATGAACGCATTTTAACCGGGATCCGTATGTTTATGGAAAGCCGTCATACATATTCATATATGACTAGAGGAAATGATTTAAATCTGATGTTTCCAGAAGGAAAGAGGATCATGCCGATCGCATTTTTTGAAAAAGGAACATCACATCCAAGAATTCTTTCGAAAGAATACCAGCAGTTTGAGAAACGAGCGGAAGTAGTGATCAGCAAAGAAAGTTACTTGTATTTAAAACCGATAGATTCAGATCTGCTGAAAAAAGAAATTCGCTACTGTTATGGAAATCAGTGGATGTATGCAAAAAAAGAAAATGGAAAGTTTGGAATTTTGACAGAGGCATTGGACTGTACGATTCGAAGAAACGACAAATTATCCGAAGGAATTGTAGAAATAGTAGTGTGTGATCATCATGAAGAAGAGATTAAAGAAGAATCGGTTCGTATTTTAACCGTATCATTAATTTAGGAGTTTGACAATGTGTGATAAAACAATGGAAAATTATAAACCGAATATGTTTCAGTTACAATGCTTAAAAGCATTAGAGATACAGATTGAGGAAGGAAAAGGATACAACGAAGCAGAGATCGGAAGAAAGATGCAGGTAAACAGATCAACAATCTCCCGATGCTTCAAAAGATACCGAGAAGAATGATTCCTGGAAGATAAAGGATTTACCAGAAAAGGAGCGGAATTCTTAGAATATTACAAAATGATCGAATCAGATCTTTACCATTACTTTGCATCTATCGGAATTAACGAACAACAGCAAAGACAGGCAGTTACAGGAGTGTTTGATACTGCAGATATCGATACGATCCAGAAATTATGCCAGAAAGAGAAAATGCATCTAAGGTATGAAAGTATCGGAAAAAATGAAAGTAAAGAAATTACCAAGTTAACCTACGAACAATTATGCAATAGTTTAAAAAAAGGCATATATCAAGTCGCATTTTCCATTTATCGACAAGGAAAAGACTGGAAAAGTCTTTCTATGGCAGACCAAGGATTTGAAAAACCAGCATATCTGCATTTAAAGGGGGATAAAAACTATTTAGAACTAGCCGCCAGAGAAATGAAGGCAATGACAAAAGGTGGAGCGATGCTGTCTGGACATATTCAGACAGTCAAATGTAGAAGCAGCAAAGACGTTTTAACAGATTTTCCGATCCAAGATAAGAAAATACAGATTCCATTTGAAGATTTTGAGTTTGAGCAGTTGTCAGAAACAGAAATCACCGGGCAGATCCAACTGTTTATGACAAGCAGCGTTGGGAAGAAGAGAATGCCAGAGAGTATGGCGACACTGATTTTGAAAATTTAAATTGTATAAGTTGAAGGTCATCGAGTATTTAGAGAAAAAATGAAAGATAGCATGTGAGCAACACGAATTCCATTGACGGAGTTTTGACAGAACGCCTATCCGCTGGATCTCCTGCGAAAACTCGCGTTGAAAGTTACTGAAACCAGTAGTCTTGAGACTGTTTCAAGTTTTGTGTAAACACAAAAAACTGATATAAGATTAATCAATAGTTATGAGGGTTATGAGTCAAATTTTGACTCATAGCCCTTATCTGCATTATACAAAAGATTTTAGGCATGTCAAATAAACCTGTCTAAAAACACAGATTTTTAATACATATATTTTTCTAATCGTTCTTCAAAAAATATATCTAATTGTGCACGGATCTGGCTCCAGTCTCTTCTGCGACCAGTCCATTTTTTTGTGATGTCCATCGTTGCCAAATAAAGCATTTTTAATAAGCTGTCATCAGTTGGAAATACAGTTTTGCTTTTTGTCACTTTTCGCAACTGACGATTGAATCCTTCGATGGCATTTGTTGTATAAATAAGTTTTCTAACCTGTTCTGGATATTTAAAATAAGTAGCCAGTGTTGCCCAGCGTTCGCTCCATGATTTATAGATTTTTGGATATTTTGAGTTCCACTTTTCTCCGAAATCTTCAAGATTTTCTAAAGCGATCTCTTCCGTTGGTGCAGCATAGACTGCCTTTAGGTCAGCCATTACTTTTCGATTGTCTTTATAAGATACATATCTTGTGGTATTTCGTATCTGATGAATGATGCACTGTTGTATCTCTGTCTGTGGAAATACAGCTTCGATTGCCTGTGGAAATCCTGTCAGTCCATCCACACATGTGATCAGAATATCTTCAACGCCACGATTTTTCAGCCCATTGATGATAGAAAGCCAAAATTTAGCACTTTCATTATCACCCACATACATTCCAAGGACTTCTTTTTTACCATCCATGTTGACCCCAAGAGCGATATAAACAGCACGTTTTACAATTCGGCCTTCACTTCGCACATGATAGTGGATTGCATCCATATAAACAACTGCATAGACTTCTTCCAAAGGTCTTTCCTGCCATTCTTTTACGATCGGAAGGATCTTATCTGTAATCCTGCTGATCGTACTGTCTGATATATCAATGTCGTAGAGTTCTTTCATGTGAGATTCAATATCTCCGGTCGTCATGCCTTTTGCATACATGGAGAGAATCTTTTCCTCCATGTCCTGGGTAACAGTATTCTGATATTTTTTGATTAATCTGGGTTCATATTCGCCATTACGATCACGAGGAACAGCGATTTCCATATCCCCATAACTGGTATGCATGGTTTTCCCAGAATGACCATTGCGACTGTTATTGGTATCTTTATTACGATAATCATATCTGGAATAGCCTAGTTCCTCATTAAGTTCTTCATCCAGAGCACCTTCAAGGATCACTGACATCATATCACGCATGATTGCATTAACATCTGTTCCATTTTTTACACTGATATCATTGTCCTTTAAATATCCTTGCATTAATTGTCTTAATGCTGCTTTTTGTGGTGTGTCTCCTTTTCTTCTTCCCATAAAAAAACCTCCAAACTGAGTAATATTATCTTACATCAGTTTGAAGGTTTACACAAACTTTGGGATACTCCCGTAGTCTTTGACGCTCAAACAATCGTCCGATTCAGCTGTGATTCTATCAAAACTCCTATGGAATTCGATTGTTGCTCACATGCTATCTTTCTTTTATTTCTGCCACATACAGGCAAGTCTACTCTACAAATTCCACAATTCAATCGTTTTCAGTAGTTTTTCTTTCGTATCCACATCAAGTTGCATGATCGCATTATAAAGTTTACGATCAAGCGCAGTTTCTGAATATTCCGGATCCAGAGTACCAACGAGAGAATCCAGAGAGCAGCCACAAAGCTTCGCATAATATGTTAAAATACGCAGAGACATAGCAGTACGGTTATTTTCTACATTGCTGATATAACCAGGCGTTACACCAAGAGCTTCAGCAACTTGATTTTGTGTTAAACCCATTTTTTGACGGATATGTTTGATATGAGTACCATAATTTTCAGAGTTCATATGATAGAGTCCTTTCTATATTATTCATAACAAAATTATATAATAAATGATGATGAAAATGTAGCTACTAATAGAATAGAATCTGTGGAATAGATATAAATTGAAGCTGATGATATAAGTGTCAAAAGTATAAATCGCATTCTCTTCAAAGAAAAGCATATCTATCAAAAAATAAAAGACCTGAATCGCATGGAAGCTATGCAAAGAGCTGTCACAGACCTTGTGATCCTTTGCTGTTCGTTTGGAATGTTCTTTTTAATGTATCATTTATATCAGGCAGGAAATGTCACATTTGATGCTATGCTGCTTGCAACGATCGCTATGATGGGTTCTTTTGGCCCAGTAACTGCATTGTCAAGCCTGTCAAACAATTTAAACCAGACATTAGCAAGTGGAGAAAGAGTGTTATCCTTACTCGAAGAAGAACCAATGGTAGAAGAATCAGAAGGAGAAGCTGATATAAGTTTTGAAGGTGCATCCGTAGAAGATGTAACCTTTGCCTATGATGAAGAAGTCATCCTAAAAGACTGCAACATCAATATGAAACAAGGAAAAGTCATCGGAATCTGTGGAAAAAGCGGCTGCGGAAAGTCCACACTGTTGAAACTTCTGATGCGCTTCTGGGATGTAAACAAAGGAAACATAAAGATTTCAGAAGAAAACGTGAAAGAAATCCCAACCAAGACACTAAGAAACACACAATCCTACGTAACTCAGGAAACCGAACTCTTCCACGACTCCATCGCCAACAACATAGCGATCGGAAAACCAGGCGCAGCAAGAGAAGAAATCATAAAAGCCGCCCAAAAAGCCTCCATCTATGACATGATCATGTCCCTGCCAAATGGCTACGACACCGAAGTCGGAGAACTTGGAGACACCCTGTCTGGTGGAGAAAAACAAAGAATCGGAATCGCCAGAGCCTTCCTGCACGACAGCCCAATGTTATTACTAGATGAACCAATAAGTAACTTAGATTCTTTAAATGAAGGAATCATCTTGAAATCACTCAAAGAAGAAAGTAAAGGAAGAACCGTAGTACTAGTATCCCATAGAGAATCTACCATGGGAATCGCAGACGACGTGTATCATATGGATGCAGGAAAAGTTTCGTAAAGAAATGAACAGACTGTATACATCAACAACATTCTGTATACAGTTTGATCAATTCCACAACAATATCAACACACATATCCATTCCTTCAACGCTAATATGTTCATAAGGTCCATGATAAGCATGCCCACCAGTTCCAAGATTCGGACAAGGAAGTCCTCGAAAACTTAACTGACATCCATCTGTACCTCCACGAATCGGCAGAACCAATGGAGCCACACCAGCATTTTCACAAGCCTTCTTTGCATTTTTGATCAAATGAGGACAATCCTTAATAATCTCGGCCATATTTTGATACTGATCCGTAATGGTTAAAGTAACGCAACCATTACCCCATTTTTCGTTCATATTTTTCGCAATCAAACGTAATGTCTGTTTCTTCGCCTCAAACAACCCCTGATCATGATCTCTCACAATGTAATGTAATGTTGCATGACTAACATCACCATTCATGTCGATCAAATGATAGAATCCCTCATAATCTTCCGTGTTTCTAGGAGTCTCCATAGAAGGTAGACAAGAGTTGATCTCCATAGCTACAAGTGAGGCATTGATCATCGTATCCTTCGAAGAACCAGGATGTACATTAAAACCAGTGATTTCAAACTCAGCTTTACAGGCATTAAAATTTTCAAACTGGATCTCACCCTCGGTATCGCCATCCAAAGTATAAGCAAAATCAGCATCAAACCGCTTGATATCAAAATACTCAGCACCACTTCCAATTTCTTCATCTGGAGTAAATGCAATGCTGATCGGACCATGAGGAATCTCTTTACTGATCAGACGTTCTACCATCGTAAGAATCTCAGCAATCCCAGCCTTATCATCTGCACCAAGGATCGTTGTACCATCCGATGTGATCAAAGTACGACCCTTGAGAGAAGAAAGATGAGGGAAAACTTTCGGATCAAGAACCAGACTACTATCTCCAAGAGGAAGAGCTTCTCCATTATAATTCTTCGTGAGGATCGGACGGATCGGGTGATCACAGAAATCAGAAACAGTATCCATATGAGCAATAAATCCAATCGCAGGATAGTTTTCATAGCCCTTTGTGGCAGGTAATTTGCCATATAGGTAACATTTGTCATCTAAGTAGACATCACTGAGACCAAGGTCCTTCATTTCATTTTCTAAGACTCGGGCAAGATCAAACTGACAATCAGAAGAAGGGACAGTTTGGCTGTTTTCATTGCTTGGAGTTAAAATTTTGACGTAATTTAATAAACGTTCGTAAGCTTTCATGATTATTTATTCACCTCGTGATAATTTCTTTTGCGTTTTATAAAGTATATGATGTAAGTGTCAAAAGTTATTTTTGACACTTACATCAGTATATAGATAATATAACACATCTCTTCTTCAGTTTTGCAAGATTAAACAGAGAAATTAATCTTCAATTCTTGAACAATCCTTGACATTCACACCCAACAACTCTAAAATTACTTAGGAACCTAAGTAAAATAAAAAAGGAAACAACATGGAAATAGGAAAGATCATCAACAGAATATCAAATCGCCTCCAACGATTTTCACCTGACACACAAAATAAGTTAGGTATTGGGCAGGCACAAGCCAACATCTTAAGATTTTTATTGTTAGAAACAGCAAAACGCTCAATCTATCAAGTCGATATCGAAAAAGAATTTGGTCTAAGACCACCAACTGTTACAGAAACATTGAAATCATTGGAGAAAAAAGATTTGATTCGAAGAATTCCAGATGAAAATGACGGAAGAAAGAAAAAGATTATTATCACAGAAAAAACACTATCGATGGACGATGGAGTTAAGTGTCAGGTAGAAAAATCAGAAAAGGTTTTACTGCAAGGAATCACAAAAGAAGAGCAAGAGCAATTTATGAAGATTGCAGGAAAGATGTTACATAATCTGGAATCAAACATCAATACAAACTAGTCGAGAGGAATACACAAATCATGAACGAAACTAATCTAATGAGCAAAATGAAGATTTCCAAAGCTGTAGCAACCATGGCAATCCCAAGTGTCATAAGCAGCTTAGTCACGGTCGTCTACAACATGGCAGACACCTTCTTCGTAGGGCAGACAGGCGATCCATTACAAGTAGCAGCAGTTAGTTTAACCAACCCGATCTTCATTCTTTTTATGGCATTTGCCAATATGTTTGGAATGGGAGGAAGTGCGACAGCATCCATTGCTATGGGTGAAAAAAATGAAAAACGTATGAAAAATGTATCAGCATTTATCACATATGCATCTTTGATCACAGGAATATTTTTTGCAGTGATCTTATTATTAGGAGCAAAGCCAATACTACAGATTTTTGGAGCTGATAAACAGACATATGATCTTGCATATGGATATTTATTTCATATTTCTTATGGAGCACCATTTGTCATCTGGTCCGCAGCAGCAAGTTTTGTTGTAAGAGCAGAAGGGGCAAGCAAAGAAGCTATGATCGGAAGTATGATCGGAACGATCGTAAATATCATTTTAGATCCGATCATGATCAACGGACTTCATATGGGAGCAGCAGGAGCTGCGATCGCAACAACGATCGGAAATATTCTGGCAAGTTTATACTATGCTTGGTATTTTATAAAGAAAAGCAAGTGCTTTTCCATCCATCCCGGATATTTCAAATACAAAGACAAAATCCTTACAACTGTTTGTAGCAGCGGATTTCCAACGGCAATATTTTCTGTATTGATGAGTGTATCAACCATTGTATTAAATCAGATTCTCGTAGTCTATGGGAATGCACCAGTTGCAGCGATCGGAATTGTATTCAAAGCAAATATGTTTATTACATTTTTACAAATGGGACTGGCCAATGGAGTTCAGCCCCTGCTTGGTTATAATTATGGGGCTGGGAACATCAAACGATTCCGTGCTGTTGAAAGTTATACAAAAAAATGTTGTCTAATTGTAGGAATTCTGTCAACGGTACTATATTTTGTATTCAGAACCCAGATCATAAAGTTGTTTATCAGTGATCCAGAAGTTGTAAACTATGGAGTAACCATGTTGATCGCTTATATGATATCAGGACCTGTTATAGGAGTATTGTTTGTGAATATGAACTGTATGCAGTCTGTTGGACGAGCACTGTCGGCAACGATACTTTCTGTATTAAGACAAGAGTTCTGCTGATCCCGTTATTGTATCTTTTAAATGCGGTTGCAAGGATTCATGGAGTCATCTATGGACAGGCATTGACAGACTATATTGCAGTGATATTATCCACGATCATATGGAAGCAATATCAAAATAGTATAACGAAAGAAAAAGACTCCGTAAAATAGTTCGAAATACGAAATTTGTGGAAATTGATGAAAAATTAACAAATAAATAAAAAACAGTATTTATACAAATGGCTTAAAATGGTTGGATTGAAAATAGTATGTTTGTAAAAATGCTGCTTTTTTTTGTGCAATTTCTACAAAAAAGAAAAGAAAATAGAAAAAGAATAAATCGTTTTGCAAAAAAAATCCCTTGACTTTTTGTCGGATTGGTCCTACCATATAAGTACAGTAACTGGTAGGACCAATCTTACTATGTCGCGTATACGCTGAAAAATAGGATATCGGAACCCGCTCATATTTGAAAAGAAAGGAGAGAACTTAAGATGTTCATTCACTTTTTATTAGCGATGCTTCCTATCATCTGGCTGATCATTGCATTAAGCGGATTAAAGATGGCAGGACATGTAGCCTGTCCGATCGCTTTGATCATTACAGTCATTGAAGCACTTTTTTTATGGAAGCAAAAAATTATTGATGTCCTCACAGGAGGGTTAGAAGGATTTGCAATGGCAATCTGGCCAATCTGTCTGGTTATCGTGGCAGCAGTGTTTACTTACAACTTGGTCGTACATACGAAAAACATGGAACTTATTAAAAAAATGCTTACTTCTGTATCAAGAGATAAACGAGTTCTTGTGCTGATCATCGCATGGGGATTTGGAGGATTTATGGAAGGTATGGCAGGATTCGGAACAGCTGTAGCGATTCCAGCAGGAATCCTTTGCGGATTAGGATTTGAACCAATCTTTGCAGCAACTGTTTGCCTGGTAGCCAATACGACACCAGTAGCATTTGGATCCATCGGAATTCCAACGGTTACAGCAGCAAATGTAACAGGATTTAGTCCACATATGACAGCATCTTATGTTGTATTACAACTTGCGATCATGGTAATTCTCGTTCCTTTCCTTGTTGTTTTCATCACAGGAAAACATGAAGGAGCTAAAGGAATCGGTGATTATAAAGAAATTTTATTTATTACATTGATGTCAGGTCTTTCATTCTTAGTACCACAATATCTGACAGCGAAATTTGTAGGAGCTGAACTTCCAGCAGTTATCGGATCTGTATGCAGTATGGCAGTAACGATCATCCTTGCAAAAGTAATGCTGAAAGGTAAGGCAAGTAAATTTGATGTAGAAATCGAAGATAATGATGATACTACGATGACAGTAAAAGATGCATTTGTTGCATGGAGCCCATTCATTCTTGTATTATTGTTCTTACTTCTGACTTCAACATTAGTACCAGCGATTCATGATCCATTATCAGCGATCAAATCAAATGTACCAATTTATAGTGGAGAGGGAGCAAGCCCATATACATTTACATGGGTATCAACACCAGGAGTGCTGATCTTGATCGCAGCATTTATTGGAGGACTGATTCAGGGATGTCCAGTTGGTGAGATCTTTGTTGTTTTAGGCAAGACAGTGATTCAGATGTTTAAGACGATCATTACGATCATGGCAGTGCTTGCGACAGCTAAGATCATGGGATACAGCGGAATGACACAGTCTATCGCAGATTTTATCGTACGTGTAACAGGAAGCTTTTATCCATTAGTTGCACCACTGATCGGATCTATCGGAACATTCGTAACAGGAAGTTCTACATCAAGCAGCGTACTATTCTCCAAGTTACAGGCAAGTACAGGAGCAGAATTAAATATCAACCAGATCTGGCTGGTAGCTGCAAATACAGTTGGTAGTACCGCAGGAAAGATTATTTCTCCACAGAGTATCGCAGTAGCGACAGCGGCAACAGCAACGGTAGGAAAAGAAAGTGAAATCTTAACAAAGGTTATCAAATATTTCGTATTATTCGTTATCATCTATGGATTAGTTTGCTACTTTGGAGTCAAATTGATCTGAAAATGATAAAGATAAAAGATATTAAAAAGCTATAAACTTTTAAGGAGGAAGATAAATGAGTGAGTATCAGTATAACAAAGTGACACCAGAGATGATCGAGAAATTCAAAGAGATCGCTCCAAAACGTGTCTTAGTGGGTGATGAAATCAATGAGGATTTCACCCATGATGAGATGGCAATCTACGGAAAAGCTAGACCAGAAGTTTTAGTAGAAGCAACATCAACAGAAGAAGTTGCAGCTGTCGTTAAACTTTGTAATGAAAACAAGGTTCCTGTAACACCAAGTGGTGCAAGAACAGGATTAGTAGGAGGAGCCGTAAGTATCGGTGGCGGTGTTATGATCTCTCTTACAAAGATGAACAAGATCCTTGGATATGACAAAGAAAACTTTGTAGTGAAGATTCAATCAGGAGTCCTTTTAAATGATCTTGCACAGGATGCAGAAAAACAAGGATTATTATATCCACCAGATCCAGGTGAGAAATTCGCAACAGTCGGTGGAAACGTAGCAACAAACGCTGGTGGTATGAGAGCTGTTAAGTACGGATGTACAAGAGATTATGTACGTGCCATGACAGTTGTATTACCAACAGGTGAGATTGTAAAACTTGGAGCTACTGTATCAAAGACAAGTTCAGGATACAGCTTATTAAACTTAATGATCGGTTCTGAAGGTACTTTGGGTATTATCACAGAACTTACATTAAAAGTAATTCCAGCACCAAAATCAGTGATCAGTCTGATCATTCCTTATGAAAACTTAGAGGATTGTATTGCAACAGTACCACAGTTCTTTATGCATCATCTGGCACCACAGGCTCTGGAATTTATGGAAAAAGAAGTTGTTATGGATACTGAGAAGTTCTTAGGAAAACAGGTATATCCAAAAGAATTAGAAGGAACAGAGATTGGAGCATATTTATTAGCAACATTTGATGGAAATTCTGAAGAACAACTGGAAGATATCATTGAACAGGCATCTGAAGTAGTATTAGAAGCAGGAGCAATTGATGTATTAGTTGCTGATACACCAGCCTTAAAGAAAGATGCATGGGCTGTCCGCGGAGCATTACTTGAGGCAATTGAAGCAGATACTGTACTGTTAGATGAATGTGATGTTGTAGTTCCAACAAATAAGATTGCAGAATTCCTGACATATACAAAATCATTAGAAGCAGAAGCTGATTTCAGAGTGAAGAGCTTTGGACATGCTGGAGACGGTAACTTACATATCTATACATGCAGTAATGACATGGAAGAAGGAGAGTTTAAGAAACAGGTTGCAGTCTTTATGGATAAAGTATATGCAAAAGCAACAGAATTCGGTGGAATGATCTCTGGAGAACATGGAATCGGACATGGAAAGATGGACTACCTAGCAGAGTCTCTTGGACCAGTTCAGATGAGGATCATGGAAGGTGTCAAAGAAGTCTTTGATCCAAATATGATCTTAAATCCAGGTAAGATCTGCTACAAATTATAATTTTAATAGGAAACGATCAATCAAACATAAACAAGTAACATAAAACATATACAAAGCTTTTTTAAGGTTATTTTAGGAGGATATCAAGATGGCATATTTAATTTCAGAGGAAGCAAAAGACTTATTACAGGATGTACACGAGTTCTGTGAAAACGAAGTAAAAGAACAGTGTAAAGCATACGACGTCAGTGGAGAATGGCCAAAAGAAATTTATGACAAAGCCATTGAAATGCAGTTACATTCATTAGAAGTACCAGAAGAATACGGTGGACCAGGATTATCAAGAGTAGACGTTGCGGCACTGATCGAAGAAATGGCTATCGCAGATGCAGGATTTGCAACAACAATTTCTGCCAGTGGATTAGGAACAAAACCAGTACTGATCGCAGGAAATGAAGAACAGAAAAAACATGTATGCCAGAAGATCATTGATGGTGGATTTGGAGCTTTCTGTTTAACAGAACCAGGAGCAGGATCTGATGCCAGTGCAGGAACAACAACAGCTGTCAAAGACGGAGATGAGTGGGTATTAAATGGAAGAAAATGCTTCATTACAAATGGAGGAATCGCTTCTTTCTACTGTATCACAGCTATGACAGATAAAACAAAAGGTGTCAAAGGAATCTCTATGTTCTTAGTTGATGCTGGAACACCAGGATTAAGCACAGGTAATGAAGAAAATAAAATGGGTATCCGTACATCAAACACATGTGATGTTGTATTAGAAGACTGTCGTATTCCAGCTGCAAACTTAGTTGGAGAAGAAGGAAGAGGATTCTCAATCGCAATGAAGACATTAGACCAGGCAAGAGCTTGGATGGGATGTGTTGCAACAGGTATCGCACAGCGTGGTATCAATGAAGGTATTGCATATGCCAAAGAAAGAGTTCAGTTTGGTAAACCAGTCATCAAAAATCAGGCAATGCAGTTTAAAGTAGCTGATATGGAAATCAAAACAGAAACAGCTCGTCAGATGGTTGCACATGCTTTAACAAAGATGGATATGGGATTACCACATTCCAAAGAAGCAGCGATCGCAAAATGCTATGCATCTGATATCGCAATGGAAGTAGCTTCTGAAGCAATTCAGATGTTCGGTGGATATGGATACAGCAGAGAATATCCAGTTGAGAAATTATTAAGAGATGCTAAGATCTTCCAGATTTTCGAAGGAAGTAACGAAATTCAGAGAATCGTCGTAGCAAATAACACAATCGGAAGATAGAACATAAGAAGGAGTAAGACTATGAACATTTTAGTATGTATCAAACAGGTTCCGGATGATTCTGTAGAAATCCATTTAAATGCAGAAGGAACACCGGATTTAGCAAACGTAACACCTGTTGTAAATGCATTTGACACCTATGCTCTCGAAATGGCAGCACGATTAAAAGAATCCTCTGAAGGAGAAGTAACAGTTGTATGTGTCGGAGAAGATAGTGCAAAGAACTCTCTGAAAAACTGTCTTGCAGTTGGTGCAGATCATGCATTTTTAGTAAGTGATGATGCATTCAAAGGATCTGACACAACAGGAATCGCAAATATCCTAAAAAATGTGATCGCAAAATTAGAAGCGGACAATGGTCAGAAATTTGATCTTGTATTCTGTGGAAAAGAAGCAACAGATGCTGCACTTGGACAGGGTGGCTTAATGTTAGCTGAAGAACTTGGAACAAGTGTGATCACAAATATTACAGAAATCGCTTTAGATGGCGATAAAGTGACAGCAAAACAGGAAACAGAAGAAGGATACCGTACAGTAGAAGCTTCTGCCCCATGTGTTGTAACAGTCACAAAACCAGAATATGACCCACGTTACCCAACGATCAAGAATAAAATGGCAGCAAGAAAGAAACCAATCGGCGATATTAAAGAAGCTGATCTTGCTGATCTTGAAAAAGAAAAAGTCGGAGAATCTAATGCAAAGGTTCAGATCGTTAAATTATATGAACCAGCGAAGAAAGAAGCCGGAATCAAGATTCAGGAAGAAACACCAGAAGATTCAGCAATAAAAGCAGTCGCTATGATGGCAGATGCCAAAGTATTCTAGGAAGGGAGAACAAAGGACATGGCAGAATGTAAGAATATCATGGTATATGTAGAAACTGCAGAAGGAAATCCAGTCAAAGTTGGATTGGAAATGTTATCTCCAGCCAAGAAACTTGCCGATAAAGTTACGGCAGTTGTTATTGGAGGTGGAGTAGCAGATGCAGCAAAAGAAGTAGCAAAGGCCGGAGCCGATCAGGTCATCTGTGTCGACAGCGAAGATTACAAAGAGTTTAATCTCGATGCATATGCTCAGGTTTTAGTAGAATTAGTAAAAGAAGAAAATCCAGAAGCTGTATTTGTAGGTGGAACACAGGATGGAAAAGATATCGCACCAGTTGTTGCAGCAAAATGTAACACAGGATGTGCATCCGATGTATTAGATATCAAAGCAGAAGATGGAGAAGTTATCTATACATGCCCACTTTATGGTGGAACTGTATTGGAAGATGTAAAGATCAAGACAACACCACAGATAGCAACATTACGTTCCGGAGCATTCCAGAAAGTGGAAGACCCAACTGAGGGTGAAGTTGTAGCCAAAGAAGTAAAAGTAGCTGATGATGTGATCAAAGCAAAGATCACAGAAAGTGTAAAAGAAATCGCAGAGACGATCAACCTGGAAGAAGCAGAAGTTATCGTATCTGGTGGACGTGGAATGGGAAGCAAAGAAAACTTCGCATTAGTTGACGATCTTGCAAAACTCTTAGGAGGAGTTGTAGGAGCAACAAGACCAGCCATTGAAGACGGATGGGTATCAAAGATTCATCAGGTTGGACAGTCTGGAAAGATCGTTGCACCAAAATTATATATTGCATGCGGAATCTCTGGAGCTACACAGCACGTATCAGGAATCATGAATTCTGGATACATTGTAGCAATCAACAAAGATGAAGATGCACCAATCTTTGACGTAGCCAATGTAGGAATCGTTGGAGACGTTATGAAAGTGCTTCCTGTTATGATTGAAGAGATCAAGAAGATCAAGGATGCACAGTAAATAAATATCTATTTTTAAAATAGCTTGTTTCTATACTTAATGTATATTCACCATTTATAAAAGGTCAGATTATGGCGTACACCATAGCCTGGCCTTTCTTTCCGTGTATAATTAATAAGAAGAAACTTTTATATATCACGTCCACAATGCCGGTAAAATGCCAACATATACAATCCACATAATCCAACAAGTGCATACACAACTCGTGACAGCCAGCTCATATCTCCAAACAAGAATGCAACAAGATCAAATCGGAAGAATCCGATCAATCCCCAATTTATAGCACCAATGATCGTAAGCGTTAAAGCTGTACAATCCAAACATTTATTTCCCATAATAAAATCAAACCTCCTTGATGTGAAATGTAAAGAATTCTAGTATAGTATTTACAAAAAAAAGGATTTTATGTACAAGGTATTAAAAACCTTAAAATACATTTACGTTTAAAAAAAAAGAGAGTATAATACTCATCAAAGACCATGTCTGACTACCGTGAAGGTAAAGGAGGAACAAAGGCATGAAAGTTATTTTTTTAGACGTAGACGGAGTATTGAATTCACAGCAATTATTCGAGAAATGCGAAGATGATCAGCTGATTTCTGTAGATGAGGATAACATTAAGAATTTAAAAACAATCGTAGATGCAACAGGAGCAAAGATCGTATTATCATCATCCTGGAGATACGGATGGGCAGAACACAGTGATGCTGTGCAGGACTGGTGTCAGATTCTAGTTGACATCTTAGCGAAATACGACCTAAAGATCATAGATAAGACAGAATACCTAAGCAGTGGAAGAAGAGAAGATGAGATCAAAGATTGGCTGGATAAGTGTGAAGAGAAGATTGAAGGTTTTGTCATATTAGATGATGGTGCATATGAATGGCATAGACACGGATTTGACAAACATCTGGTCAAGACAGATTTTTGTACAGGTGGATTAAGAGAAGAAGATGCAGACAAAGCAATTAAGATTTTAAATAAGAAAAGATTATTCAGCTTTTTCAAAAAATACTAAAGGAGAGTTAACAGATGGATATAAATAAAGTGACAACAGCAATGATCGATTACTATCAAGGTCAGCCAAAGAGAATCCAGCATTTCTTGAAAGTACACGCGTATGCAAAGCTGATCGGAGAACAGGAAGGATTAGATAAGGAAATTTTAGACATCCTGGAAGTGGCTGCATTAACACATGATATCGGTATCAAAATAAGCGAAGAAAAATACAACAGTAGTGCAGGAAAATACCAAGAGGTTGAAGGACCGGCAGTTGCACAGCAGATGCTGGAAGACTTACAATATGACAAAGCAAAAACAGACAGAGTTTGCTATTTGATCGGACATCACCATACATATGATCAGATTGATGGTATTGATTATCAGATTCTTGTAGAAGCAGATTTTTTAGTAAATCTTGCAGAAGAACAAAGTTCCAGAGAGACAATTGAGTCCGTAAAAGGCAAGATTTTTAAGACAAAAACAGGAATCTGGCTGATAAATAAAATTTTTTGAAAAAAAAGCTTGCCAAGAGTCGAGGAATATGATAAAGTATAGAAGTCGCAGAAATGAGACAACAACTTAACTGCCCAGATAGCTCAGTCGGTAGAGCAGAGGACTGAAAATCCTCGTGTCGCTGGTTCGATTCCGGCTCTGGGCATTCACTTTGAAAGTGATAATTAAATAATATGGAGCATTAGCTCAGTTGGTAGAGCACTTGACTTTTAATCAAGTTGTCCGGGGTTCGAATCCCCGATGCTTCATTAATAGCGGAAATCTTCTGTGAGGTTTCCGCTATTTTATTGCTTTTGCAGAGTGCGAGAATGATTTTTCAGGTACACTCTGAGAATATGAGAAAATGCGGATATGGCGGAATTGGCAGACGCGCTGGTTTTAGGTACCAGTGGGCTTCCCGTGCAGGTTCAAGTCCTGTTATCCGCATTCAGAAAAGTACCGGTTAAAACGGTGCTTTTTTTGTTTTACAGACATAGTTTTTTGTTGTATAGTTAAGTTATAAACAGGACAGGGAGATTTTGACTATGGATATACAGAAATTTCAGCAGAAACTTACAGAGGTGTGTGAACTTGGAGAGAAGAATGGCAAAGTGTTGAAACCGGAACAGATAAAGGAATGCTTTGGCGAACTTGATCTGGACAAGTCACAGCTGATCAAGATATTACAGTATTTAAAATTAAAAGGTATTTCCATTGAAGGTGCGGAGGAGATTTCAGCAACATCTCAGACCGGCCCGGAAGAAGTATCCGAAGAAAAAGAAGAAAAAGTTCCTCTGACAGCGGAGGAAGAGGCATATCTGAAAGAATATCTGGAAGGTCTTGAAGAACAGGAGCAGGGAGAGAGAAGTGCGTAAGAACTTTTTGAACTGCTTTCAAAGGGAGATGCTCTGGCACAGGCAGAGCTGTCACAGAAGTATCTGCATGCAGCAGCCGAAATGGCGGTTGAAATGAACTGTGAGGAGATTTTTATCGCTGATCTGATTCAGGAGGCAAATATAAGCCTTCTGATGGCTCTGGGAGAGGAAGAACCGGAAGAGAAAGATGAGAAATGGCTGCTTGGACGTATCCGGTGTGGGATCCGCCATGCTATCGAGGAGCAGACACAGAGGAAATTTGAGGATGACTATCTGGTAGCAAAGGTGGAGAAGCTGGAAGCGGCAGTCCGGGAACTTACAGAGGATGAAGAGGATGAAAGTTCAAAGTTCAGTGTAGAGGAGCTGGCAATCATTCTTGATATGGATGAAGAAGAGATCAGGGATGTGCTGCGGCTTACAGGTGATGATAAATAATGCAGTGATGTAGCATTACGGGAAAGGAGAGGGTGATTATGAGTATTCCAACACCACACAACAGTGCAAAGAAAGGTGATATTGCAAAGAAGGTTCTGATGCCGGGAGATCCGCTGCGTGCGAAGTATATTGCGGAGACATATCTGGAGAATCCGGTATGTTTTAACACAGTGAGAAATATGTTTGGTTATACCGGAACTTATAAGGGTGAGCAGATATCTGTCATGGGCAGCGGTATGGGGATGCCGTCTATGGGTATTTACAGTTATGAGCTTTATAATTTTTATGATGTAGAGAAGATTATTCGTATTGGTTCTGCAGGTGCGTTGCAGGATGATGTAAGTGTAATGGATGTTGTGATCGCCATGAGTGCATGTACGGATTCAAATTATGCAAGCCAGTATCAGCTGCCGGGGACTTTTGCTCCTACAGCAAGTTATGAACTGGTTGCAAGGGCTGTAGAGGTTGCGAAGGAGCAGGGTACACCGGTTCGCGTGGGTTCTGTTGTATCTTCGGATGCGTTCTATGGAGATAATCCGGAGAGTTCGAAGGCATGGAGAAAGATGGGGGTTCTCTGTGTGGAGATGGAGTGTGCGGCGCTGTTTATGAATGCTGCGAGAGCCGGTAAGGAGGCATTGGGGATTCTTACGATTTC
>OHMH01000614.1_pt1 | contig 17545 bp, 17 predicted proteins | sample 1569311 | NCBI WGS metagenome assembly OHMH01 (sample SAMEA3879503, study PRJEB24766) | human gut metagenome | biome: human-associated habitat; feature: feces | place: USA | collected 1985/1987
AAGGATAGTTTGCACTCTGAGCACCTGCATCTGTAATTGCGTTAAAAAGAGTACTTTTGCCGACATTTGGAAGTCCGACGATTCCGAGTTTCATTTATTTTCACCTCAAATAATATTCGGGCAATGCTTGCCTATTTTCACTGAATATTGTATTATTATATCGTATGGATACTTACTCTGTCAATTCACAGACGAGTAATGCACACTTTGTTAAGTATATCACATAAAATTGCTTTAAACAATAAGAAAGGAAATTTTTATGAGCGAAATAAATACATATTCTGTAACAATTAAGGTTGAAGAAGAAAATCTTGCCGTTTCAATGGGCAGTCTTTGTGTGCTTGCAACTCCGTGCGTTGTGGCTCTTATGGAAAATGCCGCCGCAGCTCTTGCAGACAAGGTTCTTGACAACGATGAGCTTACAACAGTAGGTACAATGATTTCAATTGAACACACAAGCCCCACTCCTCTCGGTGCTGAGGTTACGGCGACAGCCGTTCTCAAAAGCGTTGACGGCAGAATGTTTAATTTTGAAGTTTTTGCCGAAGATAAAAAGGGTGAAATTGCAAGAGGCACTCACACAAGAGTAAGCGTAAAATCAGAAAAATTTCAGATGAAGGCGGACAGCAAGTTTGATGAATAAGTACAAATATTATCTGTTTGACCTTGACGGCACAATCAGCGAGAGCGCATTGGGCATAAGAGAGTCACTTGAAAACGCAATTAAAAGTATGGGCAAGCCGTTGCCGAATCTTGACGATTACACATTGTACATCGGACCGCCGTTGCTCGATACATTCCGCAATATCTGTCGTTTCAATGAGGAAGAATCGGCAAGGGGCGTTGAGATTTATCGTGAATACTACAACACCAAGGGCAAGCTTGTGAACAAGCTTTATGACGGCATTGACAGGGTTCTTGCAGAGCTTAAAAACAGCGGTGCAAAGCTTGCCGTGTGTTCGTCAAAGTATGAAAAGTTTGCCGAAGAAATTACAGAACTTCTCGGTGTGCATGATATGTTTGACGCAATCTGCGGTTCAACACTTGACGGTAGCAGAAAAGATAAAAAAGACCTTATTCCGTATGCAGTTGAAAGACTTGGCGGCAGTCTTGAAAATGACAGAAAAGATACCGTTATGATTGGCGACACTTGGTTTGACACAAAGGGAGCAAGACTTTGCGGTGTTGATTTTGTCGGTGTTGAATATGGCTACGGCGACCTTGAAAGCATGAAAAAAGAGGGAGGCAGGGTGTTTGTGAAAACCACGGCTGAACTCTTGGACGTTCTTACAAAGTAAATAATTTGAAATCGGACAAACGGAATTATCCGAAGATTTTTCGCATACATTTTATCAGAGAATAAAATGTGCGGAGGATTTAAAATGTTCGTTTTCAATTTTAAAATCAAGGCTAAGAAAACAGTAATTTTGGCGGCGGTGCTGTCCGTAACAGCGGCAATAATATGTACAGCCGTTACAGTTGCAATAAATTCACGGTTGCCCGATACAGCCGTAAGTGATAAAACAGGGGAGTATTCTCTTGTACTTAATGACGGTGAGGAGAAAAAATTCCTTGAACAGTTCGGAATTGAAACCGCCGACGTAAAGCCTGAGAAAAGGTCGGTTGTAATTCCGTCGGATTTTAATAAATATTATGAGGAATACAACGAACTTCAGAAGAAAATCGGACTTGACCTCGCAAAATTTAAAGGCAAAGAGGTTACGGAGATTATCGTTCCCCTGGAAAAGCCAAAGGATAACAATGCCGTTTTGCTTGTTTACAAAAACAGGGTAATCGGCGGACACATTACAAACGGAGAATACGGCAGTAAAAATCTGCCGCTTGTTGAATAAGATGGAAAGACTTGATAAGCTTATTTCGTCACAAAGAGCCGACGGCAGAAAAGAGGTTCAAAAGCTCATAAAAAGCGGTGCGGTTCTTGTGAACGGAAAAATCTGTAAAAAGCCCGATGCAAAGGTTGACCCCGACAAGGATGAAATTGTTGTGGACGGACAGGCTTTGAATTACAGCAAATACATATATATAATGATGAACAAGCCTGCGGGAGTTGTGTCGGCAACCGAGGACAGGCAGTTCAAGACTGTTATTGATATTATCCCTGAGGATATGAAACGAAAGGGACTTTTTCCCGTCGGCAGACTTGACCGTGATACGGAGGGACTGCTTCTTATTACAGATGACGGTGATTTTGCGCACAGCATAACCTCGCCTAAAAAGCATGTGGACAAGAAGTATGTTGCAAAGCTTGACGGAGAAATCACAGAAGATACCGTAAAGGCTTTTTTTGACGGAATTGAGTTCTCTGACGGTACGAAGTGTCGCAGTGCCGTGCTTGAATGTGACGAAAATGATAAAAAAACAGGAATTGTCACAATTTGTGAGGGTAAATATCATCAGGTTAAAAAAATGTTTTTGTGTTTTGGATTAAAAGTTGTGCATCTTCAACGAATTTCAATAGGCGGTTTGTATCTCGATAGCAATTTGCACATAGGCGAGTGCAAATTGTTAACAGATTTGGATAAAAAGTCGGTTTTTATCGGCAATATACACTAAAAAATGCATCTGAATTTTATCCTGTGTCGGTTTTAAATAAAATAATGCATATATCTTTGGTCAATTTCGGTATGGTCAAATTGTGCGAAAAGTGGTATATTATTGTATGTAATAAAGCTAAGGACTTTATCGTTATCGACTAATTGGAGGTTTATACACAATGGCAAATGTTTCATTAAGACATGTTTACAAGATTTATGACGGCGGTGTAACTGCTGTTACAGACTTCAACCTTGAAATTGCCGACAAAGAATTTATCATTCTCGTTGGTCCTTCAGGTTGCGGTAAATCAACAACTCTCAGAATGATTGCAGGTCTTGAGGATATTTCAAAGGGCGAGCTTTACATCGGCGATACACTCGCAAACGATGTTGCTCCTAAGGACAGAGATATCGCAATGGTATTCCAGAACTATGCTCTTTATCCTCATATGACTGTATATGATAATATGGCATTCGGTCTTAAACTCCGTAAGTTCTCTAAGGAAGAGATTAAGAGAAGAGTTGAAGAGGCTGCAAGAATCCTTGGTATCGAGCAGTATCTTGACAGAAAGCCAAAGGCTCTTTCAGGTGGTCAGAGACAGCGTGTTGCTCTCGGTCGTGCTATCGTTCGTAACCCGAAGGTATTCCTTCTTGACGAACCGCTTTCAAACCTTGATGCTAAGCTCCGTGCTCAGATGAGAACAGAGATTTCAAAAATTTATCAGCGTCTCGGCACAACATTTATCTATGTAACCCATGACCAGACAGAGGCTATGACAATGGGTACAAGAATTGTTGTTATGAAAGACGGTTTCATTCAGCAGGTTGATACTCCTCAGCATCTTTATGATCTGCCTTGCAATATGTTTGTTGCCGGATTTATCGGTTCACCTCAGATGAACTTCATCAACGCTGTTCTCTCTAAGAATGGCGGCAAGTATACTCTTGATTTTGACAAGTATCATGTTCCTGTTCCGGAGTCAAAGGTCAATGCTGACCTCGACAACTATGTTGGCAAGGAAGTTGTTTTGGGCATCCGTCCTGAGCATGTTCACGATGAGCCTGAAGAAATTGCTAAGGCTGAGTGTCTTCTCAAAGCCAATGTTGATGTTACCGAGCTTATGGGCGCTGAAATTTATCTCTATGTAAATATCAACGGTACACCTATCACAGCTCGTGTTGAACCTACTTCAACAGCTAAGCCGGGCGACGAAATTGAGATTGCTTTCGACCTCAGCAAGATTCACATCTTTGATAAGGATACTGAGAAAACAATCACAAACTGATTATAATTTAATTTGGTTTTTACGGCGGAGCATAACGCTCCGCCGTTTTTGCGTTTGCAGAAGGAAAACGATTGTTGCCGTAAGCACAATAACTTTCAAAACCCATTTGCATTTAAATTTTATAATTGATTAACCGTGATGAATAGATATTTTTCGTATTTTGTCACAAAAACAACACAATGTTGTGATATATTAAAAAAATAAATAAGACTTTGTAACAATTGTTTAATTTTGCTTTCAAAACTGTAACTTGTTGCTGATTATGCAAATTCTCTAAAAAAATTCAAGAAAAATTGTAAATAGAGGTTGATTTTTTTCTCGTTTTTGTGTAATATGTATATGAGACAGATTGTATTTTATTGAACTCTTTTACAATCACAATATATAACTGCGGAGAAAACGATGTCAAACAGATTATTTCAAGGTATTGTACACCAGATGAAAGACGCAATCGACAGAACGATTGGCGTAATTGACGAGACTTCGGTTGTTATTGCCTGCTCCGAGCTTGGAAAAATCGGCGAGGTAAACGAGAGCGTTAATTCCGAAACACTCAGCTCAACAGCACCGTTTGTTGTGAACGGATATACATACAGATCTTTCGGCAGCAATGCAAAGTATGATTATGCAGTATTTGTTCAGGGTACCGATGAGTATGCTCAGAAGTATGCTCAGCTTTTGTCGGTTTCTTTTGCAAGCATCAAGCAGTATTATGACGAAAAGTATGATCGTTCAAACTTTATTAAGAATGTTATTCTTGACAACATTCTTCCGGGTGACATTTACCTTAAAGCAAGAGAGCTTCACTTTAACAGCGAGGTTTCCCGTGTGTGTCTGCTTATTAAAATTGTTTCAAAAACAGATGTTTCCGCTTATGATATAGTTCAGAATCTTTTCCCGGATAAGTCAAAGGATTTTGTTATAAACATTAACGAGGTTGAAATTGCACTTGTTAAGGAAATTAAACCCGACACAGAGAGCCGTGACCTTGAAAAGCTTGCAAGCTCGATTTCAGACACACTTTCGAGCGAGTTCTACACACACTGTGTTGTCGGCATCGGCACAACGGTTACAGGCATCAAGGATCTTGCAAGAAGCTTTAAGGAGGCTCAGTCGGCTCTTGAGGTTGCAAAGGTATTTGACACAGACCGTACAATCGTAAGCTATGATAACCTCGGCATTGCCCGTCTTATCTATCAGCTTCCCACAACATTGTGTGAAATGTTCCTCAAAGAAGTTTTCAAGCGTGGTTCAATTGAGAGCCTTGATCAGGAAACTCTCTTTACAATCCAGCGTTTCTTTGAAAACAACCTCAATGTTTCCGAAACATCAAGAAAGCTTTTTGTACACAGAAACACTCTTGTGTACAGACTTGAAAAAATTAAAAAGCTCACAGGTCTTGACCTCCGTGAGTTTGAGGACGCAATCGTGTTCAAGGTAGCTCTTATGGTTAAGAAATACCTCAACGCAAGTCCTACAAAATACTGATTTGGTTAAAGTGTGCCCGAGCATAGTGCGTTCGCTGTGCTCTGGGCGTTTTGACTTTTTATGAGTATTTGTACAATAACTACAAAACAAAGGTGACTTTATGATTGATTTTATAAATGTGTCTAAAACATACCCTAATGGCACTCATGCTCTCTACGGTATTACGCTGAGTATTGATAAGGGCGAGTTTGTATTTATTGTCGGTGCATCGGGCGCAGGCAAGAGTACATTTCTTAAACTCATTATGCATGAGGAAACTCCGACATCGGGCAAAATCGTTATCAACGACACTGATGTTACAAAGCTGAGAAGGAGCAAGGTTCCTTATATGCGCCGTCATATGGGCATTGTTTTTCAGGATTTCAGACTTATTGACAAGATGAATGTTTTCGACAATGTTGCGTTTGCGATGCGTGCTGTCGGAAAACCTTCGGCAGTAATTAAAAAGCGTGTTCCGTATGTGCTTGAGCTTGTCGGTCTTAAAGATAAGATGAAAAACAGACCGAGTGAACTCTCGGGCGGTGAGCAACAGCGTGTAAGCCTTGCAAGAGCCCTTGTGAATAACCCCGAAATTATTATTGCCGATGAGCCGACAGGTAATGTTGACCCCGAGATGTCACACGAAATCATTGAGCTTCTCAATGAAATTAACGCAACAGGCACAACCGTTATTGTTGTAACGCATGAACATGACCTTGTTCGTGAGTTTGACAGACGAGTTGTTGTTCTTGACCACGGAAAAATTAAGAGCGACACCAAGGATTTGTTTGTTAAAGATGACTATGCTGACGATTACGGTGATGACAGCGGTGAAGAAGAAAATACACCGGATTATCCCGATAATGCAGTGGTTGTTCCGGAATAATGCGTTTGCGCAAATAGGATTTTGAAAGGATTTTTGATATGACCGGATTTGGTTATTTGGCAAAAGAAGGTTTCAAAAATGTGTGGAACAACCGTATTATGAGTATCGCTTCTGTCTGCGTACTTATAAGCTGTCTTGTTCTCACAGGTGCGGCGGCACTTTTTTCATTGAATGTTGACAAGGTTGTTGAATCTGTCGGCAAGTCAAATGAAACCTCTGTATACATTAAAGACGGATATTCACAGCTTGAGGCTGTTTATGTAGGAAAAGAAATTGAAAAGCTTGACAATGTTGAGTCGGCAACCTTCCTTTCAAAGGAAGATGCAATGAAGCAGTTTAAATCTACTCTCGGCGATGACCTCTTTGCAGAAATGCAGGGCAGAAACAAACTCCCTGATTCATTTATTGTTGTAATGAAGGATTTGTCAAAGTACGATGAAACTATTGCACAAATCACGAAAATTGACGGTGTTGAGAGTTTCAGCAGTCACCGTGAACTTGCCAAAAAGCTTACGGACATCAGCAGTCTTGTCAATATGATTTGCGTTGCTGTTGTGTGTGCTTTGACAATCATTTCAATCTTCATCATTGCCAACACAATTCGTGCAACAATGTATTCACGAAGATTTGAAATCAGCATTATGAAATCGGTTGGTGCAACGAACTCGTTTGTACGATGGCCGTTTCTTATTGAAGGTATGATAATCGGACTTATTTCCGCAATTGTTTCAACAGGCGCAATTGCAATCCTCTATGAGACTGCACAGGCTCTTGTTTATCAGATTGTTCCGATTGATTTTATCCCGATTAACAATGTCATCTGGATTACAGGCGGCTTGTTTGCAATTGCAGGTATTGTTATCGGCTTCTTCGGCAGCTTTATTTCAATCAGAAAATACCTTAAAATGGAAGGTAACGAAATACTCGGTTGGTAATCCCGACAGAAATCTTAAAGGAGGAGATTACAATGAACAAATTAAAAAGAATTTTATGTGCAATGCTCTGCGTATGCATGATTTCAATTCCAATGGCAATACCGACTACTGTTTCTGCTGAGGACAGCATCTCAGACCTTGAACAACAGCTTCAGCAGCTTGAACAGGAAAATCAGAAGTATCAGAAGATTCTTGATGATACAAAGTCTGACATTGCAGAAAAGGAAGAATACAAGAGCGCCCTTGTAAGCAAGGTTCAGGTTCTTGATGAAAAAATTGCAGTAACCCGTGAGAAAATTTCAAGCCTTAACGATGATATTAAGGAAAAGCAGGACGCTTATGACAAGGGACTTTCGGAAGTTGAGGATCAGTTTGACGCACTTGCAAACAGACTCAGAATTCTCTATATGTCAGGCAATGCAACCGACCTTGAAATCATTTTCGGTGCAAAGGATTTTTCTGACCTTATTGATAAGATGGAGCTTGTAAAGAGCCTTGCAAACAGCGACAAGGAGCTTATCAGCGAAATCCAGACAAAGCTGGACGAGCTCAGCACCAAGAAAAAATCCCTTGAGGCCGACAAGAAAGACCTTGAAACTCAGCAGGCGTCATTGAAGTCGGATCAGGACGAGTTTAATAAACTCATTTCCGATAATGACGAGATTCTTAAAAATCTTTACGCATCAAATTCCGAGGCGCAGAATTCCTTGGAAAGTGCGGCTTTGCAGAGTGATGAGATTGAAGCTAAAATCAGCCAGTACTATGCCGCTCAAAAGGCTGCTGCGGAACACGCTGCTCAGGCTTCACAGAGCTCAAGCAGCTCTTCAAGTAGTTCATCAAGCGGCTCAAGCAGTTCGGGTTCATCAAGCTCAGGCTCTTCAAACTCAGGCTCTTCAAACTCAGGCTCATCATCTGTAATTGTTCCGTCGGGTTCGGGCTTTGCATGGCCAACACCGGGCTTTACATATCTTTCATCGGAGTGGTTTGAGGACAGAGAGGTTTATAACCACGGCGGAATTGATATTGCCGGCGCAGGCATTATGGGAACTCCCGTTGTTGCGGCTGCCGACGGTACTGTTATCGCAAGCAACAGCAGTTGTACACACAACTGGGGCAAGAGCTACAGCTGTGGCTGCGGCGGCGGTTACGGTAACTATGTAATGATCAGCCATGCGGGCGGTAAGATGACAGTTTACGGTCACCTTACAAGTCTTACAGTAAGTACAGGTCAGACCGTTTCAAGAGGACAGGTTATCGGCTATGTCGGTTCAACAGGTAACTCAACAGGACCTCACCTCCACTACGAATGCCGTCTTAACGGTGTAAGATACAACCCGATGTCAGAATATTAATCTGTACATACACAATTTGATAATTAATTTAAAAGCCTTCGCATATACTTAAATAAGTAAATATGCGGAGGTTTTTGTTTTGATTACTTCATTGAATGTTGTGTTTCCCGAAAAGTGCGGGAAAATAAGGGGATTTTTTAACAGGCTGAGAGGGGACAAGGTGTGCGTTGAAATCAAAAGGGCAAGGGGCGTAAGCGTAAAACAGCTTACATACATCTGTCGCAGACAAAAGGTCAATCTCAATAAAATTGACAGGGCAATCGGCAATCAGCGCACAAGACTTTTGTGTTGCGAAGAAATGACTTTTCCGAACGACAGCGGTTACAAGCGTTTTTACTCACCGCTTTTTTCGGCAAGACTTTGTACAAATATGGCACTTTATGCCCTCAGCAAATTTGACGCTCCCGAAAGGCTGACGGTCGGAATTTATGATCCCGATGCTCAATGCACCGACCTTGTTTCATTTGTGTTGAAATATACAGGCAATGTCTGTATTATCACAGACAACGAAGATGTGTTCTATGATGAACTGAATACAATTGCCGAAGAAACAGGTGCGTGTGCCGTTGTTACTCACCACCGTGAACAGCTTTCAAATTGTGACCTTGTCATTGCACCGTTTGAAATTGAAGAAAATCTGCCTGTAAGAAATGATGCGGTCATCCTCACAAACGGCAGACCAAAGGAAAATATAAAGGGCTTTGTGTATTTTCGCTATTGCTTTAAAATGCCGAACGGATTCGCACTTTTGCGGCCTGAGGGATTGTCGGAGGAATACTTCTGCTCAGCACTCTATACACTCGGTTCACAGTACGAACTCGGTTCAATTGTTCCCGATTTGTGCCGTAATGATACAGAGGCACAGACAGTGAAATCTCTTTGCAGTTATCTTGCCCGTTTTGCTTGACAATCGGTGTGAAAAAAATTATAATAAATCTATATGCAGTTTTTTGCTGATATGAAAGAATTTTATACCGTATGCACGCTTGTGCAGGTGCGGTATTAACTGAAAGGAACGATATAAAATGGCAGCTAAACCAACAATGCTTACTGCGGAAGGTCTTAAAAATCTTGAAGAGGAACTTGCAGAATTACAAAATGTCAAGCGTAAAGAAATTGCAGAGAAAATCAAGGTAGCCCGTTCCTACGGCGACTTGTCCGAGAACAGTGAATATGATGATGCAAAGAACGAGCAGGCTATTATGGAGGCAAGAATCGCTACTATCGAGTCTATCCTCAAAACTGCTCAGATTATTGATGAGTCCGAAACATCTAACGATAAGGTACACCTCACTTCTGTTGTTACAATCGAAATGGTTGGCACAGACAGACAGATGACATACAAAATCGTTGGTTCGGGTTCTAACGAAACAAATCCCGCACAGGGCAAAATTTCTGACGAATCACCTGTGGGCAAGGCTCTCATGGACAGATGTGTCGGTGATGTTGTTGAGGTTGAAACTCCCGGCGGCGTAAAGGCATTTAAGATTCTTGAAATCTCAAAGTAATTTGTTTATCTATTGAATTTTTGCTGACGGATTCTGCTTTTGCAATCCGTCAGATTTATTGATGTTGAAAAAGAGAGGAATGATTGGAAATGAGTCAGAAGCCACAGCAGACCGGCACAAGCGATGTTATCAAGGTCAGATACGAAAAGCTTGACGCCCTCAAAAAAGCAGGCAGAGATCCGTTTGTAATTACAACAAGTGCCCGTGATGTTCTCACGGAAACAATTAAAAACAATTTTGAAGAGTACGAAAACAAAGATGTATGCGTTGCAGGCCGTTTGCTTTCAAAAAGAGGCAAGGGCAAGGTTTCGTTTATGGACCTTTGGGATCGTTCGGGTAAAATCCAGATTTTTGCAAAATTTGACGATCTCGGTGAAGAAGAATACGGTTTTCTTAAAAAGTGGGATATCGGCGATATCGTTGAAGTAAAGGGCTTTGTTTTCAAAACGCAAATGGGCGAAATTTCTGTTCATGCAAAAGAGGTTAAGCTCCTTTCCAAATCACTTAAACCCCTCCCCGAAAAGTATCACGGCCTTACAAATACAGACCTTCGTTACCGTCAGCGTTATGTTGACCTTATTATGAACCCCGAGGTAAAGGATACCTTTGTAAAGCGTTCAAAAATTATCGGCAGTATCCGCCGTTACCTTGACAATCAGGGCTTTATGGAGGTTGAAACTCCTATGCTCGTTGCAAATGCCGGCGGTGCGTCGGCTCGTCCGTTCCTTACTCACTTCAACGCTCTTGACGAGGATTTAAAGCTCAGAATTTCTCTTGAACTTTACCTCAAAAGACTTATCGTAGGCGGACTTGAAAAGGTTTACGAAATCGGCAGAGTATTCCGTAACGAGGGTGTTGACACCCGTCATAACCCTGAGTTTACTCTTATGGAGCTTTATCAGGCATATACCGACTACAACGGTATGATGGATCTTACCGAAAACCTCTATCGCCATGTTGCACAGGAGGTTCTCGGCACAACAACAATCACATACAACGGCATTGAAATGGATCTTGGCAAGCCGTTTGAGAGAATTACAATGCTTGACGCTGTTAAAAAGTATTCAGGCGTTGACTTCAACGAAATTCATTCTGACGAAGAGGCTAAGGCAATTGCTAAGGAAAAGGGTGTTGAGTTTGAAGAACGCCACAAGAAGGGCGACATCCTTAACCTTTTCTTTGAAGAATTTGCAGAAGAGCATATGATTCAGCCTACTTTTGTTATGGACCATCCGATTGAGATTTCTCCGCTTACAAAGAAGAAACCCGAAAATCCCGATTATGTTGAGAGATTTGAGTTCTTTATGAACGGCTGGGAAATGGCTAATGCATATTCAGAGCTTAACGATCCGATTGACCAGAGAGAGCGTTTTAAGGCTCAGGAGGCACTTCTCGCACAGGGCGATGATGAGGCTAACACAACCGATGAAGATTTCCTCAACGCACTTGAAATCGGTATGCCTCCGACAGGCGGTATCGGCTTTGGTATTGACAGAATGTGTATGCTCCTCACAGATTCAGCCGCAATCCGTGATGTTCTCCTCTTCCCGACAATGAAGAGTTTGGATTCCGACAAAAAGCCGTCAGGCATTCCGAAAACAAAGGATGATGTTGTTGAAGAAAAGATTGACTTCTCAAAGGTAAAAGTTAAGCCTTTGTTTGATGAATATGTTGATTTTGAAACATTCTCAAAGTCAGATTTCCGTGCAGTAAAGGTTAAGGCTTGCGAGGCTGTTAAGAAGTCGAAGAAGCTTTTACAATTCACTCTTGATGACGGCACAGGCACAGACCGCACAATTTTAAGCGGTATCCACGCTTATTATGAGCCTGAAGAACTGGTTGGAAAGACTCTTATCGCTATCACAAATCTTCCGCCGAGAGCAATGATGGGCATTGACTCCTGCGGTATGCTCCTCAGTGCAGTTCACGAAGAAGAAGGCGAAGAAAAGCTCCACCTCCTCATGGTAGATAACCATATCCCCGCAGGTGCAAAGCTCTATTAAGATGATGTAAAAATGTACCGTTTACAAAATAGATTGATGCAGAAATCGGTGCAAGCAAGAAAAAATCGCATAATTGGTGCAATGAGTGGGCAATTCCAATCGGGATTGCCCATTTTCAGAAAGAAAAAGACAAATCGGAATTTGAGAAGGTAAGTGAATGGGATACCATGGAGGAATATGATAATGTCGAAAGATGAGTATTTGATAACCGATACGCCCCTCAAAGCGTTGACGGTTTTTGCAATGCCAATGATTCTTGGAAGTTTTTTTCAGCAAATATACAATATGGCCGACTCTATTATTGTCGGCCAGTTTGTTGGTTCTTCCGCACTTGCAGCTGTCGGTGCATGTGCAGCATTGACCAATGTGTTCATTTGTGTGGCACTGGGAGCCGGTGTCGGAGCCGGTGTGCTTGTGAGCCGTTATTTCGGAGCCAGGGAGTATGGCAAAATGAAAACAATCGTGTCAACCTCCTTAATTAGCTTTTTGCTTCTAAGTATAGTCCTTGGTGTTTTTGGCTTTTTCTTCGCCAACTCGATGATGAGTGGACTGCAAACCCCTGCCGACATACTGGATGATGCAGTACTGTATCTGCGGGTCTATTTTGTGGGCTTTCCGTTTCTGTTTATGTATAACATTCTTTCTACCATGTTCACCTCAATCGGCGAATCCAAAATTCCGCTAGGACTGCTGATTTTTTCGTCCATCCTGAATATTTTAATGGATCTTTGGATGGTAGCCGGGCTAGGTCTCGGTGTGTTCGGTGCGGCTATTGCAACCCTGATTGCACAGGGAATTTCCGCAGTGTTTTCGTTTTTGATTTTCTTTGCACGGATGCAGCAATATAAAAGCCCCTTTAACAGGTTTGAACGGCAGGAGCTGTATTCCATGCTTCGCATTGCGGTGCCGTCGGTTTTACAGCAGTCCACAGTGTCCATCGGTATGATGATTGTGCAGGCAGTGGTAAATCCTTTCGGTACACAGGCACTCGCCGGGTATACAGCAACGATGAGGGTGGAAAATGTTTTTTCATTGATCTTTGTATCCATCGGCAATGCGGTTTCGCCGTATGTTTCCCAAAACCTTGGCGCAGGCAAACCCCAACGCATCAAAAAAGGCTACCATGCGGCGCTGGTGCTGGACGGGTGCTTTGCCGTTCTTGCCTTTCTCGTCATTGAAACGCTACACACGCAGATCTCCTCGCTGTTCTTAGGAAAAGACGGAACGGCGTTGGCCTATCAGGTGTCTGGTGATTATATGAGGTGGCTTGGTTACTTTTTCATCTTCATGGGTATCAAGATGGCAACCGATGGAGTTCTTCGCGGTCTCGGAATTATGCGTCCGTTCCTCGTTGCAAACATGGTGAACCTTGCGATTCGTCTGTCCGTTGCCCTGATCTGTGCACCGCGTTTCGGCATTGCCTTTGTCTGGCTTGCTGTACCAGCTGGTTGGCTTGCAAACTTTTTAATCTCCTATGTGGCTCTCAGGAGATCATGGCCGACTGATAAAATGGCATCCATTAGTTAACTTCAAGTTTGGAGAATTGAGGAAATCGGAAGTTTTGGAGAGAAAATTAATGGAAGAAAAAACATATCAGACTCCTTGCGGAACAATCCACTATTGGACAAACGTTTCACACTCGGATGAAATTACCCTTGTTTTTCTACCGGGATTGACGGCAGACCATAGATTGTTTGATAAGCAGATTCAGTATTTCGAGAACAGGTATAATGTTATCGTCTGGGATGCACCGGCACACGCTTCCTCATGGCCGTTTCGGTTTGATTTTGATTTGTTCGACAAGGCAAAATGGCTGGATGATATCTTAAACCAAGAAGGACTTACAAAGCCTGTTATTGTCGGGCAGTCTATGGGTGGATATGTGGGACAGGCTTATGCGCAACTTTACCCAGACAAAATGACAGGCTTTGTCTCCATTGACTCTGCACCGCTACAACGAAGCTATGTGACGGCAGTTGAGATCTGGCTTTTGAAACGGATGGAGCCGGTATATGCTCATTATCCGTGGAAATGGCTCCTGAAATCGGGGGCGGAAGGCGTTGCCACGACTGACTATGGTAGAAGCCTCATGCGTGAAATGATGCTAAATTATGACGGAAACCAGAAACGCTATGCACAAATTGCTGGACATGGCTATCGTATTTTGGCAGCGGCCATGGAAAAGAATCTGCCATATGAACTGAAGTGCCCATCTCTGTTAATATGTGGAACTCAAGACCATGCCGGTTCATGTATAAGATATAACAAAGCATGGCACCAAAAGAGCAAAATTCCTTTGAAGTGGATTGAAGGAGCTGGACATAATTCTAATACAGATAAACCGGAATTAATAAACAGTTTAATAGAAGAATTTGCCGCAGGTATTTAATAACAGACAAGCTGGAAAAAGACTTTGAAGGTCCGATAGAGCTTGAAAGCACAGAAGGCGGATATACACCTATCTCTGGTGATTCTGGTCATAGAGAGCCTAAGAAAGACCCGCTGACAGTAATCATTGATAAGATAAACGAAAAGTATGGCACTCATTTTACTGAAATGGATAAAGTACTTGTTCAGATGGAAAATGATTATGCCAATCAGGAAAAATGGCAGAGCTACGCAAAGAACAATGACCGAGCAACATTTATGTTGTTATTTGAAAAGGATTTTCCGAATATGGCAGCAGACAGATATGAGCAGAATGACCAGTTTTTCAGAAAACTGTTTGATGATCCGGATATGATGAGGCAGGTAATGGAGACTGTAGGTTCTGTATTGTATGAGAGATTGAAGAAGAAATATATCTTTGATCCAAAGTCGGGAGTAATTGAAGAGGCGACACCGGAGACTTATGTGGAAGATACATATTTGACGAAGAAATAAGGAAGTGAAAACATGCAGTTACGAGATTAGTAAAACAGATTGATGAATATGATGGCGAAAATTGGATTGACAAGTACGCTGAGTAATGAGGTACACATATTATGGGAAACGAATCAGGTGAATGGATTATGCATGGCATGAAGTGGGACAACCCGGATTGCATTCATTCTGTAGATGAAGCAATCAAGTACATAAATGAATTTGGCTTTTTACCATTATTTAAGAATGATATAGATGGGTTTTCACTTGAAGAAAGAACTGTTCCAGAGTACTGGTGGAGTGATAATCCGGAGATTGATCCATGGATGTGGCGGGCTATTATAGCAAGGCGGCATGATATCGTCTATGGAAAGTTCTTTGATAAGAAGGCAGGATTTATATCAAAAAAGTGGCTTCCTGTATTTGCTAATTACCGCCGGGATGGATATGATTTTGATGCATTATATGATGATGGGAAAGCACCTAATAAGCATAAAAAGATAATGGTCAATTTTATGGAAGATAATGCTGATTCAGAGATTTATTCAAATGAATTGAAAAAACAGGCTGGATTTGGTAAGGATGGAGAAAAGGGATTTGATGGTGCTATAACGAATCTTATGATGCAGACCTATCTGTGCAACTGCGATTTTAAGAAGAGAGTGAATAAAAGAGGTATTGAATATGGATGGGATGTGGCAGTGTATTCATCTATTGAGCATATCTATGGATATGATTATGTGACTTCCTGCTATAAGGATAATCCACAGGATTCATGGAAGCAGATTGTAGATTATATGCATGAGATGTATCCGGAGGCAACGGATAAGCAGATAAGGAAGCTATTAAAGTAATACAGGCATGGATAAGGAGGTGCCGCAATGCCATTTAAGATTGTCCGAAACGATATTACAAGAGTAAAGGCAGATGTGATTGTAAATACTGCTAATCCAAATCCGATATGTGCAAGTGGCACGGACTTAGCAATATATGAGGCAGCAGGAAAAGAAAAGCTTGTCGCAGAAAGAGCGAATATCGGCAAAATTGCAAGAGGTGATATTGCTGTCACTGGTGCATATAACCTAAAGGCAAAATATATTATTCATACGGTAGGACCGGTATGGACGGATGGATTGCATCACGAATTTGAAATTTTGGAGGATTGCTATCGTAAATCGTTGCAAAAAGCATTGGAACTTAAGTGCGAGAGCATTGCATTTCCATTAATTTCGACGGGAGTATATGGATTTCCGAAGGATAAGGCATTGCAGATTGCTGTGTCAGTATTCAGCCAGTTTCTTACCGAAAATGAAATTGAAATTATACTGGTAGTGTTTGATAAAAGGTCTTTTCAGCTTTCCGGTCAGATTGTAGGTGATATTGATTCCTACATAGATGCTAATTATGTCAAGGAAAGTCATAGAAAAGAATATCCGGTGCGAAGCAGAAGCAACGCTCGCATGAGAGAATTGCCAGAGGAAGCGTTCTATGAGGAAATGCTTCAAAGAGAAGCAGAAGATAACTATCCACTTGAGGAAGATACAGGGTTAGCAGAGCCTTGTATGCTGTCAGCAGACATTTCTTTGGAAGACCAGCTTGCAAATATTGGCGTTTCATTTCATGATAAATTATTTAAGCTGATCGACGAATCGCATCTTGATAATAAGGATGTGTGGAAACGGGCAAACCTTGATAGAAAACATTTTTTCAAAGATTCAATGTGACCAGAATTATCATCCAAAGAAGAAGACAGTGATGGCACTCTGCATTGCATTGTAGCTTGATCTGGAACAGTCAAGAGACTTACTTGCCAGAGCAGACTGGGCATTTAGCCCAAGTAGTAAGGTGGATCTGATCGTGCAGAAGGCTATTATAGATAAGCAGTATGATATTATGCAGCTGAATGTGACATTATTTAAGTATACAAATGAAATTCTTGGAGTATAGGAGAAAATATTCATGAGTAGAGAGACAGATATAAAACTTTTAATGGACGATTGGGAAGAAAAACATAAAAATAACGGATATAAGCGTTTTATCAGAGATGGTATAGTGTGTGAGGAAAAATGGGAAGCACAGCACACACCAAGAGTATGTTATTTCTTAAAGGAAGCATACACTTCTAATGAAAATGGTTATAATCTGGTAGAAGATTTGCATGATTGTGAACGTCCATGGACTATGTGGAGAAAGGTAGCAATATGGACACAGGCAATATATAATGCATTTAACGATAATATCTGTGAGTATGACGATGAAGTATCACGATCTAAGGAAAAAGCAATAATTGACCGGATTGCAGTGGTCAATGTGAAAAAGAGCAATGGCGGAAGCGAATCTGAATATGAAGATTTGAAAAAATACGCAATTGAAGACAGGCTGGAAATAAAGCGTGAATTGGAAATTATACAACCTGATATCATTGTATGTGGGAATAATCTCAGCCTATTGAAACTTGTATTAGGGGAAGAATTACAGAATGATGATACATGGGATAATATGTTGGCACTTTGGAAGGATACATTGGTGCTTGATTATTATCACCCTGCTGTGCATTATCCTAATCGAGTAAATTATTATGCTTTAATGGCAATCTGTGATGTGGCAAGGAAAAAATATGGTACGCCTGTATGGTCGTAAGCGCATAGTTTTAGGGCGTACCCTATAAATGAAATCTGACACCCCGCGCTA
>OHMH01000618.1_pt1 | contig 17475 bp, 8 predicted proteins | sample 1569311 | NCBI WGS metagenome assembly OHMH01 (sample SAMEA3879503, study PRJEB24766) | human gut metagenome | biome: human-associated habitat; feature: feces | place: USA | collected 1985/1987
TAGGAGTTCTGTAAAAAGAAGAAAGAATTAGTGTTTCAAGTTACTTATGTTAGAAATTATTTTCTCATTTATTAATAATGTATCTGAATGGAGTGCGTAGTTGCGTAAGTAAGTGACGTGATGTGTATATATACGATATAATTTTCCAAACTTAATTTTATAGCTTGGGATGGAGAACTGCTGGGAGGGATTAAAGTTAATAATAGGATGTAATTCGGTATTTTGCAATGATAATTGTCATGTTTAATACTTAAATAACTGTTGTGCCAAGTTGTACAAGTCATTGCGCCACGTGTACCACGTGTGTCCACCGGGGGCTTCGCTGTACTTGTAGTTGATACCTGCTGCGTCAAACAGTTTCAGCATGGCTTTACAATTGTTGTAAGCGATGTCCTCTGGACCACCTTGCGTGAAATGCAAGGCGTGCACTGTGTGGTTGAAGTCTTGAGCGATGGTCTTGAGGTAGGTGCTGCGTTCGGCGTACATTTTCTTGTTCGTCTCAAACCATCCAGAGCTCAATACCCATAAGTAGCCAAATTCTTTGTAGTGATTCAAGCCTGCTTCCAAAGTTTCCATGCCGCCCATGGAGAGGCCTGCTAAGGCACGATGGTCTTTGTCGGTCAGTACACGGTAGTTGGCTTCGATGTAAGGGATGATGTCATTCATCAGGTCTTTGGCAAATAGAGGTACTTCGTCCATTAGGTTTTCTGTGGCAATGGAGCCGTTGGGCATCACCACAATCATGGGTTGCATTTTGTTCTCGGCTAGTAAATTGTCGAGTATGTTGCCTGCGCAGCCTACCGTAGGCCAAGCAAGGTCAGTATCACCTCCGCCATGTATCAGGTAGAGCACCGGCAATTTTTCCACACTTTTCTCATAACCCGCTGGCGTCCATACGTGCAGGCGACGGGTAGTCTTCAGAGTCTTTGAGTGATAATAACGTTGAGCTATTGCACCATGGGCAACATCTTCCTTCATGGAGAAAAAATCGCCATCTTTTGCCTCCACTTTCAGTACGGCTGAGATTTCATGTGCCTCGGGAGACTTGGGATCGAACACTTTCACACCATCTACTATAAAGTGGTAGCGGTAGGCTCCAGCTTTTACTGGAGGTACGGTCACCGTCCATACACCAGAGACCGATTTCATCACATCTGGCTTCTTTCCCCAAGGAATAATGTCACCCTCGATGTCTACTTTCTTGGCTTGGGGTGCGTAGATATTCAATGCTATCCTGCCGTCACTCAGCACTTTGACTGATTGGAGCGTGTCGTTAGGGGTAGGCGTACGTTGCCATTGTGCTGCCATAGGCATTATGCCGCAAACACAAAAAAATGCTGTTAAAATGAATTTACTCTTCATTGGAATTAATTTTAAGATTATAAATAAGACAGCTATCTCATGGTGCGGAAGCAACCGGATGGTAGCCGATATGTATTGCCTTTCCTATTGTCCTACTCTAATAGAACAATAGGAAAAATGCTTGGTTTACTCTGTTAACACTTTGCGTGCTTCGCGGTCAGGGTCGTAGACTACTTCGCACTGGTCGTTCAACATCATCGTGGCTCCCTTGTCCGGTGTATATTGCGGCCATTCAGGCAGGCTTGCGCAATTGGGGCTACCCGTACGCATGAAGCTCAGTAAAGCGTCGGTCATCTTCGTGGAGAGGTCGCGCGGACGCTTGCCTCCCCCCGTATGGGTAAGCATAACGTCGGTATTCTTCAGCCAGAAACTGATGTCCAGACAATGGAAGGAACGCATGCGCCCGTCGAATAAGGGTGGCTCCCAGCCGAACCATGCTAAATAGACCGGTGCGCTTTGTTGTGCCTTGGCATTGATGGCTTCAATTACTTTCTCACGGGAGCTCATTATCAAGCCGAGCAATTCAATAGGTTTCTTGTCGGGAAATGCTTTTTCATAAGCCAATACAATATTCTGACCGTTTTTACCTTTCATTTTGTCCACCATTTCCACCAGTTGCGTTCTATTCATTTTTTCGAGGGTAGCATTGTCGCGGCTTATGGAGAACTCGCATGTAGTGGTGCTGAATAGCATGGGGACATGGGCCGAGGGAGCTTCCGGATCGGTATAAAATGTATCCATCGGGATGTGGAAGCCATCACCCACAGGCCCAAAAGAACCACGCATCATGCCATTGCCGCCTAGTTGCTTGTCATACTTAGCGGCTGCTCGGTTGGCCAGGACGATGTAGTCGAGCCAAGGTATTTCTTGCAATTTATTTATTTGCGAAGGTGGTAAACCTGCCTCTTTTAGGATGTATTTACCCAGTTCGGTACTGTAATTGTTATCTATTGCCCCCGTGATGTTTCCACTCAAGGCTACGGCCTTGTGCAACAAACCCTTTGTCTCGGCCATGGCTACCAGCGTGCACACTTTAGCTCCGCCGCCCGACTGGCCCATGATGGTGACGTTGCTCGGATCACCTCCGAATTGTGCGATGTTGTTGTGTACCCACTTCAGGCCGGCCACCAAATCGAGGATACCAACATTGCCCGACTCGGCAAACTTCTTCTCATCCACCCCTGAAAAGTCACTGAAGCCGATAGGGCCCAGTCGATGGTTTAATGAAACAAATACAATGTCTCCGTAGCGGCTAAGATTCTCGCCCCGATAGCTGTCTTGCTCAATGCTATTGCCATTTGTAAAACCGCCTCCATGAATCCATACCAGCACAGGGCGTTTCTTCGTGTCGGCCAAGGCGGGCGTCCAAATGTTTAGCATCAGACAGTCCTCGCTGACGCCATAGTAATTCCAATGGTCGGTAAATGTAGTGTATGTGTTGCGGTACTTGCCTGTCGTAATCTGCGGAGCCGTATCGCCCCAAAAGACCGCTGGACGGATGCCCTCCCAAGGCTCGGGTTCGCGGGGAGGCATGAAACGGTTTTCGCCCGCCGTGCTTGCCCCATACGGTATGCCACAAAAGGTGTATATATCTCTTAATAGATAGCCGCGCACTTTGCCATACTGAGTCTGTGCTACGGCAATGGAATCTCCTATATATAACTGTTGTTCGTCTTGCGAAACACTATTCGGTTGTTGCTCCGTCCTTCCGGCAGAGCAAGCGGAAAAGGTATACACGAAAATACCCGCGTAAAGCAGGGAGATGCCTTTCCTGATTTTCAACTTAACTGTTTTCATACGCAATGAATTTTTTTATTACAAAGATGAACATTTGTCGGCAAAGCTGCTTTTCACCAGCTTCGTTGTTTTTGTCAATGGTTCACTTGATACTTGTCTGTTTCTTCATTCAGGTTGTCTGTATATTCAAAGGCAGGCATAGAAAAGAATCCACACACAGTTATGCAAAGGACAGACTGCGTGCGGATTCTGCATTGTCTATCACAATCTTTTTACTCAACTCTAATAACTGTTCTATAAAGTAACTTCACCTTCCAGACGGATATCTGCTGAAGAGGCACCGATAAGTAGTTTTACCTTACCGGGCTCCACAACGAACTTATCTTGAATTTCATCCCAATAAGCGAAATCCTCCTTGGGAATATCAAGCACCACTTCCTTTGTATCACCGGCTGCGATAGGCACCTTACTGAATGCCCTCAGTTGCTTCATCGGGCGTTCTACCTTTGATTCCGGATAGCTGGCATACAGCTGCACCACTTCCTCACCGTCGCGGCTACCCGAATTCTTTACCAACACGGTTACGGTAACCTTATCCTTGTCCTGCTTGACAGACTTGATTTGCTGGTAGTCGAATGTAGTATAACTCAAGCCATAGCCGAAGGGATAAAGCACATCATCCTTGTAGTACATGTAGGTACGTCCGTTACGAATGTCATAATCCATCATGTCGGGTAGGTCGGTAATGTCCTTCACCCATGTTTGAGTGGTATGTCCAGAGGGGTTGACCTTACCAAACAAGACATCGGCCAAACCGTTGCCTTGTTCTTGACTGCAATGCGTAATGTGCAAAATGGCTGGCAGATTTTCTTGACTCCAGTTGATGGTGTATGGGAAGCTGCTAACTAGTACCAAGATAGTGTTGGGATTGGCCTTGTACACCTGCTTCAGCAAGTCTTCATCGGGCAGCATCAGCGACTTTCTATCCACAGCTTCTCGTCCGTCGCTCGGCACGGGGCAGAAGAACCAGTCAGGACGTGTGCCATACGGATGGTTTCCTACGCATACCACAGCTACATCAGCCTCCCGGGCCGCATTTACGGCTTCATCTATTGCATTGTTGGTAGCATAAATCACTTCTGTTTGTCCATCTTTCATGGCGTTGCGAATGCCCTCTAAGATAGTAATCTCATATGCCGGTGTGCCGCTATACCAGTCTTGCACAATCTTATCGGCATAAGGGCCTATTACGGCTATCTTCTTCAGCTTGGAGGCATTGAGGGGCAGAAGATTCTTACTGTTCTTCAGCAGCACCACCGACTTGGCCGTCACCTCGCGTGCTAATTGTTTGGCTTCCTCACGTTCATAAGGAGGCACTTCGTTGGGGATGGTACCGATGTTCTTATAAGGGTCTGCAGAATCTTTTCCGTCCAGCAATCCTAGCCTTAAGGCTACGTATAGGTTGCCACGAATAGCTTTGTCAATGTCTTTCTCAGTCAGTAAACCCTTTTCTAAAGCTTCCTCAATATAGGGCTTATAAACATCCAAGAATTGTCCTGTAGTAGCCTTTACCACCGCAGCCGCTCCTTCGGCCATAGTGGGATAGGCATGGTGGGCATTGACTAGCAGCTTCAGTGCTCCGCCATCCGTGCAGATAATGCCGTTGTTGCCCCATTTGTCGCGAGTAATTTCTTTCAAGCAAGGATGTACGCACATGGCCGGGCCGTTCCATCCGTTATAGGCAGCCATAAAAGCATGGCTTTCGCCTTCGGTAATGCCTTTGTAGAAGGGATAAGCATAATATTCGTAGAATAGGCGCATATCGAAGTTGCTTGATGTGCTGTCTCTGCGATCTTCGTTACTGTTGGCCAGGAAATGTTTCATCAGGGCGGCAGTACGCCAATAGCGTGGGTTATCACCTTGCAAGCCTTTGATATTGGCTACTGTCAGTCTGGCAGTAAGGAAGGCATCCTCTCCGTAGCTTTCTTCCGTGCGTCCCCAGCGCGGATCGCGTGCCAAGTCGGCATTCGGAGCACGCATTACCAAGGCTGTACGCTTGTCTTCAGGACGTTGCATGTAGTAGCGCGCTTCAAGGGAAGCCTGCTCACCTACTTTTTTCACTAAGTCCACATCCCACGTAGCGCCCAGTCCATATGATTGTGGGAAAATAGTCGTAGGTCTATCAGTAGGAATTATTTTTCCATCTTCACCTTTCTTACGTCCTCCCCAAGCAGCAGGACCACCCAAGGCCAATCCATGTAGGCCCTCGTGGTGGCGGCAAGAAAGTATGCCCAAACGGGGCACCGCTAGGTCGCTGCCGAGTAAAGCAATTTTTTCCTCCAGCATAAGTTCTTCCAGCAAGGCGTCAATACGCTTTTCGTCCGATAGTTTCGTGTTCTGAAATTTGTAAATTTTCTGCGCTCCGACCGATAGATAAGCCATCGTGAGGCACAACACAACAAATAAAGATTTCATTTTCATGATTACATAAATTGAGTTTGTAAACCTTAATATGTAGCAAATTTTGTTTTCTCACTTTAAAAATGTACAGAAACGGATAGTCTTGATGAAGGTGTCAAAATGACAACCAGTCGCAAACGGCATTCCTGTTTTTTTACACTCTCATTAAATTTCATATTATAAGCATATGGCTCTTATCACCAACCAGGATTTTGTTTCAAAACACCGTCAGATAATAGAATCTGGTTCGTGTTGACCATCATCAAACCTGCCTTGTTTATAAAGTTCTGAGGATTGAACGAGATGGTAGCAGGAGCACCCGCTGTCATCACTTCAACGCCGTTTTGTTTGGCTAATTGGGCAGCCGCATAGTCTATGCCTTGGCGTAGCAAGTCGTAATAGTTAATGCCTTCGAAAGCAAATTCAAACTGACGTTCGCGCATTATGTTTTCTTTCGTAGCTTGTTTTTCGGTGTATAACGGAGAGGTGTTGCCATCTTTATCCTTAAAGGCACGTTCGCGAACCATGTTGAAATACTGTTGCGCATTAGGGCTACCCAACTCAGCTGCCATTAGTAACACGTCGGCATAGCGAACTTGAACATAATCCTGGTGGTTTGAAATCATCAAGTTACCCGTACCGTTTTCCATACCAGCATGTGTACCATCGGCAAAGGCCAATGGAGCATACTTCTTGATATAGTAACCGGTGTATTCCTGCGATTGGACAATACAAGTTTGAACCAACTGATTGTCTTCCAATCCCTCGCCTTTTATATCAATCACAGAAGCTGTACGCCGAGTATCGCCATCCTCATATTCCTCAACGAATTTAGGATTTACTGTAGCATATCCCCAACCTTGTGCATAAGGAGCCACACCTGTTGAGGTACGCAAAGCAATGTTTACTTGCCAACGGTTACCGTCCAAACCAGACCAGTTAACACTGGCTGTACATTTTACGGTTAATACTGTCTCGTTATTACCATCACCGGCATAATCGCCATATAGGGTAGTCATATCACCTACTTCTGCTTTTTGGGCACAAGCGGCAGGCCACAAACGCCGGTATTCGGGTATCAAAGCGTATTGACCTGAAGAAATAATGTCTTCCACAGCGGCTAACGCATCAGCCTTGGTCACGCCTTCAGGCTCTTGACCATAATAACCGGTGTAGTACAAATAAGCACGTGCCAAGATGGCCTCGCAAGCATATTTGGTAATCTTGCCATCGTTTGTTTCCGATTCAGCTTTGGGATAAGCGTTTGCCGGAATATTTTCGATGGCAAACTTCAGGTCATCGAAAATCAGCTTATACACGTCAGCGGGATCTGCCTGCGGTATATTTTCATCAGTAGGTTTGGTAAGCAAAGGAATGTTACCAAACTGACGTACCACATCGAAATATAAGAAGGCACGGATGGCATGGCACTCGGCCATATACTGAGTATGCATGCTACCCGTTTCGTTCCATTGAATGCTATTTTCGCGTGTGATTAATTCGTTGCAACGATAAATGCCTGCATAATAACCAGACCAACTGGAACCTGTAGAAGAAGGCATTTCTGAGAGGTCAAAGCGATCGGTCACACGCATACCGTTACCATCGGAAGCACCGGAACCGCCGAAACATTCATACCCCATTACTTCGGCGCTAACCAAGAAATTGACAGCGCTACCACATGTTGCACGTCTATAACCATCGTAGCAGCCCAACAAGGCACGATAGGCATCTTGCTCTGTTTTATAAAAATTTCCTGTCGTAGATTCGGTCTTTGATTCCACATCCAAGAAGCCCTTAGTGCAAGAAGTCATTCCCAAACTCAGGCATAAAATGCCTGCTGCAATTATGTTAGACCTAATATTTTTCATATTCATACGTATTTTTATAAATTAGAATTTAAGATTTACACCTACAAGAACAGTACGGGGGCGCGGATAATAACCATAATCTAGGCCCGATACCCAAGAATTGTTGGAAGAACCGAAACCGATTTCTGGATCCATACCGTCGTACCCGGTAATGATGAATAGGTTTTGTACCTGAAAGTATAGGCGAGCTTGGCTGACTGCTTTGCCCTTGAATAATTTGGCGAAATCATAACCCAACGTAAGGGTACTTAGGCGCAGGTAGTCACCATTTTGTATAAATAGGTCAGAGAACTGATAGTTGATGTTGCTATCTGTAACGCGCGGAATCCGGTTACTGGTGCCTTCACCGTGCCACCGGTCAAGGATAGCTGTGGTGTAGTTTGGTGTAGGACGGGTGTGGTTACGGTAAGACTGCACAATCTGCTGGCCAAAGGCGCCGTTTGCCACGATGGAGAAATCGAAGCCTTTGTAAACGAAGCCCAAGTTCAAACCCAACGTGAAATCAGGAGTACCGTTGCCTAAGTTCACCTTATCTTTGTCGTTGATTTGACCGTCATGGTTTCGGTCCACAAAGCGCACATCGCCCGGCTGTACATTAGACTGCAGGATACCGTTGCCTGCGGCACGCCATTCATCTATTTCCTGTGTATTTTGAAAGATACCGGCAGTTTTATAGCCCCAGAAATAACCGATAGGTTGGCCATTTTCTGCACGGTAGAATTCGCTGGCATTGTTGTACAACTCATCGCCTGCACCATGGATGATACCATCGCTGGTAGGAATGTTACCTACCTCATTCTTGTTGTAGGAACCGTTCAGTGAGATGTTATATTTAAAGTCCTTACCTAACGTGTCATCCCAAGTCAAAGCCAGTTCCACACCGGTGTTCTTTACATCGCCACCATTGATGTAAGGTGCGCCTGTACCAGCCGTATTCAGAATAGGAGCTGTGAGTAACCAATCCTTTGTTGTCTTCATATAGAAATCAAAGTTCACACCAAAACGGCTGTCGAAGAAGCGAGCGTCGAAGCCGATATTGGTCTGTTCAGAAGTTTCCCATGTCAACTTTTCATTGGCCAAACGGCTGGGATAAGCGCCCCAGTTGTTACCTAATGCCGCAGCTTCGGTAGACGAATTTTGATGCGAGTTACCGAAATAGTAATATATATATTGCGACGTGATAGGTGCTAAGTATTGGTAGTTATCAATGTTTTGGTTACCTACTTGTCCCCAGCTGACACGTAGCTTAAAGTAGTCGAGCCAGCTACGGGTACTTTCCATGAATTTCTCGTTGGTCATGATCCAGCCTGCGGAGATGGATGGGAAATAACCGTAACGATGGCCACGGGCAAACTTGGAAGAACCGTCGGCACGTACCGTAGCGTTCAGCATGTAGGTCTCTTTCCAGTTCCAACCAAAGCGGACGAAGTAAGAGACCGTACGGTTTTCATCCAATGGATAACCGCTGACACCTAAACCACTGGCAGTAGAAGAAGCTGTACCATTGCTGATGTAAGCATGTTCCCAATCGTCGAATCCTTCTTTCAAGGAAGAATTGCTACCACTTAAGTAAGTGCCATTGTATTGGTAGGACTCCATACCGATCAAGGCATTGAAGGCATGGTCATTAACTTTCCAGTCATAAGTAGCCGTATTGGTCCATGTAAGTTCCAATACATGCTGCATATTTTGGGTAACACTGGTATTAGTATTACGGCTTGTAGAACCGAATTGGTATATCGGGTTGAAGTTGCGGTATTCATTGGTACTGTAGTTAGCACCGAATACAGTACGAATTTTCAGGTTCTTGATGGGCTGCAATTCGGCATAAGCGTTGCCGGAGAAGAAGACGTTTTTGTTTTGATTATGGCGCATCATCATTAAACCATAAGGGTTACCGCTTTCCTGATTCCAATCGGAATTGGAGGTATCATTGTAGGGCATGTCGTAAATGTTGTTATCGCTGTAAATGGGAACAAATGGAGCAATTTCGTAAGCGCCACGCAACGAGTTATCGTATTGGCCGCCTACGCCGACACCAGTCTTATCACGGTAAACGAAGCTAACTTGTTCTCCCACCTTCAGTAGATTTTTGAATAACTTGTGCTCAGAGTTGATGCGGAAGTTGTAACGGGAGAAGTTAGACACGTCCTTACCGCCAACAATACCTTCCTGTGACATGTAACCCAACGAAATGGCATATTGGGAAACCGTTGAACCACCCGTAATACCAAGGGTATAACTCTGCATTTGAGCATTGTCTTCAAACATTTTGTCCAGCCAATCTACATCATAGAGATTACCGTTTGCATCATAAATAGACTTATAGCCGCTCCAATTATATCCAGAACCGGTAGAGTTGCGGTGCGACTCGTCCATAATCATCATGTACTGTTCGGTATTCAATAAGTTCACTTCTTTTGCCACGTTCTGTACACCGAAGTAACCGTCGAATGACACTACAGCCTTACCTTCCTTACCGTTCTTGGTCGTCACCAACACTACACCGTTGGCTGCCTGCGCACCGTAGATGGCAGCGGAAGCGGCATCCTTCAAGATGTCGATACTTTCGATGTCGGCAGGGTTCAGGTTGGAGATGTCACCGCGAACGCCATCAATCAGATACAATGGTTCAGCATTACCTATGGTACCCAAACCACGGATGCTAACCTTGAGGCTTTCACCCGGTTGGCCGGAAATAGAAGTGATGTTTACACCAGGTGTCTGTCCCTGCATGGCCTGCAAAGGATTGGTGGTGTTCAGCTCGGCGATTTTGTCGCCTTTTACCTGGACGGTGGCACCTGTCACTAACTTTTTCTTTTGGACACCATAGCCCACAACCACGACTTCGTCCAACATTTCATTGTCTTCTATCAGTACCACATTAATGATAGAAGATGTGCCTATCTTGATGGTTTGCGACTTAAAGCCAATGTAAGAGAAGACCAAGGTCTGCCCTTCGCTGGCTTGCACTGAGTATCGACCATCAAGGTCAGTGATACTACCGGTAGAATTTTCTTGTACTTGGACACTTACTCCAATCAAGGGAAAACCGTCCGTACCCGATGTTATTACTCCCGTAATCGTCTTTGACTGCAGAGGAGATGCTTGTACCGGAACTGCTTGTATACAAGCAAGTGTTAGTACGAGTGACAAAACTACGTTGCAAAAACATAAAATTACACTTTTTTTCATATGCATTTCTCACATTTTAATTATAAGGTTAATATTAAGGATAATACATTCTCTTTCGTGTTTTAGGGTTCACACAAAACTACTTTTCAACATATCTCTCACGTTGTATAGTGCAACAATCTTTAGAGAAAAAATGAAGAGCTTTATTTTAAGGATTCACGTGCTTCCCTATCGGGATCGTAAACCACCTCACAGACATCGTTGAGCATCATCGTGGCACCCTTCTCAGCTGTGTACTGTGGCCATTCGGGCAGGCCTGCACAATTGGGATTGCCGATGCGCATGAAGTTCAACAAAGCATCGGTCATTTTCATAGAAAGGTCGCGCGGACGCTTACCACCGCCTGTATGGGTAATCATTAAGTCGGTGTTCTTCAGCCAGAAGCAGATGTCCAGACAATGGAAGGCGCGCATGCGGCCGTCGAACAAGGGAGGATTCCAACCGAACCATGCCAAATAGACCGGGGCCTTTTGTGTCAGCTTCTGGTTGGCTGTAGCAATGACATTTTCACGTGAACTCAATATTAAACCAAGCAACTCGATAGGCTTTTTGTCTGGGAAGGCTTTGGCATAAGCGTCGACTATCTTGTCACCGTTCCCACCTTTCATCTGGTTTATCATTTCAACTAATTGTTTCTTGTCTATCTGCTCCAAAGTGGAGTTGTCACGACTCAGGGAAAATTCGCAATTGGTAGTGCAGAAAATCATTGGGATGTTGGCCGAGGGGGCTGAGGGATTGGTAAAAAATCCGCCCATAGGAATATGTGTACCGTCGGCGATAGGACCGAAGTTGCTGCGGCGACCGGTAATACCAGCTTGTTCGTTATACTTGGCCATAGCACGGTTTGCTAACTCAATATAGTCGAGCCACGGCATCTGCTGTAATTTATTTGCTTCGGAAGGCTTCAAGCCGGCTTCCTGCAAGATTACTTTGCCTACGGCTGCACTGTAATTCTTGTCAATGGCATCAGCAGAGTTTCCGCTCAAAGCTATGGCCTTGTGGATAAGCCCTTGCGTTTCGGGCATGGCCACCAGAGTACACACTTTGGAACCACCGCCCGATTGGCCAATGATAGTGACATTGTCGGGGTCTCCGCCAAATTGCCCGATATTGTTGTGTACCCATTTCAAGCCGGCGACCAGGTCGAGAATGCCCACATTGCCCGATGCTTCGAATCCCTTACCGGCCACCGAAAGATCGGAAAACCCGATAGGCCCCAAACGATGATTGATGGATACGAACACGATGTCACCATAACGGCTGATATTTTCGCCATTATAACCATCTTGTTCAATACCATTACCGTTGGTAAAGCCGCCTCCATGTAGCCACACCAGCACGGGACGCTTCTTGTTATCCGTCAGTCCGGGCGTCCAAATATTTAACATAAGGCAGTCTTCGCTTACATCATAATAGTTCCAATGGTCTACAAGCGTGCTGTAACTGTTGCGATACTTCCCCTTGGTCTTTTGTGGGGCTGTGTCACCCCAGAATACAGCAGGTCGAATGCCTTCCCACGGTTCGGGTTCTCGAGGAGGCATGAAGCGGTTCTCACCCGCCGTGCTTGCCCCGTAAAGCCCTTCACTTTGCCGTATTGGGTCTGAGCTACGGCAATGTTATCACCAATGAACAATTGTTGTTCATCATTGTTTTCCTCTGTGCTCTGCTTGGCCTGGTTGGAGCAAGCTAAAATGCCGCACAGCAAAACGCTTCCTACACATAGTAAGGAAACCGTCTTCAACTTCATAATACCAGATTTACTTATTCGCATAACATTTGGTCTTTTATCGCCCCAAATGTGGTGAAAATCGTTTGTATAATGTTATCAAAATCTTTAATTGATTTATCAAAATCTACTTAATGTTGTTTAAAGCGTATGATTTCAACATTGAGACAAGTCTTTGCCTATATATTCCTAATAAGCCTTTCTTACTTGTATCCACCCATCACTAACCGCTAATCTCTAAGTTGGAACCCCATTTATTGCTCATGTACTTTTTGACAAAAGCAAGGATATATTTTGATTATCGCTCGTTTTATATAATTTTGTACAGAGAAAAAGAATACTGATGTTTCACGTGAACCTTAAATGACATACTACTTGTATGAAAAAACTCAAACTGCAATGGAAAGGTATTTATGCCTTATTACTGATGTTGTGGTCTGTACCCCTGCCAGCCCAGTTTCCGCTGGTAGAACAGATATCAAGTAACTTCATTACTTCGTTTGCCGAAGATCCCAAAGGCTACATCTGGATAGGGACCAATCACGGGTTGAACCGTTTCAGCGGTTCGAATTATACTGTATATTATGCGCAAGAAGAGTCCACAGCGCTCAATAGCGACTATGTGGATAATTTAATGTTTGATGCCAATAACCGTTTGTGGATGTCAAATGAATGCGGATTGTGCGTGTGGGAGGATGGTATATTCAGACATCCGCAACAGGTAGGCTTCAATCCCATAGGGCGTGTGCTGGATCTGGATAACGAGTGGCTCATTATTACTGATCGTAAGGGGGTGGCCAAGGTGAACAAGCAGACGCTGAAAGAGGAAAAATATTATCTACAACCAGGCATGAGCATAGTCGGTGCTATTACCATTTCCAGTCAAAAGCAAGTGTGGACGGCCAACGCTAGGCACCATGCCACAGATATTTATATATTGGACAGAGACTTGAACTTGTTGCGGACGCTGAATGGCTCTAAGGATACCTATATAGAAAGTATTGTGGAAGACGCCAGCCACCACATGTGGGTGACTACAAGTAAAGGATTATTGTGTTATGACGCAAAGACGTGGGAAGAACTGCTTTTACCTACTGACTTTATGGAGGCTACACAGAACAAAAAAATACACTTCGTGCTTCCTTATTGGCAAAACTTCCTGCTGATAGGTATTTCGGGTGAGGGAATGTACCGTTACGATGTGGCTCGACGGGTGTTGACACGTATCCATGTGCAGCAACAGTTGAAGGGGGATAGATATGTCTGTTTCATCGATACAAACAACGGAATATGGCTGTCTGATCAAGAGAACGACTTTCACTATTATCCCGAAAAGGCAGCCTTTAACAATTTGTCGTCCATCTTCGAACGCTTGGAAGACCCCTTCGTGAAAAATCTTTTGTTCGACTATGAGGGCTATTTGTGGATGCGCTCCTCGCACGATATTGCCAGTTATGATATAGGTGGTGATAAGATAGCTTTCCACTTGGCAGATGGTGGCCTTTACGGGCATATTTTTATTGACTCGAAGAATAGGTTGTGGGTCATCCGGAACCGTTCGGAGGTGCGGCAGTATGCTATCCGGGAGGGGAAAATCGTACGGGAAGAGAACCATTATACCTTCCCGGCCAATGTGTTTTCCATCAGTGAAGACAAGGAAGGACGTATTTGGGTTACGCTGGCTGATAGATTTGCCACGCTGGCGGCCGACGGGAAGTTCACTTACCGGTATGCACCGGGCAGCATTTCGTTTTCGCAGTTGCAGACATTGCGCCCATCGGGTACAATGATTCTCTATACGGTGGCCAACGGTATCTATAAATTTGGTGAAGACCAACAGTTCATCCCGTTGGATTCTCTTTATTTGCCCAACCCGAATTCACTTATTATCGATAGGAACAATACGTACTGGATAGGGACTTACAATACCGGGCTGGTGCATTACGACCCACGCACACAATGGCTGGAGCGGTTTGATTTATCGTCGGGACTGATAGACAACAGCTTGAAGGCAGTAATCGAAGACAAGGAAGGGAACATCTGGTTTAGTTCGTCTACGCATATAGGAAAGTATGATGTGCAGGAAAAAACATTTTCTTATTTATATGATAACTACTTCTGCAAGGGGAAGCTGTATGCGCTGAATTGTGCGGCAGTGGCACCAGACGGTACCTTGTTTTTCGGAGGCTCGGGTGGCATTACAGTCATTTATCCGGATGTACCCATCGAGAAAGAACCAGATATCCCGCTGAATCTGGACATGATATTGGTGAACGGGGGAATACATAATAAGAGCGAGGAAAAACTATCGTTGTCTTATCGGGAGAATACAGTTACGTTCTACTATTCGGCATTAAAGTTAGAGGCGGGTTCTCTGCTGAACTATGCCTATATGCTAGAGGGCTTCGACAAGAACTGGATTGACGCTGGTTCCAACAAGCGGGTGGCCTATTCCAACCTGCCTACCGGAAAATATACGTTCAAGGTGAAAGCTCGCATACTGAGCGGAGAGTGGTGCAAGAACGAACTGACCAAGGAGGTGGTTGTTCACCCTGCACCATGGGCTACGCCCTTGGTTATTGTGTTATACTGGCTGGTCGGTATCGGGCTGGTGCTACTGGTCATCCGGCTAATTATACGTTGGCGGACACAAGAGGAGAGACTGGCATTGGTCAAGTACCAAAGGGAGATAAATCAGGCACACATAGACTTTGTGACCAACATTTCGCACGAAGTACGTACACCGCTAGCCATGGTATATGCCCCGTTGAAAGAACTGGCGAAAGAAAACAATCTGAATGAACATGAGCGTGGCTTGGTGGATATCATGTTGCGCAATGCCGACCGCTTGTTGCGGCTTGTGAAGCAGTTGCTTGACCCCAAGGAAGGTGAGAAGGACGAGAAGCAACTCCGGGTTGCCGTGGTAGACCCGGTAGCTTTCGTTCAGGCACAGATAGCGAACTTCCGGTTTATTGCCCACGAAAAAGGGCTGACGATAAACATGCACGCTGAACAGAAGCAGGATACGGTGGCTTGTTTTGATACGGAGAAGGTGGAAAAGATATTTTATAACTTGCTCAGTAACGCCATTAAGTACACACCTGAAGGGGGGAGTATCGACATTACTGTGGAAAGCGACGGGAAAAACGTACAAATATGCGTGGCCGATACGGGACAAGGTATTTTGCCCGAAAAACAGAAACAACTGTTTGATCGCTTTGAACGGTTGGGAGCTGATAAGAAATACCCCAATGTGAATGGTAAGGGCATCGGTCTGAATTATGCGCAATATTTGGCACACCTGCATAAGGGAAACATAGACTACACTTCCAAGCACCCTCAGGGGGCTTGCTTCACTCTTAGTATCCCACAATCGCTGACAGCATATAGTCCCGAGGAACGGGCACAAGACAATGAGTACAAGATACCCATACCGGCAGTCGAGACGAATGCCGTAGAAAAAGTAGTCTCTAAGGAGAACACGCTGTTCATTGTAGAAGACGATCAGGAGGTGCGCGAATACCTGCGAGTGCTGTTGTCGCCAGATTACAATATCGTTGTCGTGGAAAATGGAGAGGAAGCCATAGACAGATTAGAGATGGAGTTGCCTGAACTGATTGTGAGTGATGTGGTCATGCCTCGGAAAGACGGCTACGAGTTGTGCAAGACTATCAAGACAAGTGCCGATTGGGGGCGTATTCCCATTATTCTGCTAACGGCAAAGAACGATATGGACAGCAGTATCAAAGGACTGGATTGTGGTGCTGATGCCTACGTGGGCAAGCCCTTCGACCCCTTCTATCTGAAAGCCGTCATAAACAATCTGTTGGAAAACCGTAAACGGATGCAATGGATTGTGCAAAACCTCACCTCGGAAAGCCTACCGAGGGGAGAGGCGCGAGAAGCGATACTTAATGAACAAGACCGTCAGTTTTTGGAGAATTTGCACACGTTGCTGGACAAGCACTTGGATGACGAGGCATTCGGCATTACCTCGCTGGCAAAGGAAATGCTGATGAGCTACAGCAGCTTGTATGCCCGAGTCAAGTCGTTGACGGGACAAACACCGCAGAACTTTCTTATCACTTATCGCATGAACACGGCTATGCAACTGCTGCAGACGGGCAAATACACTGTGAGCGAAGTGTGTTACAAGGTGGGAGCTTCTTCGCTGGCCAACTTCTCGCGCAGCTTCAAGCGGCAGTTTGGTGTTCCGCCCAGTGAAGTATAATTTGTGTCATCAATCTCCCTGCAGTGCTACTGCATTCAGCTTTGCAGTGGCGCTGCAACACATATGCAGTGTCACTGCAGCATATATGCAGTAGCGCTGCAACACGTTTGCAGTCACACTGCAGCAGATGTGCAGCGACGCTGACCCGGTAGGTGTGTACGGGATTGTATCATGTTTCGTTAAGAAGATATTATAAAGTATCCTTTGAATGTCGTATTTTTGTCTATCCGTAATTTAGAGTAGTCAAAGAAAACTATGAAACACACTCGTATGAAACTAAAAACAGCGGTAAAGAACCTTCATGAAGGCTGGAAATTCCGGCAGGCGAGACTGACCAATTGGTATCCGGCTACAGTTCCGGGAGTAGTCCACACGGACTTACTGCAGAACAAGATTATTGAAGACCCGTTTTTCCGGTTGAACGAACGGGGATTGCAATGGATTGACAAGGAAGACTGGGTTTATGAAACTTGCTTTACTCTTGCTGCCGACATGATGCGGAAAGAGAATATGGAGCTTGTGTTCGAGGGGCTGGATACTTACGCTGACGTTTATTTGAATGATGAATGTATACTGAAAGCGGACAATATGTTTCGCCGCTGGTCTATCCCCGTTAGGCAGTACATCAGGGAGGAGAATAATATATTGAAGGTGTACTTCCATTCGCCGGTAAAGATAGACGTCCCCAAATGGGATGCACTTCCCTACCAGTATCCGGCATCCAATGACCAGTCTGAAAACGGGGGCTTGTTCAACAAGAAGATAAGCATTTTTGCCCGTAAGGCGGGTTATCATTATGGCTGGGACTGGGGCCCACGTCTGGTTACCTCCGGCATCTGGCGTCCGGTGTATATCAGGGCTTGGAGCGATTTGAGAATCAACGATGTGTTTAT
>OHMH01000625.1_pt1 | contig 17341 bp, 9 predicted proteins | sample 1569311 | NCBI WGS metagenome assembly OHMH01 (sample SAMEA3879503, study PRJEB24766) | human gut metagenome | biome: human-associated habitat; feature: feces | place: USA | collected 1985/1987
ATTGTACTTTGCCCATTTGGTAGAAAGGCCAAGGTCAACAAGGTCGTTATCAAGGTCGAACGTATGTCCTGTTGTAGTGAATGACTTTTCTTCACCATATACTATACCTGCGCCAAGATCCAGGTAGGCCACATAGTAATAGGTAGTATTAGGCAGCAAGCCTTCCACACTCACAGTGTAGCTTCCTTTAGGATCGGTAGCCACGCACACACCGGCACGCACATTTTCCGTACCTTCCACGCCCGACACCATAATGCCACTCTCCGCATCCGTGGGGAAGTCGATAAGAGAGCCTGCCAAAGTAGCCTTGTTAGCACCCACCTGGGTAGCATCACCGGTAACGGCACGGGCATTGGTCAGCACAAGGCTTTTCACTTCACCCTTATAGGTTACTTTACCTTGCAGGGTGACATAGGCTTGGTAATAAATAGTTTGGTTCACGCAGCCGGACACAGTGGCGGTGAATTCTTCACCGCCCGTAGCAACAATCCTCTCAGTGAGTGCATCGGCCGCAGCACCGTAATTAAAACCAATGACATAAGCACTTGAAGCCTGACTTTCAAGCCCAGATACGGTTCCATGTAATGTTGCTGATGTAGCAGTCACATCTGCCGAACCTGTCACTACGGACGAGTCGTTCAGAAGGGCTGTAGTATTAATCGCATAGTCATCATCGCTGCATCCCGTCACCAAAACACTCATGACGAGGGCCATTATTCCGAATAATATTTTGTTCTTCATTTTTCTATACTATTGTTTATTGAATGGTGCAAGATACAATCTCAAATCCAACGGTGCTCCAATCTGGATTTCCGTCCTCAGCCAAGATATCAGCGGTGCCGAAATCGGTATACTGAATGGAGAGATCGAGACAGGTAGGAAGGAACGTAACAGTAGCTCCGGTTGTATTAGTCAGAGTAACGATAGTTTCGCCTTTAGTATTCACAGTTACGGCATCATCAAGATCGAAACATCCGGGCTCCCAAGTCTGCTTAATATTATTATCAATCAATGCGCACTTGGGTTCAGCAGTCCAAGTGATTCCGCCATTTATTTTAAAGGTCACACTGATGGTCTGATTCTTCTTCAATTTAACAGAGGCTACATCTTTGAAAATACCGGTGCCTGTATCACCATAGTGGTGAAAACCAATACGGATGCATCCATTCTCCAACCAAGTATGCTCGGCAATAGTAGAATTGTCAATACCTACTACAGTAGGACCTTCCGGACCACCAGTACTTATTTTCTTATAGAGCAAGTTGGCTACAAGATAAGAATTCACCACGCCATTCTCATCTTTTGATTCGGGAACACCAATGACCAATGTCTCACCAGCCTCCATGGCAAGTACCGTAAACTCTTTGCTTGTAACAGCAACCGTACGCTGATCGCTGGAAGCGGTAAGAAGGGTGATTTCGCTATCGAAGGTTATTACGCCCTTTGCAACGCTTACCTTACCACTGGCTTCACCGAATTCATAATTATAAGAGCCATCGGAAGCCTTACTTAGGATAAGTTCAAAATCTTCCACCTCATCACCGGCAGCAGGAGCCCATGAGTCGTTGTACACGCCTCCCGTTACACTTTCCCATTTCTGTACGTTAGGAGAACCGTTCCACCACAACCAATCGTAAGGTGCTTCGGTATCAAGGTTAAATGTCATCTGGTTACCGACATAAGTCACACCGTTGATTTCGGTCGTGAAGAGGTCATCAAGAAGATTATCGAATGTGGGAAGCACGGGGGCTACTTTCTCAATCTCTCCACTATCTTCTTTGGGAATGCATTCACCCTTGGTTTCAATCACTTCTTCAGAAACAAAGTTCCATACAATATACCAGTTACCTTCGGAATTGGTACGTTTAGTTACTAATTGCAATATATACGGAGTAAGTTCTATTATCTGTATATCTTGCGTGTAGTTAGCACACATATCATCGGCATTCACGTTGTGCATGGAGTAGCAATCGGTGAACGAGATGGTAGGCTTAGTCTTTTCAGTAAGGTTCATATTGAACTTGCCTTTCATGTTTGCACCTGTGCTTGAGCCTTTTTCTCCGGATTCACCACGGTACATAGTAGCCACACAGCCGTTGACGGCATCCATGCTGAAAGTCATATATGAGTCCATGTAAGGATCTGTTGCAGGGATAAGCCAGCTTTGAAAACCCGGATCCCAGTTGGGTTTCCAATTTCCGGTGCCGAAGACGATGTCTTTGTAAACTCCGTTATCCACATCATCCTGAGTATAGCCGGCACCGTCACCATCAGGATCGTAAGGAGACAAATACATCACAGGTCCCGAACACTGACCGATACCATAGTTCGCATCGCAAGGATACCATTTCTTACTAACCCCTTCAGCCAATGTCTCAGCATCAGGCAGAGCATCACCCGACTTAAAGTTCTTATCGGACAGCAGGAACCATTTCTCATCTTCCAGCAACGAGAAATCGTTTTGTGCTAAACTGAAAGTATAGGGTTCGCCATACACGACACCGCCGGGCGTCTCTACGCCGAAAGTCACCTCATACGAACCTGCAAAAGGTAATTCAATGGCAAGTTCACTTTCTTGCGAACGTCCCTGAGGAGTAACCCACAACGGAGTACAACCAGTGATATTTGATTTGAGGCGTACTTGATTTCCTGCGATAGTCACAGTGTAGGCAATACCTTCCGCCAAGTCATCGGATACATAGGTCTTCTTACCCATATCATACTCATCGGGTGAACAGGCCGACAACATCAGCACCAAGCCTGCAATGAGCGAATATATATAATGATTCAATTTCATATCTTATTATTTTTAATGTTTTTCCTTGATAAACCTAAGCCTTCATGGATTTACCAACCGGCATTTTGAGTAAGCACATTACCCGAAAGGGTGATTTGTGTATTAGGAATCTGCATCAAACCTTTCTTCGAAGTGAAGTTACTTTCGGAGAACGAAGTGGTTGCCTCATTTCCGCCATTTGTCACCTTGGCACCATTTTGTGCAGCAGTAATGATACGTGCAGCGTATGCACCATCCTTCTCATAACGCATCAGGTCCCAATAGTGAACACCCTCGAAAGCCAGTTCAATAGCACGTTCTTTACGGATGTTTTCAATACTGTAAGCCAGTGTTTCACCGGGATATACACGCTGGTGAACCTGATTCAATCCGTCGGCATTGCCATTGAGTTCGGAATGCATCAGCAATACATCAGCATAGCGCATGATAGTGTAATCCTGATAGTAAGTAACATTCTGATGCTGTTCACCCAACTTAAATCCTACTTCCTGACGTGTACCATCGGCAAAACACATCGGCGCATACTTGCGGGTATAATAACCGGTATATTCATACGAATCGGTAATGTCAGCATCAAAACCGGCCTCACTACAACTCCATACACAAGCGCTGAAACGGGGATCATTCTTATATTGCTCCACGAAAGTGGGAGTCACCGGACAAGCGCCCCAGCCGCTGGCAATGCATACGCTCGTAGCATTCCTGTTACGTGGTCCCAAATAGACCGAGAACGTATTACCATCACCATTACCGTTATAGTCATGAGTAGTATTCATCTTCAGGTTGAGCACTATTTCCCTTGAGAGTTTGCCTTGTCCGGCTTTCCAAGCGGAGCCGTCATACCACTTGCCGGCGTATGTCGTATTCCAGGCATAAGTGTCGCCACTCGAAGCATCAGTAGTACAAGCAGGCATCCAGAAGTCGGCATAGTTTTTCTCCAGTTCATATTTTCCATTCTGCACCACCTCGTTGATAGCAGCCACTGCCTCAGCCTTGGTGCATGAAGGATGTTCGGCACCGTAGTAACCGGTATGGTAAAGATAGGCACGAGCCATCAATGCCTCTGCCGCATATTTGGTGATGCGACCATCGTTAGTATCGTTATTATCCAAGGGATAAGCATCGGCAGGAATATGTTCGATGGCATATTTAAAGTCTTCGAAAATGAGCTGATAAACATCACTTGCCGGAGAACGGGGAATATTCTCTTCGGAAGGAGCGGTAAGCAAAGGAACATCTCCAAACATACGTACAAGATCAAAGTAAAGAATACCGCGAATGGCATGTGCTTCTCCCATCACTCGTCCTTGTGCCTTGATGTCCCCTGCCCAGTCGATATTATCTTCCTGAACAATGAGCTGATTACAACGGAATATAGCTTTATAATAGTTCTGCCAATCCACATTAAAGATATCATTGTATGAAGGAGCGATCCCCAGATTGAACTGATCAATCACATTGTTATTTTTAGCATCAGAAAGGCCAAGACCTGCAAATACATACCTACTCCTTCATCTGAAATAGTACGTTGCCATCCATCATAACAACCCACTAAAGCCATTTCTGCGGATTCCAAATTACTGTAAGCCGTTTCAGTGTTCAAATCCTTTTTTGATGAAGTGTCAAAGAAGTCTTCACACGACGTGAAAGCTAAAGCTGACACAACGAGCGCGCTCGTTAATAATATATGTTTTGTATTCATATTACTTTTCTTTTTCATGATTTAAAACGCAAGATTAATACCCACAATGAAGGTGCGGGGGTGTGGATAGTAACCCATATCTACTCCCGACACCCATGTCTGGTTGGTCGTACCGTCTGAGTTCTGCTTGTTACCGTCTGTACCGTTGTATGAACCGATTTCAGGATCCATACCATCATACTTAGTCAGTGTGAAGAGATTCTGAGCCTGCACATAGAGGCGCAATTTAGACAGCCCCTTCCAGGAGATGAGACGTTTGAAGTCATAACCCAGAGTAATATTCTGCAAACGGATGTAGTCACCATCCTGCAAATAGAGATCAGAGAATTGCCAGTTACCTACATCACCATAGGTTACACGGGGAATCCGATTACTGGTACCTTCACCCGTCCAGCGATTCAGTATCTGACGACTGTAATTGGACTGTGAGGAGTTTGGGTCACGATAAGATTGAGCTATCTGGAAACCGGCGGCACCGGTAGCGTTCAGACTAAGATCGAAACCTTTATAACCCAAGTTAATATTGAAACCGAATGTGTATTTAGGAAGTCCGTTACCCAAGTCTACTTTATCCTTGGCGTCGATGACACCATCATGATTCACATCTACATACTTCACATCGCCGGGTTGTACACTGCTTTGGTACACACCGTTTCCGGCAGCGATCCAATCATTAATTTCCTGTTTGTTCTGAAAAATACCGGCTGTTTTGAAGCCCCAGAAGTAACCTATAGCATGACCATTCTCAGCACGGTAGAACTCTTCCGCATTACTATAGATTTGATTGGTAGCACCATGAATAATACCATCTTCGGTAGGGATACTTCCCACTTCGTTGTGGTTGTATGCTAAGTTGGCACCTACGCTATAAGTGAAATCCTTCCCTATTTGGTCATTCCAGGAGAGCCCCAGTTCAACACCTTGGTTTTTCACATCACCACCGTTGATAATAGGGCCACTGGTACCTGCCGTTGCCAATACGGGAGCTTGTACCAACCAGTCCTTGGTATTCTTGATATAACCGTCGGCAGTAAGTGCGAGACGCCCATTCAGGAAACGGGCATCGATACCCACATTATATTGTTCAGAGGTCTCCCATTTCACTTTTTCATTGGCCAGACGGCTGGTATAAGAACCCGTAACCCAGGCATCTTGACCTCCACCGGAACCAAAGTTATAATTGGTATTCGTGGTGGACACAGGAGCAAGATATTGATAGCAGTTGATATTGGCATTACCTACCTGCCCCCAACTGACACGTATCTTTAAGAAATCGAACCAGGATTTCACCGATTCCATGAACTTCTCTTCGGAGATAGTCCATCCGGCAGATACTGAAGGAAAATATCCCCAGCGGTTACCTTTGGCAAACTTCGATGAGCCATCGGCACGCATGGTGGCATTCACCATATAACGTTCTTTCCATGTCCAACCCAAACGAGCGAAATATGACATACCACGGGTAGAGTCGTAAGGAGAACCTTTCACTGTCTTATTTTCCGTACCGTTGGTATTTACCAGATAAGCATGATCCCAATCATCGAATCCGGGGATAAGACCAGTATTGGAGCCTTCGGTATTACTACCATCATAGGTAGACAATTCACTACCTATCAAGGCATTGATATGATGTTCAGTAGCAATATTGAAATCGTAAGAGAGAGTATTGGTCCACACCATCGACAGACCGTGACCATGACTTTGATTCACTTTGCTCACGGTGTTGGCCGTTTGCGGGGTAAACTGATACTTCGGTGTATAGGCACGGTATTCGGAAGCGCCGTAGCTGATACCGTAGACCGTTTTAAATCTCAAGTTTTTGATGGGTTCAATCTGCACATATACGTTAGCATCGAGCGAACCATTCTTGCTGTTGTTATAGCGATTCACCATCATGTTTCCATAAGGATTACCATCGTTTACATTCCAGTCGGAGTTTACCGTAGAATTGTAGTTGCCATCAGCATCATAAACGGGAATAATAGGAGATGCGGAGAAAGCACTGCGCAGGTTGTTATTCCAGATGTTTCCCGTACCCATGCCTCGTGTGTCTTTCCAGACAAAACCCACATGTTCGCCCACAGTCACCAGTCCGTTCCACATCTTATGTTCAGAGTTGACGCGGAAGTTATATCTTTTATAATAAGAAACATCTGAGCCACCAATCAGGCCATCCTGACCAGTGTAGCCACCTGAAATAGCATAAGTAGAAGTTTTGGAACCACCTGTGAACGAGAGGTTATGGCTGGTAGTTAATCCGCCATCTTCAATGGCCTGGTCAATCCAGTCAGTATCATATATATTCCCCCTGGCATCATGTATGGAGCTAAGCGAAGCCCAATCCACCGGCGACATGCCTGAATTGAGACGGGCTTCATCCATAATACTCATATACTCTGATGCATTGAGCATACTGTATTTACGACCTATCGTCTGCCAACCGGCAAAACCATCATAGCTGATTCTGCAAGTACCTTCCTTACCACTTTTAGTAGTAACCAACACTACACCATTGGCAGCCTGCGCACCATAAATAGCAGCCGAAGCTGCATCTTTCAATACATCGATACTTTCAATATCAGCAGGATTCAAAGTAGAAATGTCGCCACCCACACCATCGATAAGATAGAGAGGCTGAGAATTACCCACCGTACCCAATCCACGAATGGTTACACTCATGCTGGCACCCGGCTGTCCGGAAGTAGAGACGATGTTCACACCGGGTGTTTGTCCCTGCAAAGCAGAGAGAGGGTTCGTCGTGTTCAGTTTGGCAATGTTTTCACCCTTCACCTGAACCGTAGCACCGGTTACCAGCTTCTTCTTCTGAACACCATAACCTACCACGACTACTTCATCCAGCATTTCGGTATCTTCTTTTAATGAAACATTGATAACCGAAGAATCACCTACTTTAAATTCCTGAGATTTGTAGCCGATATAAGAGAATACCAGCGTTTGCCCGGTTTGGGCTGTTACGGAATATTTACCGTCCATATCGGTTATTCCACCGGTGGAAGTCTCTTTCACCTGGACGCTGACACCAATCAACGGCTCATTGTCCGTGGCAGATGTCACAACTCCCGAAATGGTTTTGCTTTGAGAAGGGATAGCCTGAAGACTACTGATTGCAGGTACCAGAAGTAGCAGTACCAATGCAACACGGCATAAATGCAAATTTATGCACTTTTCAAAGAATGTCTTTCTCATTGTACATTGTTTAATGGTTAATATCAAAGATTTTATTGTGTTCTTTTTCGTTTACAAAAGAAACCACGACAAATGTATGGAATGAAGTTGAAAGACTTTGAAAAGAATGTTATGAAGAGGAGACAGATTGGTTAATCCTCACTCCTGAAATGTTACTAATAAAGGTACAATTTGTTTTTATCCCCCTCACAGAGGTACTATGAAGGGGATAATGACTTACTGATTCACAACGAAATTACGTATCTGACACCCGGTTCTCTCACCTTTGGCTATACGCAAACGCAAGGTATGCCGACCGGAAACCAGTTCTGTTTCCAGCATATACACCCATGGAATATATAAGTTCCGGCTCCAATCAGTAAATGTATCCAGCTTCTTGAACGGAGCGCCATCCACACTGTATTCCAGCACACAGGCTTGCGGACCGGCTGCGCAGAAGATACCTACAGCGCATCCTTCAAAAGAGAATGAAAGACTGGCTCCGGCACGGTCAGCCACCAACATGGGAACATGTACGAAACCTTTACGGGTATTCCCTTTCACTGTAGGCGTCCAGTCATCCACCACTTTCCAACCATTCAGTTGCTTGGCGGAACGGATATCCGCAAATACACCTTTATCATAAGAATAGGAATCTATCGGTTTTTCCGGCACCTCATGTGCCCGGACGGTTTTCTTTACCACGTCGCCACTCCATTCAAGGTCGAAGAGACGGTTAATAGCGGCAGCATAATATGTATGACCATTCCAAGCAGGATGTGTGCCACCAAATTCTTTCCAATCAAACTCACCATCGCGCATACGCTGCGCCACTTCTTCCGCCAGATTGATAGAGGAAACATAATAATGATTGGCTACACTTTCATGATTCATAATAACCTGGGGTTGTATACCCTTGTCCAACAAAGGTATGAATGGATCGTAAATAAAGTGAAGCATGACAATATCCATTTCCGGACTGACAGTACGGGCATGACGAATAATACCCTCCATACCGCGCGTCTGCCGGATATAATCGAATCCGTTTGTATCATCATTTACCGCTGCCTCAACAAATAATAGATCAGGCATTCCTTTCTGCAACACATCATTTTCAAAACGGAAAGCATGAGGAGTGCTTCCGGTAGAAGGTATTCCGGCATCAATGAACATAAATTCAGTTTCCGGGAAACGCTGTTTCAAATCTTCCTGTATCATATTCCGCCAACCACGCATTTCGGTAATGGAGCCACCCAGAAAAGCGACACAACCTTTTTTCTCTTTCGCAAACTTCAGATAAGAGTTAGTAAGGCTACCACGTTGATGGATCACTTGTTTCTTCTGATAATCCGGTTGGTTACGGATTATAAAATCAACAACCGGTTCAGCATTATCCAAGCTATGGGGATGATGATCGCAACCGGGTTTCAATATGATTTCGACATTACCTCCCAAAGCACGATAACGTTCAGCAGCAATCTTCATGTGCTTTTCATACGGCACAATCTTGTCACTATCACCACAAACGCCCATCACTGGAATACCGGCAGCCGCTAATGGAGCCAGGTTATCAATCGGATTTCCTTTGAAGTCTTTGGCATTTTCTTCAGTCAATCCCCATTCTGCAAGGAAGCCTTTCCAGAAATCACGTTCCCAGTTCTCGGAGAAATAGAGCATATCGCATACAGGAGCGTCCACATAGATACAGGCCACTTTATCAGGATTATTTGCCGCCCAGTTAAATGCGAATAATCCGCCACGACTGAAGCCTTCTAATGTCACTTTGGGAGAAAGACGATAATATCTGCGCATGACTTCATAGAAATCAGTGCCCAGGCGTTGCGCACGCGGACTTCCATAAAGATGAGTCAAATCATAATACACCACATGAAAACCTTTTTCCAACAAAGCCTTATCTACCGAAGGGAAAGCTCCGAAAAATGCAGGACGCCATATCCAGGGACGCCCTTCCGCTACCTTGCGGGGAGCAACAACGATAGCGCGGCGTGCATTACAAATAAAATCATAACGATCGAACCCTTCCCATTGCGACTTCTTACCGGGGAAAGGTTGATCGGTGACAATTGCAGGCGCCTCATTACCGGTCAGTGTACGATAAAGTTCACCGGCAATCAATGCAGCTCCTTGTTCATTGGGGTGGATACCATCTGTATAGTAATCAGGATATGGCTTCAGCAGTGCATAAAGATCCACAACGGGCAGATGACGTTTCTTCGCTACACTGCGTATTACAGGAATAATACCGTTTGTAATTACGCTATCGTTAATACCAAAATTCCGTTTTACGGCAGGAACAGGCAAACAAAGATATATCTTAGGTTTGGAAGGCAATTCCTGAAGAATATCCAGCATTTCCGTCAAATCCTTCTTAAAATCTTTTCCATAACGCCAATTCCAGGGTTTACTGTCATTCGTTCCCAATTTAATGGTAACGATATCCGGCTGAAATGCCAAAAGATCACGAAACTTCTGTTCGTGCATATAAGGATGATCTCCCTTATTCAACAATACACGGGCACTAATTCCGAAATTGCGGACATCGTACCCTTCACCCAAAAGCTGGGAAAGCAACCCCGGATAACTGTTCTGAAACTGATTTTTAATTCCTGAGCCATAAGTGATACTGTTTCCAACACAGGCAATCTTTACAGGTTTCTTTTCTTGTGCCACTGCCCACAGACTGAACAAGCACAAAAAAAGTAAAAGAGTGTTTTTCTTTTTCATAATATCTATATTAAATATACTCCATAGCATTTTTGACCGACACAAAGATACATTTTATTTTAAAACCAAAGTCTAATGATTAGTCACTTAAAGGTTATCAACACTCTCGTATACGTATTTAGTTTGGATAAAATCTCCATCCTCGCTCCATAAATAGATAATATCTTCAAAGAAAGTCCCAGCCCAATACCATGACCTGAATATTCCCTTGTATTGGTTGCACGATAGAATGCCTGGAAAATAAGCTGTATTTCATCTTCAGGAATGCCAATACCTTTGTCTTCTATTTCCAAAATAGTGTTCCCTTCCTTAGGATACAGCCGCACGGCTACAGGTTGTTTACCGGAATATTTACAGGCATTGTTCAGTATATTACGGATTGCTATTTTCAGCAAATGCAGATTAGCCCTTAACACTGGCAGGTTCTCTTTCTGAAATGTATTACTGAACTGCATCCGCTCATTCTCGGCACACAGTATGATCAGAAGTTCTGCCAGGTCCACATCTTCCATATTATTCTTCAGAAGTTCTTCATCCTGATGCGAAAGGAAAAGGAGGGATTTTATCAACAAGCTGATTCTTTTGCTTTCATCCGAAATACGGTTCAAAGCCTTGATATATTCTTGTGGCGAACGTTCTTTCAGCAAGCTGATTTCACACTCTCCCTGAATGGCCGTCAGCGGATTATTAAGTTCATGGGAAGCACTGCTTACGAAAGATTTTTCGGACTTGAAAGCCGCGTCTATGCGGTCGAGCATACCATTGATAGAAGTGATCAGATCGTCCAGTTCGTCATGGTTACCGGCTGTCTTAATCCTGATATTCAGATTATTCCCCCGGATGCGCCGCAGCTCTTTCAAAATACGCTTCACCGGTGCCAACATTCGATTGGCATAAAACCTTCCAATGAAATAAACCGATATGGAACTGAAAATGAACAAAAGAAGTATCAGGATAAGCACATGATTCTGTATCTCCGTTCCATAGTTGTTCCGGGCAAGTATCAGAACTATAAAATTACCTTCATTATCCGGATAATACAATGCCGCACCCACCTCTTTTTTATAACGGAATGAAACCGGCTCTTCCATGAATAGTCGCTTCTGCTGCTCTTTGTTCAGATACTTATCAAGTGTATCTTTCACAGTCTCCATGCTATCGGTATTCAGTAAAATTTCCTTAGCCTGGGGAAGAAGCCCTTCATATTCCTGACGGATAATTTCATAACTGCTCTCGTCTACTTCATCCTTTTCCCAATGTTTCTGGGCAGTAAGATAGGCTTTATCTGCCAGGTAAGAATCGTACAGCCTATTGATATAGTTATAAATGAAAAAATAGAAAACAACCATGATACAGGTAAGCATACATATTGTGATACCCGTATAGAACAACGCTATTTTACTTCCTATCTTCACTACGATTCTCCGTTTAATGAGATTCCATAATATAGCCCAAACCTACCACCGTATGGATAAGTTTGTTTTCATAATCTTTATCAATCTTAGTACGCAGGTAGTTCACATACACATCTACTACATTGGTATTCGTATCAAAATTCTTATCCCATACATGTTTCAGGAGATTCACCCGAGAGAGCACAACACCCTGGTTATTCATGAAGTGCTCTAAAAGGCGGTATTCTTTTACCGTCAGTTCCATTTCATGGTCACCACGACGGGCACGCCTGGTATTACAATCGAGGATAAGGTCACCACAAACAAGCTCCGAAGTTCTTTTCTCCTTGCTCCTGCGCAGCAAAGCGGTGATACGCGCTTCCAACTCCTGAAAGCTGAAAGGCTTCACCAAATAATCATCGGCACCTGCATAGAGTCCTTTTACAATATCATCTGTTGTACCCAAGGCCGTAAGCATAATGACGGGGGAATCGTATCCATAGAGTTGGCGGTACTGCCTGCATAGGTCCAGTCCATTCATCTTGGGCATGATTATATCCAGAACAAGTAAGTCAAAAGGTTCGTCCTGGGCCAGCTGCCAACCGTCCGCCCCGTTATAAGCCACAGAAACCGTATGCCCGAATTCCTGCAATCCCCGTTCTATGAAAGAGGCTATATTGACTTCATCTTCTACCAACAGTATCTTTGCCATAGTTTTTAAAACTTAAAGAAAGCACAAATATACGTTTTATAGTTTTTTCTGCTTCAATCTACCGTCTTTATCATATAACATTTTACCATAAACGATCTCGACAATCAACGGGAAAACAAACAAAGCGAAGAAAGTAGCCCCGATCAGACCTCCGATAATAACAATGGCCAGCGGTCGCTGCGATTCGGAACCGATTCCATGACTCAGCGCCGCAGGCATCAGGCCGATAGCCGCCATTGCAGCCGTCATCAGCACGGGCCGAACCCTGGAACGCACACTGGTTTTTACAGCATCGGGCAACGCCAACCTCGCCTGCAGATTGTGTTTGATATCGGATATCATAATCACTCCATTTTGGATACAGATACCAAAAAGAGCAATGAACCCGATACCGGCAGAGATCGAAAAATTAAAGCGGGTTATGAGCAAGGCAGCAATACCACCCACAGCGGCAAAAGGTACATTCAGCAATACCAAACCTGCATCCCGTGCATTGGAAAACAGGATGAAAAGAATAATAAAGATGATGATAATGCTGACAGGAACCACCTGCACCAAACGTTGAGTAGCACGTTGCTGGTTTTCAAAATCTCCAGTCCACTTCAAAGTATATCCTTCGGGCAAATGCACTGCGGCATTCACTTTCTTCTGAGCCTCAGCAACGGCAGTTCCCATATCTCTACCCCGGACCGAGAATTTCACGGCACAGAAACGGTCATGATTATCACGGAAGATAAGTAAGGGGCCGGTGATAGTCTTTATCTCCGACAGTTCCTTAATCGGCACCATCGTACCATCCATAGCGGGCACCAGTATTTTTCCTATCTCATCTTCGTTGCATCTGAATTCCTCTTTATAACGCACCATGATATTGAACTTCTTCTCATCTTCGTAAAGCAAGGAAGCCGACTTACCTCCAATCGCCATTTCGATAATGGACTGTACATCTTCCTTAGCCACTCCATAGCGTGCGAGCTTATTCTCATCCAGTTCTATGCGCAATTCCGGCTGTCCGATATTTCGTATTACCCCCAAATCTTCGATGCCATCCACGGTTCCCAATATTTTATAAATCTCTACGGCTTTTTTCTCGGACTCATACAGATCTTTACCGAAGACTTTCACAGCTATAGAACCCTTTACACCGGAAGCCGCTTCTTCCACATTATCCGTAATCGGCTGGGAGAAGTTAAAGTCTATACCCGGGTAAATCTCCAGTTCATGCTGCATTTTGTCAATCAATTCCAGTTTGGTAAAGCCGCTTTCCCAGTCCTTTTCCGGATAAATATCTACGTGAAACTCGATATTATAAAATCCGGTGGCATCGGTTCCGTCATTGGGGCGTCCGGTCTGAGACATCACCTGTTTCACTTCAGGAAAGCTTCTCAGCTTCGCCCGCATCTTGTTTGCCAGATTGACGGACTCATCCAGAGCTATACTTTGCGGTAAAGTGGCACGGATATAGATAGAGCCTTCATTCAACTGGGGAAGAAATTCCGTTCCGAGGAAAGAAAACGCATACAGTCCCACCACTGCCACAAACGTAGCAATCGTAATCGTCACCTTGCGATAAGCATAGCAGACATCAAACAAGGCGGATGATTTCTCATTAACAAAGCGGAGGAACCTGTTATTCTTTTCGCGTACATTCTTCTTTAGCAGCATGGCCGAAAGTACGGGTACCAGGGTCAAGGTGAACACCAATGCCCCCAACAAGGCAAAACCCAGCGTAAAAGCAAGCGGTGAAAACATCTTCCCCTCTACTTTCTGGAAAGAGAAAATAGGAATCAGCGCGGTGATAATAATCAGTTTGGAAAAAAAGACCGCTTTCGCCTTATCTTTGGCAGCATTACGGATCAATCCCATCTTTGACATGACATTGAATGCCGGCATTCCCACTTCACGCGCTTTCTTGTCAAGAACTACAAAGATACCCTCGACCATCACCACCGCACCGTCTATAATAATACCGAAATCAATGGCTCCCATGGACAACAAATTGGCGGACATACCCATTATACGCAGGCAAATGAAAGCAAATAATAATGCTAATGGAATGACCACTGCCACCACCACGGTAGTCCGCCAATCCGCCATAAATATCAACACAATGAAAGTCACAAACAGGATGCCTTCTATCAGGTTGCGCGTCACTGTGCTCACAGCCAGATCTACCAGATTCTCACGATCATAGAAAGGTACGATCTGTACATCCAATGGCAGCACTTCTTTATTGATATAGGCTATTTTTTCTTTCAGGGCTTTAATCACTTCACCGGGATTCTCCCCCTTACGCATCACAACAATGCCTTGCACGACATCGTCTTCATCCATTCGGCCTACTTGTCCGAGGCGGGGTAAACAGGACTCGTGCACATCTGCCAGGTGTTTCACCAGAATAGGAGTACCTTTCACATTTTTCACAACGATATTTCCGATTTCTTCCACATCGTTAATCAGTCCGATACCCCGGACAACATAGGCTTGGGAGCTTTTTGTGATCACATCACCACCGACATTGATATTACTTTTCTCTATGGCTTCAAACAATTCCAGAGAGGAGATATCGTAATTCCTCAATTGGTTGGGATTCACACTGACCTCAAAGGTTTTCACCTCTCCACCGAAACTTACAATATCGGCCACACCGGATACGGAACGTAAATTCCGCTCGATCACCCAGTCTTGAATGGTCTTCAGTTCACGAACCGATTTCTTCTCACTTCTCAACGTATAGCGGAAGATTTCTCCCGTAGGACCATACAAAGGCTGTACTTCCGGAGTAACGCCTTCCGGCAAGTCAGCATCATTCAATAGATTATAGACCTGTTGACGGGCTGTAAAATCGTCTACATGATCTTCAAACATTACATTCACCACCGATAGTCCGAACAAGGTGGTAGAGCGTATGTCCGTCTTCTTTTGTACGGAGTTCATTGCTATTTCAATAGGGATGGTAATGAACTTCTCCATCTCTTCGGCACTCCGCCCGGGCCATTGGGTAATAATAGTTACTTTGGTGTTGGTTACATCCGGAAAGGCATCTATCGGGGTATGCTTGAAAGAGACAATTCCTGCAATAACCGCAAGTACCGTAAAAAAGAATATGAAGAACTTATTCTTCAAAGAGAAAGCTATGATGTTATCTATGAACTTATGCATATCAAATTCTTTATCTGTTAATCAGCATTCAATGCGTTATATACCAGCAATGTGTTTCTATTCAAGATACGGTCGCCCTCCTGCAAGCCGGATTGTATATAGCACCGATTCCTTAACTGTTTATACACTTCCACTTCCTTTACTTGCAGCTTGCCGTCTTCGTTTGCCGTCACTACATAATTCTTTCCATTCTCAAAGATCAGGGCATGTAAATCAATGCAGGGCATCGTATCATCCGTTGATTCGCATTGTACATATACATTGGTAAACATGCCGGGTTTCAACAGATAATCCGCATTACGAAGTTTAATTCTCACACTCATGGTTTTACTTTCTTCATCGAGGATGTGGTAAACCTTATCAATAACCCCTGTAAACTCTCTGCCGGGATAGGCCAATGCCGTGATACGGACAGGAGCACCTTCTTTCACTTTACGGATATCACTCTCATATACATCGCCCATAATCCAGACATTATCCAGACCGGATACCGTGAATAGTTCTTCACCCTGGTCGGAGCGTATCTGCATATCTTTATTCACATGCTTCTCCGCCACAAAACCCGTTATCGGTGATTTAATCTCATATCTGGATTCATCGGACAGATTATAGATAGAATAGACTTCCTTCAGGCGTCTTTCCTCCGTCACGGCACTCACCAATTCCTGACGGGCCTGCAATGTGTCGCGGGCCGAAGCCATGCCGGCATTGTACATATCTTGCGCAACATCCCAGTTACGGCGGGTTACGGCCACTTGTTGTTCCGCATCCTTCAGCTGTTTCTCATATTCCGCCACTTCACCACTCTTGACCACAGCAAGCACTTCCCCTTTATGTACGTAGTCTCCCACCTCGGCATTCACAGCAATCACCCGTCCACCGAACATTGGAAAAACCTGTACCACTTGCTCCTGATTAAACGTCACACGACCGTTCAGTGTCAACTCGTCGATTAAGATACGTGTATGTACGGTATCTATGCTGACAACTTGCATCAAACTATCTGTCAGACACATCTCCGGAGACACTGAAGTTTCATTATTATCTTTTGTCGAGCAACTGCTCAAGAATAGTACTGCACCTATAAAAACCTGTAAAATCCTGTTCATATCCATTGCTTAGTAATTAAATATATTTCGTCCTACTACCGTATTCAAGTTCTCCATGGCCAGAAAAACATCTTTCCGGGTCTCATACAATTGCAAACTCGTTTCCTTATAACTCTCGTAATAATCGACAAATTCCAGCATACTGATATTACGCTTACGGAAATTCTCGTTCACCCCTTCAATCAGCCGGTTGAAGTTCTTTTCCAAGTCATCGTCTGCTGATTTATAAAGTTCCATAGCCTTTTCCAGACGGGAATACGCCACATACAGTTCCGAGTTTGCCCTGTTCTCTGTGTATTCTTTCTCTTTCAGGCTCTTTTCTATCTCCAGTTTGGCTGACTTGATATTACCCTGATTCCGATTGAAAATAGGAACGGAGAAGCTAAGACCTACTGCAAAATAATTGTTGATGAAGTTTCCTGCACGGTCGTAAATACCCTGAATGGCAAACTCCGGAGCGGCCAATGAACGCTGTAACTTCAAATTCGCCTTGGAAGCCTCAAGCATGGAGAAGGCCAACCGTTGGTCGGGGCG
>OHMH01000633.1_pt1 | contig 17170 bp, 10 predicted proteins | sample 1569311 | NCBI WGS metagenome assembly OHMH01 (sample SAMEA3879503, study PRJEB24766) | human gut metagenome | biome: human-associated habitat; feature: feces | place: USA | collected 1985/1987
GGAACAGAAAGAGTATGCAGAAGTGTTCGACTACTCTAAGATTACTGAAAAGAGCGGTGTCATCACAGACTATTGGACGAACAATCTTTTGGATTTGATTTTGCGAAAAGACAACCTTAACAACGCCTATAAGCAAGTCAAGAAAAACAAAGGGAAAGGTGGAATCGATGGTATGCAGGTGGATGAACTTCTGCCCTTCCTTAGAGAAAACCAAGATACCTTAATCCGAAAGATAAGGGAGGGGAAATATAAACCCAACCCGGTTCGCAGGGTAGAAATACCCAAGGAAACAAAAGGCGAGTTTCGAAAGTTAGGAGTTCCCACTGTTGTCGACAGAGTTATCCAACAGGCAATTGCACAGGAACTATCGCCAGTTTATGAGGAACAATTCTCAGAAAACAGTTTTGGTTTCAGACCAAAGCGAGGAGCACACGATGCCCTCAGACAATGCCAAAAGAACGCTAATAATGGCTATGTATATGTGGTAGATATGGATTTGGAAAAGTTTTTCGACACGGTATGCCAGAGTAAGTTGATAGAAGTATTGTCAAGAACCATCAAAGATGGCAGAGTGATATCCTTAATACACAAATATCTGAATGCAGGAGTAATCGCAAATGGAATGTTTGAGCGTACAGAGGTCGGTATGCCACAAGGTGGTCCGCTTAGTCCGTTGCTTAGTAATGTAATGCTAAATGAGTTGGACAAGGAACTGGAGCGCAGAGGACATAGATTTGTTCGATACGCAGACGACTGTATGATTTTCAGTAAGAGCAGGAAAAGTGCGGAAAGAACCTTAAAGAACATCATCCCATTTATCGAAGGAAAACTTTTCCTGAAAGTAAATAGGAAGAAAACAGAGGTGGCTCACATCAGCAAAGTCAAATACCTTGGCTATACCTTTTATAGATACAGAGGTAAATGTAGATTTAGAGTACACCCAAAGTCGGTAGCGAAGATGAAGAATAAAATCAGAGAACTTACTGACAGAAACAAAGGCATTAGCAATAAAGTACGAGAAAAGAGGTATCAAGAGTATGTGCGGGGATGGGTGGAATATTTCGAACTTGCAGATATGAAAGAACTTCTCAAGAAAACGGATAAATGGGCAAGGCGCAGAATCCGAGCGGTCTATTGGAAACAGTGGAAGAAAATCAAAACGAAATATCGAATGCTAAAAGCACTAGGTTTAGAGGATTGGAAAGCCAAGGAACTAGCCAATAGTAGAAAAGGTTATTGGAGAATGGCGAAAGTCTTGAACCAAATCTTTTCTAAGAAAATAATAGCCAAACTGGGATACACATCCATGCTCGACTATTATCTAGTAATTTGTGAAAACTAAAGAACCGCCGTATACGGAACCGTACGTACGGTGGTGTGGGAGGACGGTAAATAAAATAATTATTTACCTCCTACCCGATTAATATGCATTTTTATTGATAAATCCGGTCACTACCGTGAGCAGTAGGATTTTGATGTCCAGCATCAATGTCCAGTTTTCGATATAGTACAGATCGCAGTCGATGCGCATGCGGATCGAAGTGTCACCACGATAGCCATTGACCTGTGCCCAGCCGGTGATACCCGGGCGGACCTGATGCTTGATCATATAGCGTGGAATTTCTTCTTTAAACTTCTCTACGAAAAATGGCCGTTCCGGTCTTGGACCGACAAGACTCATATCTCCTTTTAATACATTAAAAAACTGTGGAAGCTCGTCCAAACTGGTTTTACGGATAAATTTGCCAACCGGTGTAACACGCGGATCGTTTGGGGTTGTCCAGGCTTTCTGTTCTTCCGTAGCCTTTTGTACTGCCATCGAACGGAACTTGTACATTAAAAATGGTTTTCCGCCAAGTCCGATTCGTTCCTGCTTAAAGATCAGAGGTCCTTCGGAAGTTGCCTTTACCAAAATGGCGACAACGAGCATCGGAATGGAGAACAAGATGATCAAACAGATCGATCCGATGATGTCTACGGTACGTTTGATAAATTTATTAAAGGAGTTGGTAAGCGGTACATTTCTCACGTGAATGACCGGCAGACCGTCAAGATCTTCCGTGTAAGGACGTGTCGGAATGATATTATTGTAATCCGGGATAAATTTTGTATGAACACCGGATTTTTCCGTAATTGCCACGATTCCTTCGAGCCGTTTGTACTGATCAATGCCAAGAGTGATCGCAATTTCATCAAAAGAGTTGGAAGCAAGTACTTCTTCGAGATCGTCAATATCGCCGATAACGTGCACATCGCGGTAAGATTTACCGTTTTTCTTCTGGTCATCCAAAATGCCGTGTACGACATATCCCCATTCGGGATGTGCAAAGATACGGTCGATATAGCCCTCTGCCGAACGGCCGTAACCGACGAGAAGGACATGCTTTAAATTGTGCCCACGCTTGCGGAAACGGCGTAAGATGGTCGTGATCAGCAGGCGGAAGATCAATTCCAATATAAAATTTGTAATTACAAAAATTACAATAAACAGACGAGCATAGTTTCCACTTTTAATAAAGTAGAGACCGGCGGTACAATACAAAATGCCGACGACATTTGCCTTGAAAATATTGTAAGCCTGTGATTTACGGCTTGTAACACGTTTTGGGTCATACAGATGAAAAGCATAGTAGGACACAAGGTAACATGGAATCAGCAGGAAAAGCATCTGCATATATTCTTCCAGTGTTCCGTAAAGTCCGATCGGTTCCTCAATAATCTGCCATTGAATCAGGATACTCTGCTCTTCGTCAAAACGTAATTTATAAGCAAGTATAAATGAAAATACTAAAATCAGCACATCTATGATAAATCGTATAATATTAAGTAATTTTTGGTTTCCTTTGATCAAAATCTGTCATCCTTTCAAATTAGGGATTGGTATGATATCGTCATTGGCGGTGCAATGATATCTACGAATTGCTCCGTTGCTGTCGCAACTCACGCAATTCTACAAACATTATTATAAAGTATTTTTTCCATTTTCACAATATAAAAATAAGATATTCACAAACTAAACACATTTGATGGGTATAATGCAACATATACAATGAAAAGTAGTATAGAAGATGAATAAACGGGAAAGGAAGATTCGATATGAATGAAGAAAACAACAATCCTTGGGAAAATACGAACAATAACGGCATGACGGACAACACGATTTATGTACAGCCGTCACAGACAGATGATGCGGCAGGCGCACAGAATACTGCCGGAACAGATGCAGGACCGCAGCCGATGCCAAGTTCTGACAATATGTATCGTTTTCAAAATACGAATCCGGGCGGCGGGCAGGAGCCACCGAGACCACCAAAGCAGAAGAAAAAAGGTGGTATGAAGAAAACGTTACTATCCGCAGTCGTATTTGGTGTCGTTGCAGCATTTTGTTTCTTTGCTATCGTGAAGATCTGTGGATTGCAGGTTGGAACAAAGAAATCAAATTCCGGTGAGATCGGAACAGTAAATACGGATTCCGGAAATACGGAATTGACTGCCATATCAGGTGGAGCAATTTCAGGTGTATCTGATGTGTCAGGCATTGTGGAAAAGGTAATGCCATCCATCGTGTCCATTACAGAGACGAGTATGCAGAAATCCATTTTTGGCGAATACCCATCCGAAGGTGCAGGCTCCGGATTTATCGTGAAACAGGATGACAAAGAACTGCTAATCGTCACAAATAATCACGTCGTTTCCGGTGCAGAGAGCATTACTGTCAAGTTTATTGATGACACGACGGCGAAAGCAACGGTAAAAGGAACGGATTCTACTGCAGACTTGGCAGTAATTACCGTGAAACTCAGCGACTTAAAAGAAGAAACAAAGGGCAAGATAAAGATTGCAGCATTGGGACATTCTGACGATGTAAAAGTCGGCCAGATGGCGATCGCGATCGGAAATGCTCTTGGATACGGTCAGTCCGTAACCGTTGGTTATATCAGTGCGAAAGACAGAGAAGTTGAAGTTGGCGATGAAAATGGAAGCGGATCCAATAAAATGGTACTTCTTCAGACGGATGCTGCTATCAACCCCGGTAACAGCGGTGGAGCATTGCTCGATGTAAACGGCAACGTCATTGGTATTAACTCCGTGAAATATGCAGATACCAAAGTGGAAGGAATTGGATATGCGATTCCGATGAGTGACGCAATTCCGATTATTAATGAATTGATGAAACGACAAGTGCTCAGCGACAGTGAGAAAGGTTACCTTGGAATTACCGGTAAGACAATCAGCGATTCTGTCAGCGAAGCTTATGGCATCCCGGTTGGCGTGTATGTTTCTGAAGTGTCCGACAGTGGCGCAGCAAAAGCAGCCGGCATCAAGAAAGGCGATGTCATCACAAAGATCAACGATGCCAAAGTATCTACGATCGAGCAGGTACAGAATAAGGTAAACAATACAAAAGCAGGTACCGAGATTACGGTAACAATATCCAGAAGCCAGGATGGCGAGTACAAAGAGCAGAATCTCAAAGTTACTTTGAAAGGCTCGGAAACACTTAACGAACTGGACAATGGATCACAGGATTCGGGAAATTCAAGTGGATCCAATGGAAGTTCTGACGGAAGCTCCGACGGAAACAGCAGTAATCCATATGGAAATGACTCTTACGATGATTCCTACGGAAGTCAGATCATGCCTTGGTAAAACTTCTTTACGAATCAGAAAAAATAAGTTATAATTTAAGGAACTGTTATTCGCGGCAGAGATGCCATAGAATAATGGTTCCTTTTGGACATATTATAATGAGAAAAACTAGTATAGAAATGGAGAGAATAGTGAGCGAAGAAATCAAAAATCAAAATGAAGATATAATTGAAAATAATGAAAATAATGAAAATAAAGGGGAAACATTCTGCTATTTGTGCCACCGGCCGTCGAGCCTGGTAAACAATATGATTCATCTTCCGAACAATATATCAATCTGTTCCGATTGCCTGCAAAAGTCGTTTGATATGTTTAACAATGGTTCGATGGGAGCCGGAACAATTCCTCCGATGAATGGAATGCCGGGAATTGAGTTTATCAATCTGACTAATCCGTTTGGCGGTATGCCGGAAGAAATGCAGGAACGCCACCGGGTAAAGACAAAAAAGAAAACTCATGAGGAAGTGCCGGCACTTGACATCCAAAAATTACCAGCCCCTCACATTATCAAAGGAAGACTGGATGAATATGTGATGGGACAGGATCAGGCGAAAAAAGTCATCTCTGTAGGTGTATATAACCACTATAAGAGAATCGCGGCGATGGAAGAGCAGGAAAAAGCCAAAGAAACCGGCGATACCAATCAGATGGACTGGGATGTTGAGATAGAAAAGTCCAACATGCTGATGCTAGGACCGACAGGAAGCGGTAAAACGTTTTTGGTACAGACCCTCGCACGTATTTTACAGGTGCCGCTTGCGATCACCGATGCGACAGCGCTTACCGAAGCCGGTTATATCGGCGATGATGTGGAAAGTGTCATTTCCAAACTGCTTGCAAATGCAGACAATGATGTGGAACGCGCCGAGCGTGGTATCGTTTACATCGATGAGATCGATAAGCTTGCAAAAAAGGAAAATGCCAATCAGCGTGACGTCAGCGGAGAATCGGTACAGCAGGCTCTTTTAAAACTTCTTGAGGGGGCAGATATCGAAGTTCCGGTAGGTGCTACCAGCAAAAATGCGATGGTTCCGATGACGACCGTCAATACCCGCCATATTTTGTTTATTTGTGGTGGAGCATTTCCGGGATTGGAAAATGTGATCAAGCGCCGCTTGACAAAACATGGTCATATCGGATTTGAGTCACAGTTAAAAGATGATCTTGACAAAGATGAGAATATTCTTTCCAAGGTTGAGACAGAAGATATCCGCAGTTATGGATTGATTCCGGAATTTATCGGACGTCTTCCGATCGTATTTGCTTTGCAGCAGATGGATGAGAAACTTTTGGTTAAGGTTCTGAAAGAACCGAAGAATGCAATCGTCAAACAGTACAAAAAATTATTTGCCATGGACGGAGTGAAACTGGATTTTGATGAAGGTGCACTTCTTGAGATTGCCCACCGGGCTGTGGAGAAAAAGACGGGGGCGCGAGCACTGCGTTCGATATTGGAAGAGACGATGTTAGACATCATGTACCAGATTCCGAAAGATGACATGATCGGACACGTTACCATTACCCAAGATTATGTGAAGGGTGTCGGCGGACCGCGTATCGAAGTCCGCGATTAAAAATCTGTATTTAATAAAGGAACTCCAAGATAAACGGTCGTTTCATCGGAGATTTCGTCATAGGTTATGGCGAGATTTAAGTTGATTTTCTGACCGTTTATTTTTTTGCAAAAAGCGATTCCGGAAGTGTAGCCGTAGGCGACGTAATAATCGGAAGTCTGACGAGTATCTTTGAGTACCCCGCCCCAGACGTGGAAAAGCCGGGAGGCAAGCTGCTCTTTCTGAGAGGAAGTCATTTCACCGGATAAATGTCCCTTTATCTGCCCACCTTTTTGTGACAAATTCTGGAAAGAATCAACATCGCTTTCTAAGATTAGCTGATTGCGCGCAAAGGCCTGTGTGGCGTCATTATGTGAAAGATAAAAGCGGGTCATTGCAAACTGCGCAAAGGCTACGATCCAGCATAAACACATACAGAATATGGCAAGTTTTAATTTTCGTCTCATAGGAGTTCCTCTTTTCTATAATGGTAACTATTCAGGATTTCCCTCCCACGTGTTCGCATTGCCCTGAACAGTTACGTGTTATTTATGTATAGCATTGACATTTCAGGGAAATTTATACACATAGAAAGTTTTGCTGAATCTTAACTAAATGGATATTGACGAAAAATTTTCGAATTGTTATGATAAAGAATGGTAGAAGGCAGAGGGAGAAAGGAGATTATTGATGCGAAAAACAAAGATTATATGTACGATGGGTCCGGCGACGGATTCCGATGAAGTTTTGGAAAAATTGATGCAGGGAGGCATGAATGTCGCTCGTTTCAATTTTTCACACGGCAGCCACGAGGAGCAAAAAGAGCGAATGGACCGCCTCAAAGCAATGCGGGAAAAATGCGGGAAGCCGGTGGCGATGCTTTTGGATACAAAAGGACCGGAAATTCGCACAGGGATATTTGAAGAGGGAAAAGTGACATTGGAGCCCGGGCAGCAGTTTGTGTTGACAGGACGCGAAATCCGCGGAAATGCTTCGATGGCGTCTATTACGTATCCGCAGTTATATCAGGATGAGAAGCCGGGAAACCGGATTTTGATCGATGATGGACTCATTGAACTTATTGTGAAGGAAATCCGGGGCGAGGACATCATTTGTACTGTTGTAAATGGTGGCGTGATTTCAAACCACAAGGGTGTCAATGTTCCGGGTGTGCACATTCATCTGCCTTATATGAGCGAAAAAGACAAAGAGGATATTTTGTTTGGAATCCGTCAGGACATTGATTTTGTGGCAGCTTCTTTTACGAGAACCGCTGAGGATGTCATGCAGATCCGTAAACTTTTGGACGAAAATGGGGGAAAAGATATCAATATCATCGCAAAGATTGAAAATGCGGAAGGTGTGGATAAGATCGATGAGATCATCCGCGTATCGGATGGAATTATGATCGCACGAGGCGATATGGGAGTTGAGGTGCCGGATGAGGAAGTGCCGGTTATACAGAAAATGATCATCCGCAAAGTGTACGAAGCCGGAAAACAGGTAATTACGGCGACACAGATGCTCGATTCCATGATGAAAAATCCTCGACCGACCAGAGCAGAGACAGCAGACGTCGCCAATGCCATCTACGATGGAACAAGTGCCATCATGCTTTCGGGAGAGACGGCTGCAGGGAAATATCCGGTGGAAGCCTTAAAAACAATGGTGCGTATCGCTGAGAGAACCGAGGCTGACGTCGACTACTGCAAGCGGTTTTTTAACCATGAGCGGAAAGCCAATCCGGATATTACGGATGCCATCTGCCATGCAACCTGCACGACGGCGCACGATCTGAATGCCCGCGTCATTATTACGGTAACCAAATCCGGAAGATCGGCCCGCATGATCTCACGTTACCGTCCGGGCTGCGATATCGTGGGCTGTGCCATGTCGAAAAAAGTGACAAGGCAGCTTAATATGTCATGGGGCGTTATGCCTATTTTATTGGAAGAAAAGCAGGAAGTTTTTGAACTTTTTGATTATGCAACAGAAGAATGTCTCAAACAGGGATTCTTATGCAAAGGCGATGTTGCGGTATATACGTCGGGGGTTCCGGTTGGAATTTCCGGTACAACAAACATGATAAAAGTGCAGAGAGCATAACAAAGGTTGACAATGTCGAAAAATGTGTGGTATGATATATGCGTGAAACTTTCAGGGTCATATCCTGGACCCACTACAACCAGGTTAAATATGAAAGAAAAGAGGTCAGAGTAAAATGGCAAACATCGATTTGAGCAAGTATGGTATCACAGGTGCAACTGAGATTGTGTACAATCCTTCTTATGAAGATCTGTATAAGGAAGAGACCAATCCGGCGTTGGAAGGTTATGAAAAAGGCCAGGAAAGTGAACTTGGCGCAGTGAACGTTATGACAGGTATTTATACCGGACGTTCCCCTAAAGACAAGTACATTGTAATGGATGAGAATTCAAAAGACACAGTATGGTGGACTTCTGACGAGTACAAAAATGATAACCATCCTGCATCACAGGAAGCTTGGAAAGCAGTGAAAGAGCTTGCAGTAAAAGAATTGTCAAATAAGAGACTTTTCGTAGTAGATGCATTCTGCGGAGCAAACCATGACACACGCATGGCTGTTCGTTTTATCGTAGAAGTGGCTTGGCAGGCACATTTCATCAAAAATATGTTTATTCAGCCAACAGCAGAAGAGTTGGAAAACTTTGAGCCAAACTTTATCGTATACAATGCATCCAAAGCAAAGGTTGAAAATTACAAAGAACTCGGATTGAATTCTGAGACAGCTGTAATGTTCAATATCACAAGCCGCGAGCAGGTTATCGTAAATACATGGTACGGCGGAGAAATGAAGAAAGGTATGTTCTCTATGATGAACTACTATCTTCCATTGCAAGGTATCGCTTCCATGCACTGCTCCGCAAACACAGATAAGGACGGAAAGAACACGGCAATCTTCTTTGGACTTTCCGGAACAGGTAAGACAACATTGTCTACAGATCCAAAACGTCTTCTTATCGGTGATGACGAGCATGGCTGGGATGACAATGGTGTATTCAACTTCGAAGGCGGCTGCTACGCAAAAGTTATCGACTTGGACAAAGAGTCTGAGCCGGACATCTACAATGCGATCCGCAGAGACGCTCTTCTTGAGAACGTAACACTTGACAAAGACGGAAAGATTGATTTCGCAGATAAGAGCGTAACAGAGAATACTCGTGTATCTTATCCAATCGATCACATTGAAAATATCGTTCGCCCAATTTCTTCTGCACCAGCAGCGAAGAACGTAATCTTCCTGTCAGCAGATGCATTCGGCGTACTTCCACCGGTATCGATCCTTACACCGGAGCAGACAAAATACTACTTCTTGTCAGGATTTACAGCAAAACTTGCTGGTACAGAGCGTGGAATCACAGAGCCAACTCCTACATTCTCCGCTTGTTTCGGACAGGCATTCCTCGAGTTGCATCCTACAAAATATGCAGAAGAGCTCGTTAAGAAAATGGAGAAGAGCGGAGCAAAAGCTTATCTCGTAAATACAGGATGGAACGGAACAGGAAAACGTATCTCCATCAAAGATACACGTGGTATCATCGATGCAATCCTCAGCGGAGACATCGCGAAAGCACCTACAAAGACAATTCCTCACTTCAACTTCGAAGTACCTACTGAATTGCCGGGTGTAGATCCAGCAATCCTTGATCCTCGCGATACTTACGCAGATGCTTCCGAATGGGAGACAAAAGCTTTGGATCTTGCAGACAGATTCATCAAGAACTTCGCAAAATACGAAGGAAATGCAGAAGGTAAAGCATTGGTACCTGCAGGACCACAGAAATAAGTTGTATAAACAACGAGACACGCAACAATAAAAAGATCACCCATACCGTGCGTGTAAACAACGAGACACGCAACAATAAAAAGATCACCCATATCGTGCTTGCACGAAATATGGGTGATCTTTTTATTGTTATGTGACGACTGTCACGATGATGAGCTCCGCTAGGAGCGAAGAATGGGCAGGTATAAGTTTATAGTTATAAATTTATAACACAAAAGTTATGAAAAAAGTATAAAATCCATATTGCATTTTGGTAAAATATCATATAAAATTTGTAATAACAATAAAACCATATTTGGAAGATAGAAAGGGAGAGAAAAATGCAAAAGATTATGAAACGTATAATGGCAGTTGTATTGCTGGTGTCGATGGCAGTGGCGTCGATAGGAATTGTGCCGCGGAAAGTAGAAGCGTCAACAACCTACCAGTACTTAGCAAATTTGAGGAATTTGCTAAGTGACTATCAGTATGTGGTGAAGGAAAACCTTGAGGTAAAAACACATACTATGGGAGGCGTGGCTGTAGGTGGAAATTGTAAAATGGCTGATTTTGCAGATGCTATGGTGAGCCCGAGTTATGCGGGAAATCTAGTGAAAGTGGGAAATGTAAAGGACACACCTTCGGCAGGAGTTCCGGAGGGGTACCACACCAAAAAATTCTACTATACCTGCAAAGAGGACAATGCTTTTGAAAATTATCAGGCCTCAAAATTTGAACAAAATACATATTTGGATATGGTGTCGGCTTTTCACACCATTCAGTCTGAATCGACAGCTCTTGTATCTGGGGCAGAAAAAGCAGTGGTAACCGGAAATAAGATTATAATTGATTTTTCAAAAGCAAAAAAATATGAAGTGCCGGCAAATCTGATCTCGAGTGACCGAAGTGTGACATTGGACATTGTAGGGCTGGCATCTCCGGACGATCTGCGTGATGAGGAATACAGCATTTCTATTACCGGATTAAAGAATACAATAGTATTTGTTGATTTTGGTGTAACCAGCAAGCCGGCGGCTGCAGATAAAATTTTGCCGGTTACTTGGAATGGTCAGCCGATGAGCAATAAATTGAAAAAAATATCATCGGATAATTATGCCGGGGCTCAGTTTGTAAACTCCGGTATGAAATTGATCTGGAATTTCCCGGATGCAACAAAAATGATGACAGAATACATTTCGGGGCATTTTGTGGCACCGCAGGCGGATCTTACAATCAGTGGCGGAAATTTTGAGGGAGGTGTAATTGCGAAAAGTGTGACCTCTGGTGCGGAGGGACATTTTTACCCATATTTTAAAGTGGAAACATCTCGTGATACTGTACCTGGGGCGAAACCGGCATTGAAGATTATTGAGACAGCATTGGTAAAAGTGCTGGTCGAAGTAGGAGATGACGAGGAAATTAAATTTATTAAGGATAAAGGCGGTAATGATGTTGTTATCAATTCGGATAATGCAGATTACCAGTGGCAGGTATTTGACAAAAAAATGGGTACATGGAATGACATCCCGGGAGCAAATGGGGCAGTTTTAAATCCTGACAAGAGCTTGGAAGGAAAACAGATACAATGTACCGTGACGGGGAAAAATGACTATACCGGACAGGCGGTTGCAGAAGGCGTTGTGCGAGCTCTTCCGCCGGTGGAAAAACAGACGAGTGAGACGAGTATAACCATTGAAGCAGAGGATGGCTTTGAATATGAAATCCGAGATAAGAGTGGCAATATTGTAATATCATGGGTGACGGATGGATGTGCGAAAGATGGAGATGGCGTGACAGGAAGTATTACATTTAACGGTTTAAAATCAGATACTTCTTATGATGTGGTAAAACGCGCTGCAGATTTGGCTGTCACAGAAAGCCGTATTACGGAAATGCGTACAAAAAGTACCAATCCTTCGCCAAGTTTGGTTCCAAATCCGGGCAGCACACCGAAGGCGACATCAAGTGCAGCGCCAAGTGTGACTACAGGTGGTACCAGCGGTACGCAAACGACAGGACAAAAGCCGGGAGAGACGCCAAAGACAACATTGCCGCCGGAAGATCAGACGATTGGAAAAGGCACCGTGGAATTGAAAATTCCAACGATTGTTATGAAGAAAATTATGGCGCCGAAGATGAAATTCCGCATCAAGCTTTTGAATCAAAAAGGAGCAAAGGTAAGATGCAGCTCCAGTAATAAAAAGATAGCGACGATTGACAAGAACGGACTGGTCAAGACAAAGAAAAAACTGGGAAAAGCCAAGTTAGTTATCAATGTGACAAAAGGAAAGAAAAAAATCCAGTATATCGTTAATCTTGTAGTCCGCACAACGATTAAGAAAAACTACAGTTTATATAAGTATAAAACAAGTTACAAATATCCAAGCGTAAGCTTATACAAACTGCTTCCAAAAGGGAAGACATATAAGATTCAGCTTCTGCATCTCAATAAGACCGCAAAAGTAACTTATAAGTCCAGTAAACCGTCTATCGCTAAGGTTGACAAAAAAGGAAAAGTGACACCGGTGAAAAACGGACGTGCCGATATTACAGTAACGATTGTGCAAAATGGAATTACGTACAAATATTTTGTTGTAGTCCGATCGACGGAAAAGGGCGTGGAGTCCAATACCTCGTATTTGAAAGTGATTCGATAAAATTGCAATTTTTCTAACTGAAAAACTCTTGACAAATCAAGGCCACACGAGCTATAATAATCTAGCATGCGTTCGTGTGGTCTTTTTGTGTACAAAAAAACGGCACTGACGGCATGACAATTCTACATTTACTTTATAAAAGTGTGGATTCAAAAAACTACAGGAGGTGAAAATTAATGCCAACTTTTAACCAATTAGTAAAGCAGGGTAGAAAATCGGTTGCTAAGAAATCAAATTCTCCAGCACTTCAGTACACTTACAACTCACTGAAGAAGAAATCTACAGAGAGTGCTTCTCCACAGAAACGTGGTGTTTGTACTGTTGTTCGTACTGCTACACCTAAGAAGCCTAACTCAGCACTTCGTAAGATTGCCAGAGTTCGTCTTTCCAATGGTATCGAGGTAACAAGTTATATTCCTGGTGAAGGCCATAACCTTCAGGAGCATAGCGTTGTTATGATTCGTGGAGGAAGAGTAAAAGACCTTCCAGGTACACGTTATCATATCATCCGTGGAACACTTGATACTGCAGGTGTTGCTAACAGAAAGCAGGCTCGTTCCAAATATGGTGCGAAGAGACCGAAAGCAGGCAAATAATTCGTATTTGTCATTACTAAAATTAAAAGTACCGGATTAATTTTTGCATCATATTTTATAGATTTTATATTTATTAAAGGAAGAAGCAAGACTTAAACTGGTGCGGACACAGAAGTGAGTACCTGTGAATTAATAATATTATTAAGGAGGGAAGTAACGTGCCACGTAAAGGACATATTCCAAAAAGAGACGTGCTGGCAGATCCAGTTTACAAAAACAAAGTCGTTACTAAGCTGATCAACAACATTATGTTGGACGGTAAAAAAGGTGTAGCTCAGAAAATCGTTTACGGCGCTTTTGATGAAATCGCTGAGAAGACAGGAAAAGACGCTATCGAAGTATTCGAGGAAGCTATGAACAACGTTATGCCTGAACTCGAAGTAAAGGCTAGACGTATCGGTGGTTCCACTTATCAGGTCCCAATCGAAGTAAAACCAGATCGTAGACAGGCTTTGGCTCTTCGTTGGCTGACTCTTTATTCACGTAACCGTGGAGAGAAGACAATGAAAGAAAGACTTGCCAGTGAAATCATGGATGCAGCAAACAATACTGGTTCATCCGTGAAGAAGAAAGAAGATATGCACAAGATGGCTGAGGCAAATAAAGCATTTGCACACTATCGTTGGTAATCGCATGCAGACCGGACACAAAGTGTACGGTGCTGAATGGCGGATGCCTTGCGCATGAGACGAGAATAAATTAGGAGGAAAAGAACTTGGCTGGAAGAGAATATCCATTAGAGCGTACCAGAAATATTGGTATCATGGCTCATATCGATGCTGGTAAAACAACATTGACAGAGCGTATCCTTTATTATACTGGTGTAAACTATAAAATTGGTGAGACTCATGATGGTGCTTCTACCATGGACTGGATGGAGCAGGAGCAGGAAAGAGGTATTACAATTACTTCTGCTGCTACAACCTGCCACTGGACTTTGGAAGATCACCACAAACCAAAAGCTGGTGCTTTGGAGCATCGTATCAATATCATCGATACTCCGGGACACGTTGACTTCACTGTAGAAGTTGAGCGTTCCCTGCGTGTATTGGATGGTGCTGTCGGTGTATTCGACGCAAAAGCCGGTGTAGAGCCTCAGTCAGAAAATGTATGGCGTCAGGCTGACACATACAATGTACCTCGTATGGCATTCATCAATAAGATGGATAAAATGGGTGCAGATTTCTTTTATTCGGTTCAGACGATCATTGACCGTTTGGGCAAAAATGCAATTCCTGTACAGATTCCAATCGGTAAGGAAGATGACTTTATCGGTTTGATCGATCTGTTTGAGATGGAAGCATACTATTACAAAGATGATAAGGGTGAAGATATCGAAATCACAGAGATTCCTGATGACTTGAAAGATCTTGCTCAGGAATGGCATGACAACCTTGTAGAAAAAGTCTGCGAGTTGGATGATGATTTGATGGAAATGTACATTGAGGGAGAAGAGCCTACAATCGATGCGATGAAGGCTGCTCTTCGTAAAGGTACGATCGCTAGTGAAGCAGTTCCTGTATTCTGTGGTTCTGCATATAAAAACAAAGGTGTTCAGAAGATGTTGGATGGTGTTATCGAATACATGCCAGCGCCAACAGATATCCCTGACATCACAGGAGTTGACGAAGATGGTAACGAAGTGACTCGTAAATCTTCTGATGACGAGCCATTCGCCGCTCTGGCATTTAAGATCATGTCAGACCCATTCGTTGGAAAACTCGCATTCTTCCGTGTGTATTCCGGTACAATGAACTCCGGTTCTTACGTACTGAATGCTACAAAAGGAAAGAAAGAGCGTGTAGGACGTATCGTACAGATGCACGCGAACAAACGTAACGAAATCGATAAGGTTTACTCCGGAGATATCGCCGCAGCTGTTGGTTTCAAAGTAACTACAACGGGTGATACAATCTGTGATGAGCAGCATCCGGTAATCCTTGAGTCCATGGAATTCCCTGAACCGGTTATCGAGCTCGCTATCGAGCCTAAGACAAAGAATGACCAGGGTAAAATGGGTGAAGCTCTTGCAAAACTTGCAGAAGAAGATCCTACATTCCGTGCTCATACAGATCAGGAAACTGGTCAGACAATTATCGCAGGTATGGGTGAACTTCACCTCGATGTCATCGTAGACCGTCTGCTTCGTGAATTCAAAGTAGAGGCAAATGTAGGTGCCCCTCAGGTTGCTTACAAAGAGACATTTACAACACCTGTTGATATTGACAGTAAATATGCAAAACAGTCTGGTGGACGTGGACAGTACGGACACTGTAAAGTTAAATTCGAGCCTATGGATCCAAACGGCGAAGAGACATTTATCTTCGAGTCTACTGTAGTCGGTGGTGCAATTCCTAAGGAATACATCCCAGCAGTTGGAGAAGGTATCGAAGAAGCAGCACAGGCTGGTATTCTTGGCGGCTTCCCTGTACTTGGTGTAAAAGCTACGGTATGGGATGGTTCTTACCATGAAGTCGATTCCAGTGAAATGGCATTCCATATCGCTGGTTCCATGGCATTCAAAGATGCTATGAAGAAAGGTAACGCAGTACTTCTTGAGCCTATCATGAAAGTCGAAGTAACAATGCCTGAGGAATACATGGGCGATGTTATCGGAAGCTTGAATGCAAAACGTGGACAGATCGAAGGAATGGAAGACATCGGTGGAGGAAAACTCGTAAGAGCTTATGTACCTCTTGCTGAAATGTTCGGATATTCTACAGAGCTTCGTTCCGCTACTCAGGGTCGTGGAAACTACTCCATGTTCTTCGAGAAATATGCACAGGCTCCAAAGAATGTTCAGGATAAAGTTCTCGCACAGAGAAATGACTAATAAATTTGTCGATATATTTTAACGATTGGGTGTTGCTTTTTTGAGAGAAATCCCCTATAATGTATGTATATTGGCACGTAAAGCAAAATTTCTAAAACAAAAATAAAAAAATGTTAGGAGGACGTTTAGAAATGGCTAAGGAAAAATATGTAAGAACGAAACCACATTGTAACATTGGTACAATTGGACACGTAGATCACGGTAAAACAACATTGACAGCTGCTATTACAAAAGTATTGGCTGCAAGAGTTGCAGGTAATGAGGCAACTGACTTTGAAAATATCGATAAAGCTCCAGAAGAAAGAGAGCGTGGTATCACAATCTCTACTGCACACGTTGAGTATGAGACAGAGAAGAGACATTACGCACACGTTGACTGCCCAGGACATGCTGACTACGTTAAGAACATGATCACCGGTGCTGCTCAGATGGATGGTGCTATCCTCGTAGTAGCTGCTACAGACGGTGTTATGGCTCAGACAAAAGAGCATATCCTTCTTTCCCGTCAGGTAGGTGTTCCTTACATCATCGTATTCATGAACAAATGTGACATGGTTGATGACGAAGAACTCCTTGAACTCGTAGAGATGGAAATCACTGAGATCCTTGAAGAGTATGACTTCACAGACTGCCCAATCATCAAAGGTTCTGCATTGAAAGCTTTGGAAGATCCAAACGGCGAGTGGGGCGACAAGATCATGGAACTCATGGATACTGTAGATTCTTATATCCCAGATCCAGAGCGTGACACAGATAAGCCTTTCGTAATGCCTATCGAGGACGTATTCTCTATCACAGGACGTGGTACTGTTGCTACAGGACGTGTAGAGGCTGGTACACTTCACTTGAACGACGAAGTTGAAATCGTTGGTATCAAAGAAGAAACTCAGAAATCCGTTGTAACCGGTATCGAGATGTTCCACAAAGAGTTGGATGAAGCTCAGGCTGGTGACAACGCTGGTGTACTTCTTCGTGGTATCCAGAAAACAGACATCGAAAGAGGACAGGTTCTTTGTCAGCCAGGAACTCTTACATGTCATACAAAATTCACAGCTCAGGTTTACGTATTGACTAAG
>OHMH01000636.1_pt1 | contig 17107 bp, 9 predicted proteins | sample 1569311 | NCBI WGS metagenome assembly OHMH01 (sample SAMEA3879503, study PRJEB24766) | human gut metagenome | biome: human-associated habitat; feature: feces | place: USA | collected 1985/1987
CTTCTGGAAGGCCAGGAACACGATGATGATGGGCACGGCTGCCAGCGCGGCACCGGCCATGATCAGGCCGTAGTCGGTGGAGTTCTCGGCCTGCAGCTTGGCGATACCAAGAGAGATCGTCAGCTTGCTGGTGCTGGACAGCATGATCAACTGCATGAAGTAATCGTTCCACGAGTTGATGAAGGTGAAGATGGCCAGTGCGCCGATGCCCGGCTTGATCATGGGCAGCGCAATGCGGACAAAGGTCTTGGCCTCGCTCGCGCCGTCGATGCGGGCGGCCTCCAGCATCTCGCCGGGGATGCCCTCACTGAACTGCTTCATCAGGAATACGCCGAACGGCCAGCCGACGATGGGGAAGATGACCGCCCAGATCGTGTTGTAGAGCTGCAGGCTGCTCATCTCGCGCAGCAGGGGGATCAGGATGACCTGCTTCGGCAGCGCCATGGCGCAGACGATCAGGGTAAAGAGGATGCTGCGGCCCACAAAGCGCTTTTTGGCCAGCGCATAGCCTGCCATAGCGGAGGTGATGCAGGTCAGGATCATCGAGGCAACGGCCATAAAGACCGTGTTGATGAGCCAGCGCACAGCGGCGGGCACCTGGGGACCGGCCCACCAGATGATGTCCTTGCCGTCCGCGCTGAAGCGGCTGCTGAACGGCACCGCGAACTCCCACAGCGGGGACTTCTGGCGGCTGAACAGCTTGTCATAGTTCGTCATGACCCACTCGCTCGGCCACCATTCAGGGGTGGTGGAGTTGATGGAGATCTGCGTCTTAAAGGAGCCCGTCAGGATCCAGTACAGCGGGAACGCGAACGCGATGGCCAGCAGGATGATGACGATGGTGCTGAACACCATGTAGGGGGAAATCTTCTTTTTTTTCTTTTTGGTATCCATAGTCATTTCCCTCCTTCTCAATCAGACCGCGTGACCTTGAACTGCACAGCGGACAGAACGGCGATCATGATGGCGAGGATAACGCCCATCGCGTTGCCGTAGCCGTAGCGGTACAGCTTGAAGGCTGTGTAGTAGATGTAGTACATGATGGTATCGGTGGAGTGGTTCGGGCCGCCGGACGTCAGCAGCTGGATCAGCGCGAAGCACTGGAAGGAGTTGATCGTCGTGATGACCAGGATGTACAGCGTGGTGGGCATGATCTGCGGCCACTTGATCTTCCAGAAGGCCTGCAGCTTCGTGGCACCGTCCACCTCAGCGGCCTCGACCAGAGACTGGTCCACGTTGCCGAGCGCGGAGACATACAGCACGATGGGCTGGCCGACAGAGGTCGTGAGCAGGATCAGGATGATGCAGGCCAGCGCGTAGCGGGTATCGCCCAGCCAGTTGATGTTCTGGTCAAGGAGGCCCATCGACTTGCCCAGATAGTTAAAGATACCGTAGTAGTTGTTGAACATCCACTTCCACACGACGGTAACAGCGACAGAGCCGGTGACGACGGGCAGATAGAAGATGACGCGGAACAGCGAGGTCGCCCACGGCGGCATGTTGACGATGGCGGACGCCACCCACAGCGAGAAGATGCAGGTGATGGGCACCGACACGACAACAATGATCAGCGTGTTGCGCAGTGCACCCAGAAAGACGCTGTCGTGGAACAGCTCCACATAGTTCTGCAGGCCGATGAACACATCGGCGCGGTTCATGCTGGAGTCAAAGAAGCTGGTGAAGATGCACATCACCATGGGATAGATGACAAAGCCGATAAAGAAGATGAGGCTGGGCAGCAGGAACAGGTAACCGGCGATGGTCTCCTGCCGGACAAGCGCGCGGCTCATCTTCGGCTCGCTCTGCTTTTTGGCAACTGCGGTATGTGCCAAGAGGATCGCTCCCTTCTGTTTTAAAGTCACGGGTTCATTCGATAAAAGTGGCGTCCCACCGCTGCGTTTCAGGTCAGAGGTCGGACGCCGTGGGGTTTAGTTACAAACCGGAGGTTTTTTCAGGAGGTTCAGGATGCGCTGGCCGCTGCGTTGGCGGTGTTGCAGAACTCGGTAACGGCGGTGGTCACGTCAGTGCCCTGGCCAACCTGCTGCAGCATGTTCCACCAAGCGGTACGAGCCTCGGCCCAGCCGGGAGTGACCTGATAGTAGTCGCCCAGGTAAGGCATGAGCTTCTGGTACTCGTTCATGACCTCGTCGTCCTTGTACAGGTCGGACAGAGAGTTCTTGACGGAGAAGTAAGTAGAGGTCTTGACGGCCTTTGCGGTCTCGTCAGAGTTGGCCATGAAGTTGATGAAGGTCTTGGAGGCAGCGATCTTGTTCTCGTCGCCGTTGTCAAACACGCCGAAGCCCCAGATGCCGCCGCACAGTGCGGGGTCGCCGGACTCAGTCGGGAACGCCATGAACAGGATGTCGTCGCCGCTGTTGGTCGTGCCGGCTGCGCTGTTGTCAGCGTTGGTCTGCTGGGCGATGTTCCAGCAGAAGGCCATCTGCAGGGTGCCGTTGCGGAAGAGGGTGATCTCCTCGCCGCCGTTGATGGAGGCGTCAAAGTTGATGCCGTCCTGGTTGTACAGGGTCTCGATTGCCTTGACGTTCTCGGCAGAATCAGCGGTGTACTTGGTGTGGGCTGCATCGGTGAAGGTGCCGCCGTACATGTTGTTGATGATGGCGCGGGTGCCCTGGTCGCCGCCCTGGCCGCTGCAGTAGATCGCGCCGACGTCGGTCTTGCCGGAGTCGTAGACGGCCTGCACAGCCTTCAGGAAGTTGTCGGTGGTCCAGGTGTGGTTCTCGGCATCGACATACTGCATAGCACCGGCAGCCTCAAACACGGTCTTATTGATGGCCATGCAGTGCGCGGTCATGCAGAGCGGGAACTCGTAGTAAGCGCCGGAGGAATCCTTGCAGGCGGCCTCAACGCTGGCGCTGATGTCGGCCTTCTGGTCGTCGGTCCACAGGTCGCTCAGATCGGCCATCAGGCCCTTGGCGCCCCAGTTGGCAACCAGACGCTCGGGTCCTTCCATGACGATGTCAGGTGCGCTGCCGCCCTCGATGGCGGTGTTGACCTGATCGTCGCCGTTGGTGTAGTCGAGGTACTCGACGGTGACGTGGATGTCAGGATACTGGGCGTTGAAGTCTGCCAGCAGCGCATCAACGGACTCGGAATCGCCCCACTTGCCGATGGGGTAGGTCCACAGCGTAATGTCAGCAGCCTGACCGGCATCGGCGGTAGACTCCGCGGGAGCGGCCTCGCTGGAGGCGGTAGAGGTGCTCTCAGCAGGTGCGGTAGAGGTCGCTGCGCTGGAAGTGGAGCCGCCGCAGGCGACGAGCATGCTGGCTGCCATGCTGGCGGCCAGGATCGCGGAAACTTGCTTCTTCATAGGTCGTTCTCCTTTTTTGCCTTTCGGCCTTTGTGGGGCATCTTCGTTCTGTGTCCCTCGTGATGCCTCTATTTTAGAAAACTTTTTTCATTTTGTCCAGAGGTGAAATAGCCAAGAAAAACTATCGTTTTTGTGCATGCTGCACAAATTAAATCCACATAGCAGCAAAATATATGCGTTTCTATCGGCTTTTCTCGCTTTTCATGGGAAAACCACCTCTTTTTTGATTTATTACAAAATGAAAACAACTTTTATCTTTGAAAATTTTCTGTCGCGCGCGCTTTGGTGCTGCAAAATAAAAAGGCGCTCACCCGTTACATTTACGGGTAAGCGCCTTTGCTTTGGTAGTAGGATACTCCTTTTGTCAAAAAACGCAAGATGTCAAAATGAAATATCCTTTTCACGCAATCCGTCTCAATTTTTGCACATTTGCACAAAAATAGGGCGTTTTTTCCGGGAAAAAGCCTCTTGCAAGCGCGGGTATTTCCCTATATAATGGAAGGAGCGAAATAACTTTTCATTTTCAAGAAAGGGAGCCTTTTTTATGAATTATGAAAATATGACCCGCCGCCGGGTGCTCTGCTTCGGCGATTCCAACACCTACGGCTATGACCCCGCCCGCGACGGGCGCTACGGCGAGGATGAGCGCTACCCGATGGTGCTGCAGGACCTGCTGGGCGACGGCTGGAGCGTGGTCGAGGAGGGGCTGCCCGGGCGCACCGCCGTGTTTGACGACCCTATTACAGAAGGTATGAACGGGCTGCGGGTCATCACGCCGATCCTGATGAGCCACGCGCCGCTGGACACCGTGACGATCATGCTGGGCACGAACGACAGCAAGGCGCGGTTCGGCTGCAATTCCCATCTGATCTCTCAGGGCATCGTGCGGCTCGTCAAAAAGGCACTGCACACCGAATGCTGGCGCGACAACGCCAGGCCGGACGTGCTCGTCATCGTTCCGCCGTCCATCACGCCGGAGTACGACCACCTGATTTTTAAAGATGCCATGGGCCCCGGCTGCCATGAACGCTGCGCCGGCATTGCCGCCCAGCTGGAGCCGATGCTGAAGGACATCGCCAATGTGCGGTTTCTGGACGCCAACAAACTGCCCGGCGCGGGCTGCTCGCCCCTTGACGGCATGCACATGACCGTCCAGTCCCACAAGGTCCTGGCCAAAGCCTTGCAAAAGGAGCTGACCGGGGATACACTATAAGTAATAGCAGCGGCCAGCCTCCTTGCCTCCCTCTGCGAGACAGCCTCCCCCGACACGGGGAAGGTGGCGCTTGCGCCAGAAGGGGCCAAGTTCAGCAACACACCACAGCAGAAAGGACCCTCCATCATGGCAGAGCAAAGTTTTTGGGATATGCTGCGCACCAAGCGCGACAGCCTGACGAAATCCGGCATCATCGTTGCGGATTACCTTATGCAGCACGCAGAGGACGCACAATACCTGTCGATCTCATCGCTGGCAAAAGCCTGCGGTGTGGCAGAGGCTACGATTTTCCGTTTCTGCCGCGCCCTAGGCTTTGACGGCTATAACGAGATGAAGATCGCGCTGGCAAAGGCCACGGCCACGGCGATGCCGGTCTCGCTCAAGCTGGAGCCGGGCGTCGACACCCAGACGCTCTGCACCCACGCCTACAACACCGCCATCGAGGCACTGAACGGCACCCGCAGCGCACTGGACCCCGAGTCGGTGGACCGCGCGGCCACGCTTTTGCAGCGGGCACGGCAGGTGTTCTTTTTCGGGCAGGGCGGCAGCTATATACTGGCCTGCGACATCTGGGCGCGGTTCTCGATGCTCTCCACCAAGTTCCGCACGGCAGGCGACAGCCACATGCAGGCCATCGCCGCCAGCCTGATGGGTCCCGAGGACGTCGTGGTCTTTGTCTCCTACTCCGGCGCAACGCGGGACATGATGGACACGCTGCATCTGGCCAGGGAGAACGGTGCCAAGGTCATCCTGCTCACCCACTACAGCGACGCCCCCGGCGCAGCACTGGCCGATGTCGTGCTCCTGTGCGGCGCCAAAGAAAGCCCGCTCGACTCCGGCAGCATGCCGGTCAAGCTGGCCGTCCTCTTTGTGGCGAACGTCCTCGTCCTGCGCTACACGCTGGACAATCAGGAGCTTGCCAACCTCTCCCTCTCCCGCACAAGCCGCGCGCTGGGGAGTAAGCTGCTGTAAATTGATTCTGTAAAAAAGAGTTCTGTGAACATTTGCTCTTCACAGAACTCTTTTTTCTTATGTTGTGCGCCGCATTTTCGTCACATTTTGCACTGGTTTCGAGGTCATAGAATCTACTGCCGCCGCAAAAGTAAGCGTAATACCAAAACCGACAATTTCAAAGGTCACATACTCCGCAAAAAGCGGCAATTTTCCATACCATGCAGTTGCAGTAAGCGTATTTTGCAAATAGCAAAATACTGCAATATGCATAATGTAAAAAGTATACGAATGCTTTGCAAATCCAGCGATGCATCTTTCAAAAACAGCCAGCGGCCCCGCATAATGCTGTGGATAGCCCCCCGGCAACAGTAGTAGCACACCGCCAATTAAAGCATAAAAAGACGGCAGAATCATCCGATAAACGAACAGTTCCTTTTCTCCGGCCACTCCATAAAGATACATATTTACAATCGTCAAAGCAAAAAACATGATCCATGCGATTGCTTTGGCCATTTTCAATATATTCTCAGGCGTCGTCCTTTTTCCTGTTACTTTTATTTTTGCTACGGTCATTCCAATAAATATCAGGTCAATATTCGCGAGCGCATTTGTGTAGATTGCGGTATACCAGTCAGCACCTGCTACTGACAAGCACACCCGTACCCCCCCCCGATAAAAATTGCCGCAAGAGAAAGGCATTCCGTCGTTTTTATTGGCAGATTTCTAATCAGTAAATACACAGCCGGCATAATCAAATATAATTGCATTGCACTTGATATATACCAGAGATGACCCAATCCGTTAATTCCAGGTGCACCATTGTACGTAAACGTCAGCATTCTAATCAGTACTATTGGATTTTCCCATAAGTACCTTTGACCAGATACAATTTCAAAAAAGCCACAGTAAAGATAGTACAGTGGGGCAATTTTCAAAAATCGGCGTGCGTAAAAGTCCCCCACTTTTCTCAGAGATAACTTTCCGCTTGCATCATATAAATTATATCGATTTATAAAAAAGCCATACCCTATAGAATATCCCGAAAGAAGAAAAAATATCCAAACACCGGCCCACGCAGGAAAGCTCGTCATAACGAGTAATGTCCGCGGAAAAGAATCTGCTCCCGGCACAAAAATTCGTGCATGGAGACCAACGTTGCAATAACACGCATACAATCTGACGTAAACCGCTCGTTTATCTTTCGTGTGCCCATTTTTTCCTCTTTTACACTCTAATGAATCCTACAAAGTTGATTTACAATATTATAATACGAAATCAGCTTTTTATCAACATTTTTATTTCGTCATCATATTGCCAAAGTCTTGCCAGCATCCTGTGCATCATCTCTTTCAGATTCCCCGATAGCTGGTTCTTCACACCGCACTCCGCGGTAAAGCACAGCCCGATCAGGCCGCCGACAACGGCGGAAAAGATTGCGGTGCAGCAGTATTCCAGACTTACCGCGGGGTCGATCTCCCCCGCAGCCTGCAGGCGTATGAGCAGCGTGCGCATGATGTCCCGCAGCTCGTCCGCACAGGCGGGCACGGACTCGCACCTTCCCGGCGTGCCCAGCGCCTGGGCAATCATCTTATAATCGCCCATCCGGTTGGCAGCAATGTCCTGCAAATAGGCTACCGCCCGCTCCTCCAGCCCGGCCAGCGTGCAGCAGTCGGCAAACAGGACGCGGATGCGTTCGTTTTCCCGGGCAAAGCAGTATTCGGCCAGGCCCTGCAGAATCTCCTCCTTTGAGGAAAAATATCCGTACATCGTACCTTTTCCAATGCCTGCCGTGTCAGCCAGCTGCTGGATGGTCATAGCGGCGGGGCTGACGCCCCGGGCGACCAGCTGCAGGGCAGCCTCGTAGACGGCAGCCTTGCGGGCTGCATGGTTATCCATTGTCATGGTCGGCCTCCTTTTTCTCCCCGTCGTTTTCCTCCGGCGCACGGGCCGCGCGGCTCAGATCCGGGCGGCGTGGCGCGGATGCAGCCTCGGCGGCGCGGCGGGCGGCGAACTCTGCCGCAAACTCGGCCGCATCGTCGGGCAGGTCGTCCAGACCGTCATCACCGACGTCAATATTGACCGGCGGCCTGCGGTAGAACAGGTCATACAGCACAGGCACGACGAACAGCGTCATCAGCGTGGCGTAGCTCAGACCGCCGATGATGACAATGGCCATGCCGGTGCTCATCTCGCTGGCCATGTCGGTGCCGAACAGCATCGTGACCATCGCCAGCACCGTCGTCAGCGTCGTCATCAGGATCGGGCGCATACGGGTGCGGCCCGTCGCCACAAGGGCGTCGGTGCGCTCCAGCCCGCCGATGCGCAGCTGGTTGGCGTAGTCCACAAACACAATGCCGTTGTTGACGACGACGCCCATCAGGACCAGGAAGCCCATCAGCGAGATCAGCGACAGCTGCTCACCGGCAGCCATCAGGCCGAGCATACCGCCGGTGAAGGCCAGCGGGATCGTGAACAGAACAATGAACGGCGACAGCAGGCTTTGGAACTGCGCCACCATGACAAAATAGACAAAAGCCAATGCCAGTGCAAGCATTTTTGCCATCTGGCTCAGCATCTCGGTGACCTGGGTCGTCTCACCGGCCAGCTCGGCGGTCACGCCGTCGGGCAGGTCCAGTGCGGCCAGCTGCGGCTCCAGCTCGCGGGAGAGCAGCGTCGTGTTGTAGCCGTCGGCGGTCTCACTCGTCACGGCCAGCTTGCGGGAGCCGTTCTCGCGGGCAATCGTCGTATAGCCCGCCGTCGTGGTGCGGGTCGCGAACTCACCGAGGGTGTGCGTCTCCTTTACGCTGCTGCCGTTCTCGTCGGTGGTCGTCGTCTCGAACTCCATATTGAAAATATCGTCCAGCGTCGGCGTGTCGGTCTTATCGACGATGACGACGCTGTAGCTGTCGCCGCCCGCCTTCAGCGTCGTGGCGGTGGTGTCCGTCGTCAGCTTGGCGGCGATCTGCTGGTAGACCTGCGCGACGGTCAGACCCATCCGCATAGCCTTGTCCTTGTCAATCGTGATGTTGATCTCGGCGTCGCCGGCGTCCTGGCCGTCGGTGACGTTTTGGATACCGTCGATGCCCTCCATCAGCGCCATGACCTGCTTACCCGCGGCGGCCAGGTCATTGAGGTCACTGCCGTAGAGGTCCACCTCGATGCCGGAGCCGGACAGCGCACTCATGTCCATCATGCCATTGGAGTTCACTTCAATTTCGCAGTTTAGATCTGCTGTTTTGCCGTAGATCTCCTGCTCCACGACCTTGGCCTTGGGTGCCTTGTCGCCCAGCAGGACGTAATAGGTAAACGTGGTGTTGTCGGTGGCGGCATTGCCGCCGGCCATGGCGACCATATTGTTGGAACCGCCCGACATCGCGCCGACGGTATCGACGCCGTCCACGCTCATGACCGCGTCCATGACGCTGTCCGCCGTGGCGAAGGCGTCCTCCTTAGCCGTATCGTCAGGCACATTGACCGTAATGGTCAGCTGGTTGCTGCTCATGTCGGGGATCATGACGATGCCCATGGTAGCGACGCGCCAGACCGACACCCCCAGCAGCGCAATGGCCAGCGCCAGCGGCACAGCCTTGCGGCGCAGGCAGAAGCGCAGCAGCTTTTCATAGCCGTTCAGCACCTTGTCGAACAGCGGGTGCTTGATGTCCTTCTGCTTTTTCAGCACGGTGGAGCCCGCGCAGGGCACAACGGTCAGCGCCACAACAAGGGACGCCAGCAGACTGAAGGTGATGGTCCAGGCCATGTCGCTGAGAAGCTCGCGCACCATGCCGGTGGTGAACACCAGCGGCAGAAAAACGCAGATCGTCGTCAGGGTGGAGGATATGATGGACCCGGCCACCTGACGCGCGCCCTGCACCGACGCACGGGCGGCGGGCACGCCGCGGCCCCGCAGACGGTAGATGTTTTCAATGACGACAACCGAGTTGTCGACCAGCATGCCGACGCCCAGCGCCAGGCCGGACAGCGACAGGATATTGAAGGTAATGCCGGTGAAATACATCAGCACAATGGCAAACAGCACGCTCAACGGCATACTGATGGCCACAACGATGGTCGGGCGCAGGTCCTTTAAGAACAGCGCCAGTACGATGATGGCCAGCGCTGCGCCCTCGATCAGGTTGGACAGCACGCTGTTGACGATGAGCTTGATATAGTCGCCCTGGTCCATGATGGGCGTCAGGTGCAGGCCCTCGTTTTCGGCCATCATCGTTTCCATCGCCGCGCCGCTGGCGTTGGAGACCGTCGAGGTGGACGACGTCGAGCTCTTGTACAGCGACAGCAGCACGGCGCGGTTCTTGTCCACCTTGGCGTAGGCGTCGTCGGCGTTGTCGGTCATTTCGACCTCGGCCACATCGGACAGGCGCACGTCGCCGATGCCGTCGATATTGCAGAGCACCATGCTTTTCAGCTCGTCCGCGTCGGCAAAGGCATCACCGACCTTGACGATGTAGCGGTTGTCGTCGCCGTCGCCGCCCTCGATATAGCCCGCGGGCATCGAGAAGTTCTGCGCATAAATGAGCTGCTGCAGCGTCGCCATGTTCAGCAGCTGGTTCAGATTCGCGCTTTTCAGCGCCTCCTCGCGGGCGGACTCGTATTCCTCCTGCGCGGCCTCGAGCTGGGTCTTGCCGGCCTCGAGCTGGGTCTTGCCGCTGGAGACCCGGAACTCGCCCAGCTGCAGCTGGGCCTCGGTGCCGCTCAGCAGCAGCTGGACGGCCATATCGGCCATGGCGGGGTCTATCGCCTCGTCGCCAAGGCTTGCCAGCATTTTTTGCAGCTTGTCGCGCTGTTCGTTCAGCTGGGTCAGCATTTCCTGCGCTTTGGTCAGCTGGTCGCGCAGGGCGGCGGCGGTGTCGTTCAGCGTCTGCTGCAGCGGCTGCATACCGTCGTTCAGCGCAGTCTCGGCCTCCTGCCGCGCAGTCAGCAGCGTCGTGGCGTTCTGCAGGGCGACCTTCGTCGTGGAGAGCGTCGACAGATTGCCGCTCAGCTCGCTGACGCGGGCGCGGCGGGCGGCGTTGCCGTCGATGACGGCCTGGGCCTGCGCCTGCTCGGCGCGCTTGGCGTCGATCTGCGCCTGTAAATCGGCCCGTTCGGTCTCGTCCTCGGTGTTGTTGAGGGAGTCCTGCAGCGACGCGATCTCCACCTCCAGCGCCTGAATGCGGGCGCTCATGGCCGCATACTGGGCATCTAAGTAGGCCGCAGTCTGCTCCACCGTCATATTCTGCTCCAACAGCCCCTCGTCTGCGGCGCGCTGGCGGATGGCTGCATCCGCGCGGTCGATCGAGTTGACCATCGCGCCCATCTTGTTCAGGTCGCTCTTGGCTTCGGCCAGATTGGCCGGGAGCGCATCGGCGTTATACTGCGGGTCGTAGGAGGCCAGCACCGTCTTGCAGCTGGCAAACAGTGCATCGTCGATGGGCAGCGTGACCTCGGGCAGGGTCGTGCTTGTATTTTTGGCGTCCTCCAGCTTGCGGTTTGCCTCGTCCAGGTCGGTCTGTAGGCTGGCGATCTTCTTTTCCAGCTCGGGGATCTGCTTGTCCAGCTCGGTGATGGCGTCCCGCAGCCGGGTCGTCACGTCGGCCTTCTGGCTGTTCAGCTGGGCCTTGCCTGCGTCCAGCTGGGCCTGGGCGGCGTCCAGTTCCTTCATGCCATCGTTGATTTTTTTCTTGTTGGCATCCAACTCTTTTTTGGCATCGGCCAGGCGGTCACTGACCTTGACCAGCAGCTTGTCGTTGACAGCGTCGATCTTTTCCTGGTCGAGCGTGATCCGCACCGACTTTTCTACCAGGCCCGTCGTGGACACGCTGGCCACGCCGTCCACGCGCTCGAGCCGGGGCAGCACGTTTTCGCTGACATAGTCGGACAGCTCGTAAATATCCATGCCGTCGTAGTCCACGGCAATGTACTGCGTCGCCATCATGTCCGGGCTGATCTCCATCAGCGTCGGCGTGGACGCCATGTCGGGCAGCGCGTCGCCGAGCTGGTTCACGGCGGTGCTGGCCTTGACCATGGCGCTGTCCATGTCGGTGTCGTCCTGGTATTCCAGAAAGAGCAGGCTGTAGTTTTCATTGCTCTGGCTCGTCACGTTCTTGACGCCGTTCAGCGTCGAAAGTGCATTTTCCAGCGGCTTGGTCACGTCGGCCTCGACCTGCTCGGGGCTGGCGCCGGGGTAGGTCGTGATGACCATCAGGTAGGGCAGGTTCATGGCGGGCAGCAGGTCCGTCTGGATGCCGGTCAGGCTGACAAAGCCCAGCACCAGCACCAGAATAACCGCCACCAGAATGGTAAATGGCTTTTTAACGCTGTATTTCGGCATGGAAGTGTTCCCTTTCTTTTCCGACCGACCGGTCAGTCGGATTTATTATAGCATCCTGACCGCCGGTTGTAAAGGGCTGCGCGTCCAGCGCGCCATGGAGCTGCTAAGGGCATCGGCATCCGCCCGATGGCCTACGCCCAGGCGCTGGTGCGAAGGCCCTGCACTGAAATTTGCATCCTAAAAAAGAACCGACAAAAGCTCGTTGAAACTTATCGTTTCAACGAGCTTTTGTTGAGTTTTGTTGTGCTGTGTGCCAAGGCTCAGAACGGATTTTGTCCCATGTGTACAAAGGTATGCTGCATGGTACTGACCTGTTCCAAACCCTTTTGGGGGCGGGTTAGTTTTTAATCTGCTCCCCTTCCGGGAAGATGATTTTATAAATCGGAAAATAAATCACCATCTGCACGCCGCCGTTGATGACGGTGATGAGGACGAACGCCGCCAGAAACAGCGTGATGGCATGCGCCGCAAAATAGCCCACACCTCCACAGCTCGCCTCATGCTTGCGCAGGCACAGTCAGCTCCGCGCTGTATTCGCCGTCGGAAGCAGCAATCGTCATGGCTTCACCGTCCCCCATGCGGACGATGGCAAGAGCCTCGCCGTAGTAGGTATCGGTTTCGCTGCCCAGATAGCTGTGCTTGTTGAAGGGGCAGGCGCTGCCCAGCCCCACCAACGTGCCGCCGCGCACCTGTACCTGAATACTGCCGCGCGCCAGCGGCTTGGTGATGCCGTTTTCATCGGTGTAGCGCAGACGGATGTAGCACAGGTGCCCCGGTTTTACAGTAGGTTCTTCGGCGTCCAGCGTCAGGCGGGTCGTGCCGCCGGCACTTTGCAGCTTGCAGCGACCAATTTCGTGATCGGCATCGTCATAGCTGACGGCTTCCAGCGTGCCGCTCTCATAGGGAATGCTGAATTTTGCAAGACAGTCGTTTTTCAGCGTTTTACTGCCCACCGTGTGACCATTCAGCACCAGCTCCACGCGGGCGGCGCGGGCGTAGACCTCCACGTTGGCCTTGCGCCCCTCGAAGCCGGTCCAGCTCCAGCTGGGCATGGCATTCGTCATCTTCCACGCACTGGGGCTGTGGCGGTCTCCAGTATGGTTGACCGGGCAGACGGCGATATAGGGGCCGTTGTCGGCCTCCAGCGCCACGCGGGTATAGAGGGCTTCGCCCAGCGGCTTGCCGGTCAGGTCGATGCGCCCCGAACCCGCCGACACCCAGCCCGGACCGCCGTCGAAGGTCTCGGCGTAGTCGGCGTACTCCCACGAGCCGACCATGACTTCGCCAAGGTAGTCCATGCCCGCCCAGACAAAGTCACCCACCAGACGCGGCTCGCTCTTTGCCATTTCACGGAATTTATAAGCATCGTTGCAGAAGGTCTCGCTGCCCAAAATCAACCGCTGCGGGTACTTTTTCAGGTCGTGCTTATAGCGGTAGATGCCGTAGTTGTAGCCCGCAATGTCCATGTTGGCAAAGGCGTCACGGGTCTTGACATCGCAGCCGTGCAGGGTCGCGCCGCGCTTCATGAACTCATCGCCCAGCAGCCCCGCCAGATTGTTGAAGAACTGACTGCCGACCGCCTTTTTCTTGGCGGCCTTCTCGCCGCGCTGTTTGGCTTTCTCGGCACGCTCGGCTTCTTTTTTTGCCTTTTCGTCGCTGTACACGCCGAAGCCTATGGAGCTTAAAAAGTTGAAGAAGATGTTCACACCGCAAGTTACGGGACGGGAATCGTCCAGCCCGTGCAGGAAGTCGGTCATCTCTTTCGTCAGGGCGATGCCGCGCTTTTGGGCAGTCTCGCTGACCTCGTTGCCGGTGGAGTAGAGCGCCACGCAGGGGTGGTTGTAATCCTTTTCCACCATGTCGGTCAGATCCTGATGCCACCAGTCGTTGAAATAATCCACGTAGTCATGCTCGGTTTTGTGGATGTACCAATGGTCGATGTACTCGTCCATGACAAGCATGCCCTGCCGGTCACACTCGGTCAGCAGCGCCTTGGAGCAGGGGTTGTGCGCTGAGCGGATGGCGTTGTAGCCGTTCTCTTTCAGCAGGCGTACCTTGCGCGCCACGGCGTCGGGGTCACAAACTGCGCCCAACAGACCATTATCGTGGTGGATGCACGCGCCCTGGATGATGTACCGCTTGCCGTTGAACAGGAAGCCGTCTGTACCCCACGCGACCTTGCGAACACCGAACGTCTCGGTCACCTCATCATCGGCAAAGCTGACGCGGCAGGTGTACAGGTTGGGCGTTTCGGGTGTCCAAAGGCGGGCGTTATCAAGGGTCAGGGTAAATACGGCCTCGCCGTCGCTCTCCTGCTGCATGGCGGGCAGGTCGTCCACCGTCAGGCGTACCGTGCCGGGGGCGGTGGTCTTTACGCGCACCTCCACGACGGCGGGGTCAAGCGACAGGGTTCGGATTTTAGCGCCGTTCAGCGTGATATGCGCGCCCCTTGCCGTCCAAAGCTGCACCGGGCGGTAGATGCCCGCGCCGGAATACCATCGGCTGTTGGGCTGGTCGGCGTTGCGGGCAATGACACGCAGCTCGTTCTCGCCTGCGTGCAGATACGGCGCACAATCAACATAAAAGTTGGTGTAGCCGTAGGGGCGGAACGCTGCCTTTTGGCCGTTGAGCCAGACCTCGGCATTATGGTAGACGCCCTCAAACTCCAGAATGTGGGTGTCTGCCAGCTCGTTTTCCGGCACAGTCAGGGTGCGCCGGTATTCGTAGTCATATCCCTCGTACCAGCCGGTGTTGGTGCCGCCCGCGCTCAGGGCGGTGCGGGGTTCGGCCAGCATGGCATCATGGGGCAGGGTCACCGGTTTGCCGGGTGCGGTATCGCCCAGATGGCGGCACGTCCAGCCGGTGAGAAGGGATGTTGCTTTCATACAAGATCCTCGCTTTCAAGGTTATCCATAGCAAAAAACGCCGGAGACTTTCCTTTTCTGTTGTCTGCACTATATCACAATGTACAGCAAAAAGGGGATTCACTACGTGAACGGTCGTTTTTCCCGCGCAAGCCGCCTGCGGCATTGGCGAAATAGACAATCGTATCATGCGCTTTATGTGCAGGTTGCTTAAAGCAAAAAACAGCCCACCAAAATGGGCTGTCCAGCGTGTCGAAAAACCTCCCTCTGCGAGGGAGGTGCCCCGAAGGGGCGGAGGGAGAGAAGCTTGCCATAGCCCGAAATATTTCGGGCAGCCGTACAGTTCTCTCCCCCACCGCCTGCGGGCGGAGCCTCTTCGCAGAGGGGGCCAAGGGGTGAGAACGCACCTTTTTCGACAGTCTGCGCCACTGCAGTGGCTTACTTATATCTACTATTTTACACCCCCGGAGTACGGCATCGCAAGTGGCAAAATGAAAAGGGCTTCTGATTACTTGTAAAAATTCATCGTGCTCCATTTCCGTCAATTCCTGTTGCTGTAACTTTATTTTCGGTTTTTTGTTGTGTTCGCTAAGAGATTTCTTGACTGCCAAGGCGACTGCTCTCGCTGCTATAGCATATCGAAACTTTCCCAATTACTGTATGTCTTTATAGCAGACGCAAACCCAATCCTGCTGCCAGTCCCCTCCCCTCTTGAGATAACCCTTACCTTATTGGATGGTGTTTGCTTTATGCTTTTTCTTCCTTCGGCATGTGCCATATAGCCTACGGGCGATAATCCGGCTTTCTACCTATTGCAAGGTCTATTCTCAAATTCAGCTTGTTTCGTGTTGTGAAGGCTTCCCCTCCCACCTAAAAGAGAGGTTTCTACACTTTAACAATCGGATAATTTCCCTTTTGGGAACAGATTGTATGGACCAATTTGTATATTTTTCATATATTATCCTATTAGTATATTAAATTGTATCTTATACAGCCACTCACCTATCATTTTATCCACCTTATGTAAGTACATTAAGCCCGCAATCCCTGTGGATTACTGCCGAAAAAGTGGATATGTCCGTCAAAAAGAGGTTTTCTCATCAAGAAGTCGGGAAGTCCAGCGAAAAGAGAGGTTTCTACATCTCATTACCGGAAAAAATGTTTACTTTGCATTATGCCATACTTTGTACCACTATGGACCTCTCTGGAGCATCTTTGCATTACACTATATACATATCGTATATATTACAGCACTATTTCCTCGTTGTATTTCATCTGCAACGGTTTTTCCCATTTCTACTATCTTCTCTCCCAGCTTTTTTTGTTTTTCAAGTTCTATTTTCTTCTCTATATCTATATATTGTGGTTTTACATTCTTTTATCACTACGCTGCTTTGGTAGTGCCTTTCTGTACATGGCTGTTTTTTTCTCTTTTCTTTCGCACTTTTGATGTAGAAACCTCTTTTTAGTGCGGATAACACCTTTTTCGCAGCCCTGCTATATATCGGTATATCGCCTATTATTCTATTTAAAAATCTTACGCTGTTTATGTGTAGAAACCTCTTGGTTCGCCACTATTACCTTTCCTGTCTCTGCCTATATAGCCTCTCTTTGTGCAAAAACAAGTATGTTAGTTGATCCGCAACACCAATATATAGTGTTTTTGAAGCAATTTCTAAAAGGAGGTTTCTACACCGGAAAAATTTGAGCACCTCCTACCGCAGAGATCACTCGTAGCAACAAAAGACTAACTATTAAAAGTCAAGCCCCAAAACAAAATTTTCGAGAGAAATTTTAAGGTGGTGAAAATTGGTATAGCAAACAAGAGCATCCGTTGTCGGATACTCGCTCCGTATAAAATCGCACGCTTAATAATCAGCTAAGAAGGCTTTCCCAGAACGCTGCATAGCAAAAATAAGCCTTACCAGCTTTTTAGCAGCATGAGAGATGGCAACATTGTAATGCTTTCCCTCAGAACGCTTCTTTTCAAGATAGGCCGAGAATGTAGGACACCAAAGGCAAACATATTTGGCGGCATTGAAAAGAGCATATCGCAAATATCTGGAGCCACGCTTTTCCATGTGAGCATAACAGTTTTGCAGTTGCCCTGACTGATATGTAGATGGAGAGAGTCCAGCATAAGCCAGCAGCTTGTCTGCGCTTGCAAAGTTGGAAAAATCTCCAACTTCAGCAAGAATCATTGCACCCATATGTCGGCCAATACCGGGGATTGTAAAGATGGGAGAATCCATCTGAGATGTAATCTTGTCAATTGCGGATTCTACCTCAGAAATTTCTTTGTCCAGTTCGCGGATGAGAGCAATCGTGTGTTTCAACTCCATAGACTTAGCAGGCATTTTCGAGCCAATGGAGACCCCTGCGGCTACTTGGATTTCCGCGGTTTTAGACTTGGTATAACG